>Ga0187892_10008409_pt1 | contig 14147 bp, 17 predicted proteins | sample MA1701073metaG_FD_139345 | JGI IMG/M metagenome (GOLD analysis project Ga0187892, IMG submission 139345) | Bio-ooze microbial communities from a basaltic lava cave in the Kipuka Kanohina Cave System on the Island of Hawaii, USA - MA170107-3 metaG ... | reverse complement strand
TGCCGGCCGGGTCGCTGCACCGTGAGCTTCGCCAGCTGGAAGCCGCGGGCCTGCTCCGGCGCTCGGAGCAGGGCAACCAGGTGCGCTACGGAGCCGACCCGGGGGCGCCCATCTTCGAGGAGCTCTCGAGCCTCATCCGCCGGCTGGCGGAGGAGGAGCCTTCTCGTCGTCCCCGCGGCATCCGGGCCAGCCCGCGCGGGTTCAGGCGAGGGCGGGGACCCAGCACCGGCCAGAAACCCATGGGTTCCCGCCTCCGCGGGAACGACAAGGGGCGCGGGTTAAGTGAGTACCGGCTTCGTCTGGCCGAGTTCTGCCGCCGCAACCGGATCCGGCTGCTCGGGGTCTTCGGTGCGGTCGCCCGCGGCGAAGCCGCTCCGGGCTCACCCGTCGATGTCCTGGCCGAGTTCGAGCAACGGGCGCCAAGCGGCGACCGCGAGGCGAGCCTGCGGACGGAGCTTGGGGCGCTCCTTGGCCGCAGCGTGCAGCTCGCGCCGCCCGGCGCGCTCGAAGACCCTGCGCGGCGCGGCGCGATCCTGGCCGACCTGAAGCTCCTCTACGACACCCGCTGAGCCCGCATGACGCAGATCTCGCTCACCGCGTTTCGCCCCGCGCTCGGCCCGGCAGCGATCCTCGCCGCAGCCACGATCCTCGTCGCCGCAGGCGCCCGGCTGCCGGCCTCGCTCGCGGGCCTGAGCACGCTCGGGCCCTACCTCGTCCTGGTCCTCGCCGCCGCGGTGTGCCTGTGGTTCAACCGCGGCCGCGCCTTCATCGCGCTCGCCTCGCTGCTCGCCGCCTACGCCGGCTACCGCTACGCGCTCGACCTCGGCGCGGAGAGCTTCGCCGCGCGCGCCGTCTACGCCTCGATCGTCGTGCTGGTGCCGCTCAACGTCCTGGTCGCGCTCCTCCTGCCCGAGCGGGGGGTGTTCCATCACCATGACTACCGCTGGCTCTTTCTGGGCGTGACGGAGCTGGTGCTGGTCGCCTGGGTCGCGGCGTCGGGCCAAAGCAGCCTCTCGGGGGCCGCCTGGCAGGGCCTGTTCGATCACTGGCCGCGCGCTCGCCGCCCACCCCGTGGGCCGGGCGCATCGTCTTCGTCGCCGCCTTCGCGGCGGCCGCCTGGCGCGCTTGGCCGCGCTACTCGCCGCTCGAGGTCGGCACGGCGGGCGCGCTCGCCGCTTTCTTCGTCGCCTGCGAGTGGGCCGCGAGCCCGGGCGTGTTCGCCGTCTTCATGTCGGCGGCGGGCGTGATCCTGCTCGTCGCGATGCTGGAGGAGTCCTACCGGCTGGCCTTCCACGACGAGCTGACCGGGCTCCCCGGGCGCCGCGCGCTGCAGGAGGCGCTCGCCGGCCTGGGACCCCAGTACACGGTGGCGATGGTGGACGTGGACCACTTCAAGCAGTGCAACGACACGCACGGCCACGACATCGGCGACCAGGTGCTCAAACTCGTCGCCGCGCGCCTGGACGAAGTCGAGGGCGGCGGCAAGGCCTTCCGCTACGGCGGCGAGGAGTTCACGGTGCTGTTCCCCGACCGGCGCCTCAAGCAGGCGCTGCCGTACCTTGAGGAGATCCGCGGCGTGATCGAGCACTACCGGATGGCAGTGCGCGCGGACGACCGCCCGCGGGACAGGGACGAGGGGGCGAAACGCCGCGCGGACAGCATGCCGACGAAAACGCTCTCGGTCACGGTCTCGATCGGCGCCGCCGAGCCGGGCGCCGGGGCCCGGACGGCGGCGAAAGTCGTCAAGGCCGCGGACGAGGCGCTCTACCGCGCCAAGAAGGCCGGCCGCAACCGGGTGAGCCGCTAAGGCTTGCCTCTGGCGGGGGTCGCACGCAAGACCCTCGGCGAGCGAATCGGGAGCCTCGCGGGCGAGCGCCAGCCGATCATCGCAGCGCTCGATCTGGCGTTCACGGGGATCTGACAACCCGCACCCGGTAGTCAAGCGATCGTCTCCCGCGCCCAGTCGAGGACGATGGCGAGGCGCGGGGGGAGGAGATCCTCCGCCTCGTCGAAGCTCACCCAGCGCCACTCGTCGTGCTCCGGGCGGCCGAGCTCCGGCGAGAGCGGCAGCTCGATCCGAGCCTCGCCCGTCTCGGCGAGGTAGTAGCGCGCCACCTTGCCGCCGGCGTAGGGCAGCGTCTCCTTGAACTCCTCGCCGAAAGGGAACTCGAAGTCGGCGAGGCCGGTCTCCTCGAACACCTCGCGCCGCGCGGCGATGAACTGCTCCTCGCCCTGCTCGACGAGGCCCTTGGGGAAATCCCAGTTGCGGAACGCGCGCAGCACGAGCAGGCGCACGCCGCGCTCGGTGCGGCGGAAGACCACCGCGCCTGCGGCGCGGATCAGGCCTTCTTCACCCAGGCCGCGCACCAGCCCCTGGCGGCGACCTGCTTGCCCGGGAAGATCGCGCACGGGCCCCAGGCGTCGGTGGGCTTCGCCTGGTACTGCAGGCAGTTGGCGCAGGTCTGGTCGGCCTTCCAGTTGGCGAACTTCTTCTTGTCCGCCTTCGCGGCATCGTGCACGTAGCCGAGCGCGGCGGCGGCCTGGTCCTTCTCGTCCAGGCGCGGCAGCGCCTTCGCGGCCGGCTTCTGCTGCGCCTGCGCCTGGCTCGCGGCGAGCGCGAGCGAGACCACTGCGATCGAGCCTCTGCTCAGGAAATCGCGACGTCCTTGCTTCATCGGCTGGCTCCTTTCGTGTCTGCCCGGCGCTAGTCTAGCCGAGCGCGCGGCGAGCGGCGGCCGGCGAACGGCCTTCAGGCCGGGCGCGGCTTCGCCTCGAGCGGCGTCGCGGAGAGCGGTTTGAGGCCCTTGCCCTATAGTGCCGCGCCATGAAGCGCATCGCGCCGGCCGGGCTGCGCCGGGTCGTCTCCGGCGGGCAGACGGGCGTCGACCGCGCCGCGCTCGATGCGGCGCTCGCGCTCGGCATCCCCGCCGGCGGCTGGTGCCCGCGCGGCCGGCGCGCCGAGGACGGGCGGATCGCACGCCGCTACCCGCTCGAGGAAACGCCCGCCGCCGCCTACGCGCAGCGCACCGCGTGGAACGTGCGCGACTCCGACGGCACCCTGATCCTCAACCGCGGCGCGCTCGACGGCGGCACGCTCTACACCCTGCAGATGGCGCTGCGGCACGGCCGGCCGTTCCTCGTGCTCGCGCTCGAGGGGCGCATCACGCCTGCGCGCGTGCGCGGCTGGATCACCCGCAACCGCATCCGAACGCTTAACATAGCCGGGCCGCGCGAGAGCAAGCGACCGGGGATCTACCGCGAGACGCGCGCGCTGCTCGGCCGGCTCCTCGCGGCGGGGGGCGGAAGAAGAACATGACTGCTGAAGGCTGGGTCGTCACGATCGCAGCGGCGCTCGCGGCCGTCGTCCTGGTCTGGCTCTACAACCGGCTGGTCGCCGACCGCAACCTCGTGCGCCAGGGCTTCGCCGACATCGACGTGCAGTTGAAGCGCCGCGCCGACCTCGTGCCGCAGCTGGTCGAGGCGGTGCGCGGGTACGCCGCCTACGAGAAAGCGCTCCTCACCGCCGTCACCGAGCTGCGCGCCAATGCTCTGCACGACGAGCGCGGCGGTGAAGGTGGCGCTATGAGGGCGATGCTCGGTGCGCTGTTTTTCCTCGCCGCGCTCGGTGCGCAGGCCGCCGAGCGCGTGCTCGACTTGCACGGCGACATCCGGATCGCGGCGAGCGGCGAGCTCACCGTCACCGAGACGATCGCGGTGCAGGTGGAGGGGCGCGAGATCAAGCGCGGCATCCTGCGCGACTTCCCGACCGACTACACCGACCGCCTCGGCAACAAGGTGCGCGTGCCGTTCGAGGTGCTGAGCGTGAAGCGCAACAGCCTGAGCGAGCCCTACGGCACCGAGCGGCTCGCGAACGGCGTGCGCATCCGCATCGGCCGGGCGGACCTGCCCCTCTCGCCCGGCAGGCACGTCTACGAGATCAGCTACCGCACCGCGCGCCAGGTCGGCCATTTCGAGCAGCACGACGAGCTCTACTGGAACGTGAACGGCACCGGCTGGACTTTCGCCATGGACCACGTGTCGGCGGAGGTGACGTTGCCCATCCCGGTGCAGCCCAGCCAGATGAAGCTCGAGGCCTACACCGGGCTGCAGGGCGCGCGCGGCCGCAGCTACACTTCGAGCGCGCGCGACGGCGGCGCCGTGTTCGTCACTTCGCGCGCGCTCGGGCCGGGGGAGGGGCTCACCATCGTGGTCGGCTTCCCGAAAGGGATCGTCACGCCGCCCACCGCGGGCCAGCGCGCTCGCTGGTTCCTCGGGGACAACAGCGGCGTCGCGGCGGGCATTGCGAGCCTGCTGGCGCTGCTTGGCGTCCTTTACTGGAGCTGGAACGCGGCGGGGCGCGATCCGCGCGTGGGTCCGCGCTACCCACGCTACGACGGACCGCCCGGGATCGGCCCGGCGGGGGTGCGCTACGTCGACCGCATGGGCTACGACAACAGGTGCTTCGCGGCGGGGCTGCTCGGGCTCGGCCAGCGCGGCTACCTGAAGATCCGGACCGATGGATCGCAGTACACGGTCGAACGCACGGGCGCGAGCGCCGAGTGGCTTCCCGGGGAGAAGTGGCTTTCGGGGACGCTGCTCGGCAACGGCACCTCGATCTCGATCGGCCGCGAGCACAACCCGGTCGTGGGCGAGGCGCACAAGAGCCTGAGGCGCGCGCTCGAGCTGCACTTCGGCCGGCTCTTCTCGAAGAACTACGACTCGCTCTTCATCGCTGCCGCGATCGGCCTGCTCGGCGGCGTCGCGATGTTCGAGTACGCCGCGCCGGTGTTCGCGATGGCCGTCTACGCGCTGGCCGCGGTGGTCGCGCTCGTGCTGTTCGCGCGCTGGCTGCCGGCCTACTCGACCGAGGGCCGCAAGCTCCAGGATGCGATCGAGGGCCTGCGCCAGTACCTCACGGTAGCGGAAAAGGACGACCTCGCGCGCATGCAGGCGCCGCCCCAGACGAAGGAGGAGTTCGCCAAGCTCCTGCCGTACGCAGTGGCGCTCGACGTCGAGAAGACCTGGGCCGACCGCTTCGCCACGCTCCTCGGCGCCGCGGCCGTGGGGCAGGCGGTGTCCTCCTACTACCAGGACTCCAGCGAGAGCGCCTTCGGCTCGAGCGATTTCGGCACCTTCACGACCTCGCTCAGCAGCATGGACTCGACCATCGCCGCGGCCTCCACGCCGCCCGCCAGCTCCTCCGGCTTCTCCGACAGCGGCTCCTCCAGCAGCGGCTCCTCCGGCGGCAACGGGGGCGGCTCCTCCGGCGGCGGCGGCGGCGGCGGCGGAGGCAGCGGGTGGTGACGCACCCCATGGTCGTCCCCGCGGCTTCAAGCGGGGACCCAGCTTGAATGAAACTGTTCATTCCCGAACACGAAGTGCAGCTGACCGCCATCCGCGCCCAAGGCTCGGGCGGCCAGAACGTCAACAAGGTCTCCAGCGCGGTGCACCTGCGCTTCGACATCCGCGCTTCCTCCCTCCCGCCCGAGGTGAAGGAGCGGCTGCTGCGGCGCGGCGAAAAGCGCATCACGCGCACCGGCGTCGTCGTCATCAAGGCGCAGCAGCACAGGAGCCTTGAGCTCAACCGCGCCGAGGCGCTCGCGCGGCTGCACGCGCTGGTCGAGGCCGCGGCGCACGTGCCGAAGCGCCGCAAGCCGACGCGCCCCTCGCGCGGCGCGCGCGAGAAGCGCCTGGAGAAGAAGCGCCGCCGCGCGCACCTCAAGGCCCTGCGCTCGAAGGTGTTCGATTAATCTCCGGCTGAAGAACGACATGGGTTCCCGCCAAAGGCCGCGGGAACGACAGCAAGACTGTCGTCGTCCCCGCGGGGTCAGGCGGGGACCCCGGGTCCGGTTGACATGAACTTGCTCAGCCAGGTCATCGCCGCGGTCGAGGAAGAAGGCCGCCACCTCGCCGCGGAGTTCGCGCGCCCGGGCGGGCCGCGCGGCGCGGGCGGCAGCGCGCCGGTCGACCGCGAGATCGAGGAGCGGCTGCGCGCCAGGCTCCAGGCGCTCGTGCCCTGCGCCTTCGGCGGCGAGGAGACCGGCGTCACGCCGGCCCCCGCGGGCCGGGACGCCGATCCCGGCCGGATCTGGCTCGTCGACCCGCACGACGGCACGAGCGACTTCCTCAAGGGCCGCCGCGGCACCTGCATCTCGGTCGCGCTCTTTGCCGGGGTCGGCACCTCGCCCGGGGTCGTCCTCGGCGTCATCCACAGCCCGAACCCCCCCGACCGCGGTCCCGACACCGTCGCCTGGGCCGAGGGCGAGCGCGCGGTGCTGCGCAACGGCGCGCCGGTCGCGTGGGACCTCTCGAGGCGCCGCCTCGCGGCGGGCGAGACGGTCTGGGCGACCGCATCCTCGGCGCAGCGCCCTTTGACCTTCGCGCGCGCGGCCGCTCCGGCGCGGCACCTGGCGATGCCGAGCATCGCCTACCGCCTCGCCAAGATCGCCGCCGGCGACGGGGTGGCGACGGTCTCGCTGCACCACGTGAACGAGTACGACATCGCCGCCGGCTGGGCGCTGGTGCGCGCCGCGGGCGGGGTGCTGCTCGATGCCGATGGCAACGAGATCACCCTCGAGGCAAAGCTCGAGCGGCGCCTGAAGGGCGTCTTCGCCGGCGCCCCCGAGGCCGCGCACCAGCTGCAGCGCTTCGACTGGTCGCAGCTCGAAAAAGAGCCGAAGAGGTTCTAGCAAGCTTGTCGTCCCCGCAAGGTTCGGGCGGGGACCCACTTCGTTCAACCCGGGTTCCCGCCTAAAGCCGCGGGAACGACGGCAGATGCCCTACTCCATGCACCTCTTCAAGAACGCATCGACCGCCTGCCAGGTCGTCAGACGATTCGCCACGCGCCGCGTGGCATGGCCCTCGTCCTCGAAGCGGAAGTACTCGACCGGGCGGCCCAGGCGCCTCAATCCCGCGGCGACGTCCTCGGAGTCCTCGACCGGCACGCGCACGTCGTTCCTGCCGTGAAAGAGGAGGAGCGGCACGCGGATTCTCTCCAGCGCGTGGATCGGCGAGATGCGCCTGAGCTCCGCCAGGCCCTCGGGCGTGCGCGGGTCGCCGTAGAAGGCGTAGTAGCCCTCCTTGAAGCCCCACCAGTACGGCGGCTGGCGCCCCATCTGCCGGCGCCAGTCGGCCACCCCCACCCAGTTGATGCCGCAGCGGTAGAGCTCGGGCGAGCGCTGCAATTGCTTCAGCACCGAGAAGCCGCCGAAGCTCCCGCCCGCGGCGACGATGCGCTTCGGGTCCGCGATCCCCTCGCGGATCGCCCAGCGCACCGCGTCCTCGATGTCGTCCTGGGTGCGGTCGCCGAGCGACCGTTCGGCCGCGCGCACGTGCTCCTCGCCGTAGCCGTCGGAGCCCCGGTAGTTGATCCTCAGCACCGTGTAGCCGCGCTGCGCGAGCATCTGGCTGGTCGCATTGCCGCCGCCGCCGAGGATGCCGGGGTTCAGGTCGCGCGCCGAGAAGTGGTCGCGCAGCCACGGCCCGCCGTGGATCAGGACGACGAGCGGCTGCGGGTCCTTCACGCGCCCGGACGGGCGCGCGAGGTAGCCCTGGAGCCGCCTGCCGTCGCGCGCGGTCACGGTCACGGGCTCCGAGTACACGAACCGCGCCGCTGCCGGGTGCGCGGCCGAGTCGCGCAGCACGCGTGCCTCGCCCGTCTTCCTCTCGAAGAACACCTCCTTCGTCCCCTCGCGCGTGTAGGTGCGGAAGACGAAGCGCGCGAGCGCCCGGTCCGCGCTCAGGATCTCGAAGCCGAGCAGCTCCGCCCCCGCCGCCTCGCGCAGCCGCGCCTCGAGCGCGCGCTCGAGCTTCGGAAAGAGGATGCGCGTCTCGGGGTAGCCGGGGTCGATCGTCACCGCGTAGATCCGGTCCGCCGCCGCGGTGTAGTAGGAGCGGTCCACGTCGACGCGCGCGTCGGTGAAGATGGTGCGCTCCTCGCCCGTCTCCAGGTCCACGCGCACCAGCGCGCGCGTGTCGCGCCCGGCGCTCGTTCCCAGGATCGCGCTCTTCCTTCCCCGGTTGATCGCCCGCACGTAGCCGGAGAAAGGCGTCGCAAAGCGCCGCAGCTCGCGCCATGCGCCGTCCGCGCCGAGCACCTCGATCACGCGCCCCTGGCCCTCGACCCGCGCGCGGCCGGCGAGGTCGAGCGAGGCGATATCGGTGATCCAGTAGAGGACGTCGCCCGGGTTGCGCGCCTCCTCCGTCATCTCGCCGGTCGCGTAGTCCACGCGGTAGAGGTCGAACACGCGCGCCTCGCGCCGGTTGGAGACGATCCTCATCACCGTCCCCTTCGCCCCGCCCGGGTTGGCGATCGCCGAGCGCGCGCCCGGCCAGGGCGTCAGGTTGCGCGCGGGCTGCTCGGGCGCCCCGGTGTCCTTCACCCAGATCTGCGTGTTCTCGTCGCCCGTCGGGTCCTCGACCCAGGCGACGTGGCGGCTGTCGCCGAGCCACCCCGCCTGGAAGAACACCACGCCCGCGGGCGCAAGGCGCCCGACGGGGATCTTCACCACCGGCCCGCCTTCCACCGCCTGGCAGACGATCGCGAGCTCCGCCCCCGCCTGCTCGATCCAGAGGAGCTTCCGGCCGTCGGGCGAGAGGCGGTGATCGCCCCGCCAGCCGGGCTCTGCGATCCAGTGATCGAGGTCGGTCGGGATGACTCGCAGCGGCTCCCAGCGCGTCGCGCAGCCGGCCGCGAGGAAGGCGGCGGTGAAGGCGAGGAGCCGCAGGAGGGGGGTCATGGCGGGAACGGGATCATAATCCCCGCACCATGGGCCCGGTGCGCGGCAGGCACGACGCGGACTACCGCGAGCAGGCGCTCAAGCTCCTGCCGTGGATCTGCACACGTTGCGCGCGCGAGTTCCCCGCCTCGCGCCTGAAGGAGCTCACCGTGCACCACAAGGACGGCGACCACGACAACAACCCGCCCGACGGCTCGAACTGGGAGCTGCTCTGCGTCTACTGCCACGAGAACGAGCACGCGCGCGTCGAGGACTTCAGGGCGGGCGGGGGGGCGGACAAGCCTAAGGAGGCGAGCGCGAAGCACCGCCCGCTCGCGGGCCTGGGCGAGATGCTGAGGAAGAAGCGCTAACCCCTGAACACCGTCGTCCCCGCAGGCTTCAGGCGGGGACCCGCTAGCTGTGTCGTCCCCGCGTGCTTTTGGCGGGGACCCATGGGTTCCCGCCTAACACAGCGGGAACGGCAAGCGGATCAATACAGCGCGCTCGCGAGCTTCCTTCGGTACTCGGAAACGAGCTCCGGCTGGTCCGCCGCCAGGCTGAAGAGCGCGACGAGCTGCTTCCTCGCCTCGCCGTCCTTCCAGTCCTTCGCCCGGCGCACGATCTCTACCAACTCCTCCATCGCCTCCCGGTAGCGGCGCTTGCCGGCGTGCAGCGCCGCGAGCGCCGCGCGCGCCTCGTGGTCAGCAGGATTTACCGCGAGCCGCTGCTTCAATTCCTCCTCGCCCGGGCCGCTCTTCCCCGCGCGCGCGTAGACGATGCCCTGCCTGAGCGCCTCGACCTTCGGCTCCCAGTCCGGGTCGAACTTCACCTTGGCGAGCTCGGCTTCGGCCTCGTCGAGCTTGCCCGCCTCGAAGAGCGCCTCGGCGCGCGCGAGCGCGAGCTCCGAGGCCGAAGGGAGAAGCTTGTCGAAGAACGCGCGCACCTGGCCCTCGGGCACCGCGCCGAGGAACTGCGCCACCGCCTTGCCGTCTTTGAAGGCGATCACGTTCGGGATCGAGCGGATGCCGAACGCGGCGGAAAGCTCCTGGTTCTCGTCTGAGTTGATCTTGACGAGCTTCACGCGCCCCGCGTAATCGCGCGCGACCTTCTCCAGCACCGGCGTCAGCGCCCGGCACGGCCCGCACCACGGCGCCCAGAAGTCGGCGACGACGGGGATGGTCTTCGAAGCCTCGAGGACCTCGCTTTCGAAGGTGGTGGTAGATACGTCCATGCGGGAATATATGGGGACGGGGAGGGGGGATGGCAACACGTCTTAGCCACGTCGCTCCCGCGTGCTTCTGGCGGGGGCCCAGGTTTTATGCTTACCAGGTGGCTCCCCGCCTCTCCCACAACGTCTACGTCGTCCTCCTCGACCCCTCGGTCCTCGGGATCCGCCGCTTCCGCGTCCGCAACCCCGACTACCGCAAGGGCCAACCCTGCGTCTACGTAGGCATGACCGGCTTGCCACCCGGCGAGCGCTTCCAGAACCACAAGGCCGGGGTGAAGGCCAACTGGTTCGTGAAGAAGTTCGGCCTGGAGCTTCTGCCCGACCTCTTCGCGCACCTCAACCCGATGCCGTACGAGGCGGCGAGACGCATGGAGCAGGATCTCGCGGACGAGCTGCAGGAGAAGGGCTACGCTGTGTGGCAGGGCTGAAGGGGCCCGCAATGGACCGCACCGAGCGCTTCTACCGGATCGACCGGCTGCTGCGCGCCGCGGCGAGCACGCCCTTCGCGAAGCTGAAGGAGGCGCTCGGCATCTCCACCGCGCAGCTCAAGCGCGACCTCGCCTACATGCGCGAGCGGCTGCACGCGCCGATCGAGTACGTGCGCGAGACGAACGGCTACCGCTTCGGCAAGCCCGCGGCGGGCCCGCGCTACGAGCTGCCGGGCCTGTGGTTCTCGGCGGCCGAGATCCACGCGCTCCTCACCATGCGGCAGCTGCTCGAGAAGCTCCAGCCGGGGCTGCTCGCGCCGCACGTGGAGCCGCTCCTCGAGCGCCTCTCCGCGATCCTCGGCTCGGGCGACCACGCCGAGGAGGAGATCGCGCGGCGCGTGCGGGTGCTCCACCTCGCCGCGCGCGAGATCCGGCACGGCCACTTCGAGGTGATCGCGATGGCGGTGCTCAAGCGCCGGCGCCTGCACATCCGGCACTACAACCGGGTGGAGGACCGCGAGACCGAGCGCGACATCTCGCCGCAGCGGCTCGTGCATTACCGCGACAACTGGTACGTGGACTCCTGGTGCCATCTGCGCCGAGACCTGCGGAGCTTCGCCGTGGACGCGATCCGCAAGGCCGAGCTGCTCGACGAGCGCGCGAAGGAGGTCCCGCAGGGCGAGCTCGACGAGTACCTGAAGAGCGGCTACGGCATCTTCGCGGGGCGGAAGGTCCGGTGGGCGAAGCTGCGCTTCTCGCCGCTCGCGGCGCGCTGGGTCTCGGCCCAGAACTGGCACTCGAAGCAGCGCGTTACGGTCGAGAAGGACGGCTCGTACCTCCTCGAGCTGCCCTACGCAGACGACCGGGAGCTCGTGATGGATATCCTCAAGTACGGCCCGGACGTGGAAGTCCTCGAGCCCGGGGAGCTGCGCGCCCGCGTCGCCTCGCAGCTCGCCGCCGCCGCGGCGCGCTACCGCTAGCGCCGCTCCCGTCGTCCCCGCATGCTTCTGGCGGGGACCCAGATTTCTGTTGTCGTCCCCGCGTGCCTCTGGCGGGGACCCATGGGTTCCCGCTTGCACCCGCGGGAACGACAACCTGGCAACCGCGGGAACGACAACCTGGCAACCGCGGGAACGACAACCTCGCTCCGTCGTCTCGTCAACCGGTGCGCTCTCTCGGCGTTCCTCGATGAAGCTGGTTCGACCCTCCATACCGTTTTAGGTATAATGCCGTGCGCGCGCACCCGGCGCGAAACGAGAGACCGCTCCACTGGGTCGGCTCCTCCAAGCGAGACCTGCTCGCTTTCCCGGAGCGAGTCGTCGACGACATCGGGTACGCGCTGGGTGTCGTGCAGCTCGGCGGACATCCGCCCTCGGCGAAGCCTTGGAAGGGACTTGGCCCGGGCATCCTCGAGGTCGTGGAGGACGACGCCTCGGGCACGTACCGCGTGCTGTACGCGGTGCGCTTCCGCAAGGCGGTGTACGTGCTGCACGCGTTCCAGAAGAAATCGCCCTCCGGCATCCGGACGGCGCGGCACGATGTTCGGCTGATCCGGGGGCGGCTCGAGGCGGCGAGGCGCGACTACGAGGAACGTTATGGCAAGGCGCAGGAGTGACGTGGACCCCGGCACTGGCAACGTCTTTGCCGACCTCGGCTACGCGGACGCGCGCGAGCGCAGCCTCAAGGTGGAACTCGCGATGGAAGTGAACCGGCTGCTGCGCGCGCGCCGCCTCGCGCAGGGGCGCGCGGGCGCGCTCCTCGGCATCCGTCAGCCGCACGTCTCCGACCTCGTGCGCTACCGGTTGAACCGCTTCTCGGTCGAGCGCCTCATGGAGTTCCTCACCCGGCTCGGGCGCGAGGTCGAGATCCGCATCGCACCGCGTCCCGCGGGCCGGCGCCGCGCCCCGGTGCACGTCCGCCACGTGGAGTAGCCCACCAGCAGGCTCACCGGGTGAGCCAGTGCCCGGCGCATACTGCTCTCCGCGTTATCCCCGGAGAGCCGCGCCGCCATGGATCTCGTCTCGCAATCCCTCGCCTCCTTGAAGCTCGGTGAGCCGCAGCAGCACGAAAACCTCGTGCTCTTCCCGCTCCTTGCCGAGGCCGACCAGCCGCCCGGGTACGTGCTCCTCGACGACGCGCTCGAGCGCAAGCTCGCAAGGGTGACCGAGGTCTCCGAGCAGGGCCGGGTCCCCGAGCTCGCCTTCGAGAACGGCTCCGCGGAGAAGGTCCTGCTCGTCGACGGCGACGAGCTCGTCGGCGCGAAGCAGAACCGCGTCCTCAACCTCACGATCCTCGTCCCGGGCGGGGCGCGCATCGTCATCCCGGTGTCCTGCGTAGAGCAGGGGCGCTGGGCCTGGGGCGCGCGCGGCTTCCGGACCTCCGAGCACATCCTCTTCGCCCGGGCGCAGGCGAAGAAGATGGCGAGCGTCTCGGAGTCGCTGCGCAGCACCGGGACGCGGCGCTCGAACCAGGGCGAGGTCTGGGACGAGGTCGCGCAGAAGATGGCCTTCGCCCGCGCCTCCTCGGCCAGCGCCGCGATGTCCGACGCCTACGCCGCGCGCTCGCGCGAGCTGAACCCGTACCGCGAGGCCTTCCGGCCCGCCGCGCGCCAGCGCGGCGCGGTGCTCGCGATCGACGGCAAGGTGGTGGGCCTGGAGCTCTTCGACTCGGCGGCGGCCTTCGCCCGCCACCACGGGAAGCTCGTCCAGAGCTACGCGCTCGACGCGCTCGAAACGCGCGGCGGCGGGGCGCCCGCGCCCTCGGCGGAGGACGTTCGCGCCTTCATCGAGTCGCTCGCCTCGGCGAAAGTCGAGCGCTACGCGGCCCTGGGCGAGGGCGAGGACCTGCGCCTCTCGGGGAAGGGCATCTCGGGCGGCGCGCTCGAGGCGGGCGGCAGGCTCGTGCACCTGGCCGGCTTCGTATCGGCATAGCGGCTCCGGCACGCGCAGCACCTCGCCGCGCGACCTCGATTTCCTCGCCGACCTGGGCGAGCGGCCGCCCGCCGAGTACGCCGCAGCCTACTTCGCGCTGCGGGAGGAGCTCGAAAGCCTCTTTGCCAGGCCGGTCGACATCGTTACCCCACCGGGGCTCGCCAATCCCTACTTCCGGCAGCGCGTGGAGCAGGAAAAGACCTTGCTCCATGCGGCTTGAGGCGAGGAAGCAGATTGCGGCGGGTGGGGTGGCGGTAGAATCCGGCATGGCGCGCGAGGATCGCATCGAAGTCAACCCGAAGGTGATGCTCGGAAAGCCCGTGATTCGCGGCACCCGGATCCCGGTCGAGCTGATCCTCCGCAAGCTCGGCGAGGGGGCGACCGAGGCCGAGCTGCTCGACGCGTATCCGCGCCTCACCCCTGAGGACATCCGCGCCGCGATCACCTACGCGGCGCAGGCGCTCGCCCACGAAGAGAACGTCGCCGTCGGCCAGCCCGGCGGCTGATGCGCTTCATCGCCGACGAAAGCTGCGACTTCGCCGTCGTGCGCGCGCTGCGCGAGGCGGGCCACGACGTGCTGGCCGTGGCGGAACTGGAAGCCGGCAAGGAGGACGGTGCCGTGATCGAGCACGCGCTCGCCGAGCGTCGCGTGCTCCTCACGGAGGACAAGGACTTCGGGCGGCTCGTCTTCGCTTCCCGCCGCCCGTCCGCGGGAGTGGTCTTCATCCGCTTTCCCGGCAACGCAAGGAGAAGCCTCGCCGCCTACGGCGCTCGCCTCTGGCTCGCCGTGCGCCTGCCGCGCGAGCACGACTTCGACCCGGGCGACGGCCACCCGATGGCGCTG
>Ga0187892_10008408_pt1 | contig 14149 bp, 14 predicted proteins | sample MA1701073metaG_FD_139345 | JGI IMG/M metagenome (GOLD analysis project Ga0187892, IMG submission 139345) | Bio-ooze microbial communities from a basaltic lava cave in the Kipuka Kanohina Cave System on the Island of Hawaii, USA - MA170107-3 metaG ... | reverse complement strand
GCAGGCGCCACAGTCGCCAGCGCACCGCGACCGGCCAACAGGCGGCGCTCGAGGCCGTTACCGACGCCCAGGATCGCGAATTCGAACTCCAGCTGGCAGCGCGCGCGGACGCCGTGCGCGTGGTGCTCAGGGACATGCGCTGGCTGCGCGACCGCGAAATCCTGGTGCGGGTCTATCTCCACGACCAGGACAAGGAGGTCGTGTGCCGGGACCTCGGAATCAGCGAAAACCACTACAAGCGGGTATTGCACCGGGCCCGGGAGCGCTTCGCCAGGCTGCTTCAGCGCCGTTACCGGCTGACCGATCTCTTTTGCATCGCACTAATCTAGGCCAAAAGTGAGACTTTGGAGCCTCCCATGGCAGTTATATCTCCGGAAGAAGCCGAATTAGTTCGGCGATACCTGGCAGGAAGCCTGACCCAGAAGGAACTGGAGATGGTCGAGACACGGATCGTCGAGGACCCGGAGTTCAGGAACGAGGTCGAGCTCACTCAGGCGTTGCGAGACGGAATGCGAGAACTCCAGAGGCGTGGCGAAATTGCCCCTCTGCTATCGCCCCGCTGGAAAGTCTGGATGCATCCTCGTGCTGCCCTTGCCGCCTCCCTGGCGGCCGTAGCGCTCGGTGCGGCTTCGTTCCTGTTTTTTCAGCGGCCGGACCGTGGCGGGCCTGAACTCCGGAGCGAGACGCTGCGCTTCCTGACCACCCGCAATGCGCCCACGGAGCCGGATGTGATCTGGCGGCGCGCCGGCGACCTCGGCCGCGTCGAACTGCGCTTCGACGTGGGCCTGGAGCCAGCGGCCTCCTATTCGGTCCAGGTCGAGCGTATGGCAGCCGGCGTGGACGTCGTGCTGCTTGAAGCCACGGCCGAGGTTTCGACGCAAGGCGAGGCGGTACTTGCGCTGGACGGCGCCTGGTTCGAAGCCGGCGACTACCGGCTGCGACTCACCCCGCGGCCATCGGGCAGCGACGCGCCTTCATTCGACTACACCCTGCGGGTCGCTGCGCCCTGAGTCAGTCCGCACCGCGTTTCGTGTAATAGCCGTCGAAGACGGTGGACCAGGTCTTGCCCCCGTCGGTGGTGGACTCCCAATGTTGGCGCACGCGCCCATCCGGCAGCGGCGTCCAGATGATGCGCTGGATATTCTGCGAGTCGCCCGTGCTCGCCAGCACCATCGACGATCCCTGGAGTCCGCCCTCGAGGTAGAGCGGGCCGCCCTGGTTGTCGATCCAGGTCTGGTGCCAGACCTTGCGCGCGCCGTCGTAGAAATTGAGGCTCGATCCCTCGTAGCCGGAAGGTGCGGTGTACTGCTCGTGAAGCGTGCAGCCGCCGTTCGTGCGCGTGATCCGGTTGCGGCTCACGCGGCCCGGGCTCGCAGCCGACTCCACGTTCCAGTCGCCGAGCCAGAAATCGAACTGGCGGTACTCCGGCGTCGTGCAGGGCGGCGGCCCCGGCTGCTGCTGCGCCGTCGCGGCGCCCGCGAGCAACAGGCAGCAGCCGATGCCGATGCGATTCATGGATACTCCCTCTCGAGGTCATCCGCGGTCAGGAAACGCGGCCGGATGTCCACCGGCACCGCCCCGAGCCGGTCGAGCACCGCTTGCACTTCCGGGCGGATCACCACCAGCCGGTCAATCATGTGCTTCGCGCCCGCGTAATCGCCGGTCGCCTGCAAAGTCAGGAGTTGCCGCGCAAGGCCAAGGACGCCGCGCTTCGCGCGCTTGAGGTCCACGCTGAAGCTGCCATCCGGGGCCACGCGGAAGGCGCCGGCATCGAGCAGCCAGTTCACCTGCATGGCCATGCCCTTGGCATGCGAACTCGACATGCCGAAGCGCAGCGTGCGGAAGGACGAGGCCAGGAAGGTCGTGTACATGGCCCGCTCCTGCCGGCGATCCAGAACCCCCTTGTCCATCAGCTGCTGCAGCGCCCACAGGCCCGAGACGTCGGCCTTGGCCTCCTCGATCTGGCTGTAGAGCTCCCTGAGCGCCTGGCGCGCGCCGCCACCGCGGCCCTGCGGACCGGTGTTGGTGGGCCCGAGGCCATGCATGATCTCGTGCATCAGGATATGGGTGAAGAAGGCGTCGAAGTTGACGTGCGGCTGGTCCGCCGGGGCCAGAGCGACCTTCGAAATCGGCGCCAGCACGCGCTCGAACTTCGCCTGCTGGAAGTTTTTCAGCATCGTGCGCTTGCTGCCCATCTCGGCGACGATGCGCTCGTCATTCGGCAGGTTGAACGCGGCCGTCTGCACCCCGTGATTGCCGTCGCCGGCGGCGAATACGACGTTCACGACGCGCATCGGCGCGAGCCCGCCGAGTTTCCTGCGCCGGTATTGCTTTTCGACCGGCAGCCGGTCCTCGAGCCATTGCAGCTCGCCGGCGAAGCGCGTGAGCTTCGCGGTCTCGGCTTCGTCGCGAACGGTGATGAAGGCCTCGAACGCCGCCTTGTAATTGAACCACTCGTCGCCGTACACCTCGTAGGGTCCGATGGTCGGCTCGATCGAGGTGTCGAGCTTCATCCATGCCACATCGCTCGCGTAGTAGTCGTTCGACAGGAATGCATCCGCGCGCGAATCCAGGAAAGCCTTGAGCGAGGCCTGCCGTGTCGCCGACGACGCCGCGCGCAGGTGGCGGGCCAGCTCCGCAAGCTCGCCCTGGTATTCGAGACTGTACGGCACGCTTCTGAACTTTCCGGCTTCGTCGCGGCGGATCGTCGTGAAGAAGCCGGTCGCCGCGGCTTTCGCGTCGGGGCCGAGGCCCGCCAGCCAGGCCTCGACCTGTTCCTTCGTGGCCCCGGCCGGGTAGTAGTTGCCGCCTGCGGGCTTCGCCGGCACGCCGGGGATGAACGGCGCATCCTCGTCGAGCTCGGACCAGGGGCCCTTGTTGAGCAGGAAGTAGTCGAAGCGCGCGTCGCCCAGGAGCGTGTTGTCCTCCAGCAGCCTGAGCAGCAAGGCCTCATTGCCGGCCCAGGCCTGCCGCAAAAAGAGCGCATCGATCACGCGGGCGGCTTTCACCAGCGAGGCCAGCGCGCGGCGCTCTTCCGCCGGCATGGCCGCGAGGTCGACGCGGATATCGACCGGCGCGTAGCGCGCCGACATCGCATTCAGACGCTGGACCTCGGGCTGGAGGCGCATCGCGCCCTGTGCCCAGGCCAGCGCCGGAACCAGGAGTAGGATCGCAGTCAATCGTTTCATGGGTCAGTTCCCCCGGAAATCCCGCATCGGGACCTGCGTGCGCTGCAGCCAGTTGTCGGCAGCGTAACGCGCCGTGCCGTCGATGGCATGAATCGTATAGGCGTGCCGCGGCCGGTCGCTCGCGTTTGCGCCGGACAAGTGCGGCAGCGCGCCGTGCAGCAGCACGAGCGTTCCGCGCGCCGCCTCGAGCGGCACCAGGCCCTCGGACGGATACGGCGCGGGGTCGAGCGTGTCCGTGACGGTCGCGGTGCGGGCCCCGTTCAGGCGCGAGCGCTGGCGCACCGGCAGCCGGTGCCCGCCCGGCAGCGTCCACATGCAGCCGTTCTCGGTGGTCGCATCGTCGATCGCGAACCAGAAACCGACTACCGAGGGCGGCTCGGTCCAGAGATAGGTGTGATCCGTGTGACAGCCGACTTCACCGCCGATGCGCGGCTGCTTGAAGATGTACATCGATTGGAGCAGCAGCGGCCGCTGCAGGCCGATATCGTCCGCGACGGCCGCGAGTTCCGGCGTGCGGCTGAACGAATCGAATACCGGGTCGAGGTCGTGCATTGCGTGGCCTAGCTTGTTGAGGCACAGGTGTGCCTCTGCGCGCAGGCGCCCGGACCCGTCGAAGGCATCCTTCTCGAAGAAGCAGCGGATCGCCTCGCCGCTGGTCAGAAAGTACCGCGCGGCCGCATGCGGCGAGGCACCCTGTGACGAAAACACGGTTGCCTGCTCCGGCGGGGGCAGGTGCTGGCGCGCGAGCTGCAAAGCGCGCTCACGCAGGACGCGGCAGCGCTCCTCGGGGACGAAGCCCGGCAACAGAAGGAAGCCGTCGCCCTCGAATCGCGCGAGCTGCGCCGCCGAGAGGCCCTTCGGCATCGTGCGGGTCAGGGCACCAGGACCTTGATCCAGGGCACGGAGCCGTCTTCGGCGATGAAAGCCTCGGCCATCAGTCCCTGCTTGCAATCCGCATAGCTCCCGAGCTGGTTGGCGCGTGAGGGATCCGCGAACTGGAGGTAGATCCGGGTCGCCCTGCCGGCTGCGACATAGGCGGGCCCGGCATCCGTCGCCAGTGTCAGTCCAGACAGCGCGGCAGCCAACGACTGGATACGGCCGATGCGCGTCTTCACATGCGAGACGCCGGGTGATTTGCCGATGGGAATGTAGAGCTCCGTTGCCGGATGCGCCCACACTGGCACCGCTCCCGCCAGCGCCAATCCAACGACGCCCGCAGCCAGTCGCCTGATCATGTTGAGCCCTCCAGGCGCCCGCGCGCCGCTTCGATCGCATCCAGCGCCGCCTGCAACTGCCTGGCGCGGCCGCTGCGCTTGCGCGCGCGCTCGACCGCACCCTGCGCAACGCGGACCTGCGCTACCGCGTCGGGATGCAGCCCGCCTCCCTGCAGGACCTCGAGCGCGTCCTGAAGTTCAAAGGCCGCACGGCCGATCAGGACGGGCTGCCGCCCGTGGCCGCTTGTGTAGGCGTCCGCGGTGCGCAGCAGGGCGGCCGTGGCGCGCAGATTCTCGAGCGCATTAATGACGCGCAGGAACGCGGCGACCGCGACGACCTGCGTCGCGTCGAGATTGATGGCGCTGCCGGTCGCGCCGATCAGGAGCTGGCCGGAGGGCGAGTTGGTGAACGCGTCGCCGTTGTAGAAGGCCACGGCGCCCTCGATGGTCTCGACCGAATTGTTGTGGAAAAAAGGCCCGGTGTCCGCCGATTCGACCAGCGGCGGCGTGTTGAATTCGCCGTTGCCCGGATTGCCGAAGCCGTCGTCCGGCGGATTCTTCGCGCCGGTCAGATCCGCCGGTTGATCCGGCAGGTTTTCGACGCCGGTATTGAACCGCAGGTTGCCGGCGCCGGGGCCGAAGATGGCCGGATCCGCGTTGGCGCCAGCATTGAAATGACAGGCGTTGCACTTGCCGAGCGTACGGTCGAGGAAGATGGCCTGCCCGCGCCGCGCCACTTCGCCGCGCAACTGCAATGGCAGCACTAGATCCTGCTGGCGGCCGAGCGAAAGCTGGAATGCCGCGAGGGCATCGAGCTCGGCGTCGCTCGGCAGCCTGAAATCCTGGCCCGCGGCACGCGCCAGCGTCTTCGGGAAATGCTGCACCACGGCGCCGACCGCGAACGAGCGCAGGCTGCCGTCGCCCGGCGCGCCGTCGCCGCCCCAGCCGGTGTGCGGGCCGTTGCGGCTCGCGACCGAGGTGGCGAGGGCCAGCGTGTGCGGGATGCCGCGCATGTTGAAACGGTTTGCGAGATCGTCGAAGCCGTCCTGGTTCTCGAGGATCAAGGCGAACTTGCGCATCAGTTCCGGGCTTTCGAAGTTCCCGGCAAGCGCCGGCACGCGCTCGGCCACGAACAAGGGGTCTTCGGGCGGCAGGGTCGCGACGAACGCCGGCGACAGTCCGAAATTGTCCTCGGCGCGGTGGCAGGTGCCGCAGGTGCGGCCGTTGCCGCCGAAGGTCTCGTTGAAAAACAGCCGCTCGCCCTCGAGCACGCGCGCATCCTCGGGGATCGGTTTCACCGGCCCCGGACAGCCAGCCAGCAGGGCGGCGGCGGCAAGCGCGGTGCAGGGGATCCAGCGTTCCATGTCGACCTCCCCGGCCAGCGGTGCCGGATTATAGTGCGCGGCTACGCGATCACGGGCAACTCGATCGCCGTCGGGTATTCCGTGCTCCGCCACACCCGCTGCGTCGCCTTCCGGTAGCTCGCCGGCGGCGCGAACATGATGTTCGGCACGAAGGTCTGCGGGTTGCGGTCGTAGAGCGGGAACCAGCTCGACTGGATCTGCACCATGATCCGGTGCCCGGGCAGGAAAGTGTGGCTCACCTGCGGCAGCGGGATGCGGTACGCCAGCACTTTCCCGGATGCGAGGGGCTTCGCGACCGCCAGATCCTCGCGATAGCGGCCGCGGAAGATGTCCGCCGACAGCATCTGCTGATAGCCGCCGAGCTTCGGGCTCTCCGGCACCTCTTCCGGCCAGACGTCGATGAGCTTCACGACCCAGTCAGAATCCGTGCCACTCGTGGACGCAAACAGCCGCGCGACGGGCTCGCCCGCGACGCGCAACGGCTCGGCGAGCGGCTCCGTCGCCCACACGAGCACGTCGGTGCGCGTGGCCGCGTGGCGCTGATCGTCCACCAGCCACTCGCCCCAGGTGGAATCAGTTGCATAGTTCGCCAGCGTCGGGCGCGCGCGGTAGGGCACCGGCTTCGCTGGATCGGAGACGTATTCGTCGAAGGCCTGCCCCGTCGCCGATGGCGCCTCGAAGCCGAGCCTGCCGTCCGCCTGCAGGTACAGATGGCGCGAGCGCGCAGTGCAACCTTGTGCGCAGGCGCGCGGCCAGTGGTCGTAGCGATGCCAGACGTCGGCGCCCGTCTCGTAGGCCAGCACGCGTGGGGTGCCGGGATCCGGCGCACCGCGAAGGTGGTGGTCGAGGAAGGGCTGCATCACCGCCCTGCGGAACCAGCCGCCGGTATCGCCCGCGAACTGGAAAGGCCCGATCGCGCGTCCATCACGCCGGCCCCCGCCGTGGTTCCAGGGCCCCAGCACGAGGTGGACGAGCCGGCCCTCGGGATCCTTCGGCGCAAGCGCCCGGTAGAGCGCAGGCGAGCCGTAGATGTCCTCCTGGTCGAAGAGCCCGCCGACGATCAGCATCGGCACCTTGAGCGGGCGCGAGGCGAGGAGCCGGTCCACCGCCTGCTCCTGCCAGAACGCGTCGTAGGCCGGATGCGCCGCAAACTTCTGCCAATAGCCGATTGGCTCCATGCCGCGCGATGCCGCCATCGCGCCTGCATTGCCTGCGCGCAGCCATTCGTCGTAACTGTCGCGGATGCCCGACCACCACGTCTCATCGTTCTTCCTGGTCGCCTGCTGGTCGTAGGCGAACGGCAGGGCCGCTTCCTGACGGAACGCGCCCCAGTGGAACCAGTCATCGCCCATCCAGCCGTCCACCATCGCCGCGAAGGGCACCGCTGCCTTGAGCGCGGGATGCGGGTCCACCGTGCACATGGCAGCCGTGAAGCCCTCGTAGGAACCGCCGACCGCCGCCACGCGTCGGTTCGATTCCGGCACGTTCTTCACGAGCCAGTCCACCGTGTCGTGGCAATCGGTCGCGTGATCGGTGCCGGTCGTGTTGAGCGGCCCGAGCAACGGCTTGTTCATGAAGTACTCGCCTTCGGAGCCGTACTTGCCGCGCACGTCTTGGTAGACGATGACATAGCGCGCAGCCGCGGCGGTGTCGTACATCTGCTGCACGACCGCCGCGAGATTCGGGCTGTTGAAGCGCTGCTGACGCCGGCTCGCGTTGTAGGGTGTCCTCGACAGCACGATCGGCGCATCCTTCGCGCCTTTCGGCACCAGGATGACGGTCTTCAGTTTCAAGCCGTCGCGCATCGGGACCATCTCCTCGCGACGGACGTAGTCGAAACTATCGGTTTTGGCGGCGAATTTCTCGGGGATCTCTCCGGCTCGCGCAGCCGGGCCGAGGCCGGCCAGGGCGACGGCGCATGCCGGCAGCAGGCCGGCGCGGCGAATCAACGACATTTCGTGCCTCCAAAGGTCGGGTGCGCGAGGTATCAGTCGCACCGCGAGCCGACGCGGCAGGATTCTACGCATGTGGGGACGGGCGCGCAGCCATGATCGCGACCGCCCAGACGTGCTTAACACACGGTAAGAGATTCTTTAAGACCGTGAACTGCCGCCTGACCATATTACGGTCGTGCACCATTCCACCGACCCCGCGCTGACCCTCTATTACTCGCCGGGCGCCTGCTCGCTGGCCGCCCACATCGCGTTGCGCGAGGCCGGTCTTGGTTTCGAGGCGCGGCCCGTGCTGATCGCCAAGGGCGAGCATCTCCAACCAGCCTATCTGGAGATCAATCCGCGCGGCCGTATCCCGACGCTCGTGATCGACGGCACGCCGCTGACCGAGCTTTCCGCGATCCTCGGCTGGATCGGCGATCGCGCGCCCGATCTCGCGCCGACGCGCGGCACGCTCGCCGCCGCACAGTGCGCGGAATGGCTCGCCTGGTTCACGAGCGGAGTGCACATCTCGTTCGCGCTGGTCTGGCGCGGCTCGCGCTTCCTCGAGCGGACGGAGCTGCATCCCGAGCTGCGCGCCATCGGCGTCGCGATGCTGCGGCGGCAGTTTGCAGACATCGAGAACCGTCTTGCGAGCCATGAGTACCTGATCGATGGCCGCTACTCGGTCGCCGATGCCAATGTGCTCGTGTTCTATCGCTGGGCGAATCGAATCGGACTCGACACGCGCGCCGACTATCCCGCCTGGACGCGCCACACTGAGCGCCTGCTGCAGCGGCCGGCCGTGTGCGACGCGGTGGCTGCCGAGGGCATCGAGATCTGGGCCTAGCCCGACTCAGGCCGCGACGGCGTCCTTCACGAGACCTTCGCGCACCAGCGCCTGCCGCACCGCGGGCCGCTCGGCCACGCGCTTCTGGAAGGCAAGCAAGTTCGGGAACTCTGCGAGGTCGATCTTGAGGCCCCGCGCCCAGTTGGTCAGCACGTAGAGATAGGCGTCCGCGACCGTGAAGCGGTCACCGAACAGGAATTTCTTCCCTGCGAGCTGTGCTTCGATCGGCGCATAACGCCGGAGCAGATACGCAATGCGCTCCTCGCGCACTGCCGGCAGCACGTCCGGCTTGAACAGCGGGCTGTAGGTCTTGTGGATCTCGGACGTCAGGTAGTTGAGCGTCTCCTGTAGGCGCACGCGCTCGAAACTGCCGTTCGCAGGCGCGAGACCGGCCGCGGGCTTGCGGTCCGCCAGGAACTGCGTGATCGCCGGGCCCTCGGTCAGCACCACGCCGTCGTCCAGCTCCAGCGCCGGCACATAGCCCTTCGGGTTGACGACCCAAAAGTCGCCTTCCGACTTTATGGTCTTGGTCTGCACATCGACCTTGACGAGCTCGAGCGGGATGCCGGCCTCGTTGGCGACGATGTGCGGCGCCAGGGAGCAGGCGCCGGGCGAGTAGTAGAGTTTCATGATGCGGATTCTCCGTGGGGTTGATGCGGTGCTATCCTATGCTCCCTTAATTACATTTGTATAGTAGATAACTTTACTAAAGCAAAAGATTCCACTATCCTCCCGGTAACCGGCCCGGAGCCCGCATGGCATTCAAAGTCCGTCGCAGCAAGGCACTTCCCCCGCCGCCCGGATGCCCGATGGCCGCTAGCATGGCCGTGCTCGGCGGCGCCTGGACGCCCTCCCTGATCTGGAAACTCTCGGGTGAACCGCGCCGCTTCGGCGAGCTGCAGCGCGACATCCCGGGCATCTCGCCGAAAATGCTGACCACGCGTCTGCGCGAGCTCGAGAGCAAGGGCGTCGTGTTGCGCGCCGTCGTGCCGACTTCGCCGCCGTCGGTGGAATACTCGCTGTCGGAACTCGGGCGCGAATTGATCCCGGTGATCAACGCGATCGTGCGCGTCGGGACGCGGCTGCGCGAAGAGTTGCCCGCGCGACGATTGGCCTGATCGCGCTGATGGGGGATCGTTTTATGGCCAAGCAGCTGCTCGTCGGCGCGGTGCTTGCGCTTTTTGCTATCTCCGCGTCACCGCATCCGGGCGGCAAGGATGTGGCGGGGTGCCATGCAGACAAGAATGGCGTCGAAATGCACTGCCATGGCCCGAATGAAGAAATCCTGCCGTGGCCTCCCGTCAAGAAGAGCCGAAACGCTATCTGCCACGATCGCGATTCACCCTGGTACAACCAGACCATCCATTTTCAACCCTTCAATTCCCTGAAAGAATGTCTCGACAGCGGCGGCCGGCTACCCATGACGCAGGACGCAGCTGCTTCCCCAGATCCGTCGGAATAAGTTGTCGACGCAGGCGCCGCCCGCTAGATTTGGCGACCGTGCCAATGCGCAGTCCGTCCGTGGACGTTGCTTGTCGCCTGCTCGTGGCAGCTTGCGCCGCAGCAGCGGTCGCTGCCTGTACCGCGCAGTCCGCCGTCGCCCCGGCGCCCGACGCCGCTGCCCCGATTGCAGCGCCGGCGCAGGTGCCTTTTCCCTCGACCTATCGCGCCCCTGACCAGGGTCCACCGGTCCTGATCCGTAACGCCACGATCCTGACCGGCCATGGAACGCGCATCGACGACGGCGCGATCCTGTTCGAGGACGGCCGCATCGCGGCCGTGGGTCCTGAGTTATCGGCCCCCGCCGACGCCACGATCGTCGACGCCGGTGGCCGCTGGGTGACGCCGGGCTCATCGACGTGCACTCGCACCTCGGCGTGTACCCGAGCCCGAGCCTGCGCGCACATTCGGACGGCAACGAAGCGACCGACCCGGTCACGGCCGGCGTCTGGGCCGAGCATTCGCTGTGGCCGCAGGACCCGGGCTTTCAGCGCGCGCTGGAAGGCGGCGTGACCTCGATGCAGCTGTTGCCGGGCTCGGCGAACCTGATCGGCGGCCGCGGTGTGACCATCAAGAACATCTGGGCACGCACCTACCAGGAGATGAAGTTCCCGGGCGCGCCGCACGGCCTGAAGATGGCTTGCGGCGAGAATCCCAAGCGCGTGTACGGCGGGCGGCAGAAGGCGCCATCGACGCGGATGGGAAACGTCGCGGGTTACCGGCAGGCGTTTGCGGATGCGCGTGACTATATCGAGCAGTGGAACGAGTACGAGGCGAAGCGCGCCGTGTTCGAGAAAGGCGCGAAGCCGGATGCGACGGCGCCCAAGCCGCCGAAACGCGACCTGCGGTTGGAAACGCTGGCGGCCGCTATGAAAGGCGAATTACGGGTGCACATCCACTGCTACCGCGCCGACGAGATGGCGACCATGCTCGACCTCGCGAAGGAGTTCGGATTCCGGATCTCCACGTTCCACCATGGCGTCGAGACCTACAAGATCGCCGATCGCCTGGCAACCGAGGGAGTATGCGGCGCGCTCTGGGCGGACTGGTGGGGATTCAAGCTCGAGGCCTACGACGGCATCCAGGAAAACCTGGCTTTCGTGGATTTCCCGGAAGGCGGCTGCTCGATCGTCCACTCCGATTCCTCGGAAGGCATCCAGCGCCTGAACCAGGAGGCGGCCAAGGCGATGACGCGCGGCCAGCGCGCCGGACTCGATATCCCGCCGGAGCGCGCGATCCGCTGGGTGACTTCGAACGCGGCCAAGTCGCTCGGCATCCTGGCGCAGACCGGGACGCTCGAGGCCGGCAAGATGGCGGACATCGTGGTCTGGAACGGCAGCCCGTTCTCGGTTTATGCACTGCCCGATCTGGTCTACATCGATGGCGTGTTGCAGTACGACCGCGCAAAGCCTGCCGCGAAGCCGCGCTCGGACTTCGAGCAATGAGCAAACCGCCACTGATCGCCGCCCTGCTCACCTCCTCGCTCGCGCTGGGCGCGGCCGGCGCCGGGGAGGTGCTGATCCGGGGCGCGCGCGTGCACACGGCAGGCTCGCCCGGGACGCTCGAGAACGCGGACGTGCTGGTGCGCGACAACCGGATTGCCGCGGTCGGCAACGGCCTTGCAGCGCCATCCGGCGCGGCCGTCGTCGAAGCCCGCGGCCGCCCGCTGACGCCGGGTCTGTTCGGAGGCCTTTCGCAACTCGGCCTCGAGGAAGTCGAGCTCGAGGCGGCGACCGTAGACGCCGATCTCGCGTTCACGCAGCCCTTGTGGATGCACCATTGGCGCCCGGAGTTCGACGTAACGCGCGCCTTCAATGCGCGCTCGCCGGTCATTCCCGTCACGCGCGTCGAAGGCATCACCTGGACGGTTCTGGCGCCGACCACCGACAAGACCCTGATCGCAGGTCAGGGCGCAGCCGCCGCACTCGACGGCCGCTTCGACGCGGTGCTGGGCGGGCGCACGCTGTTCGTGAACTGGGGCTCGGCGGCGCTCGAGTCCTCGGGCGGCAGCCGTGCGGCGCAGTTCATGCTGTTCGACCAGGCGATCCGCGAGGTCAGGGATCCCGCTTCCGCCGGCGAAGGCGCGCTGTTGCTGCCGGAAGGCCGCGCGGCCCTGAAGGGCTATCTTGCCGGCGGCCGGGTCGTGTTCCGCGTGCACCGCGCCTCCGACATCCGCGGGGTGATCGACTATGCGCGGCGCAACGGGATGAAGCCGGTGATCTCGGGCGGCAACGAGGCCTGGCTGGTCGCGCAGGAACTCGCCGCCGCCGGGGTGCCAGTGATCCTGGACTCGCTCGAGAACCTGCCCGAGGATTTCGACCAGCTCGGCGCGCGCCTGGACAACGCGGCAATGCTGAACCAGGCCGGCGTGAAGATTGCGTTCAGCTACGACGAGAGCCACCAGGCACGCAAGAATCGCCAGCTGGCCGGTAACGCGGCGACGCATGGTTTGAGCTGGGAAGCGGCGCTTGCGGGCCTGACTTCCGTTCCCGCGCAGATCTTCGGTCTCGCCGACCGCGGCACGATCGAGAAAGGCAAGATTGCTGATCTCGTGCTCTGGAGCGGCGACCCGCTCGAAGTCACGACGGTCGCGGACTCGGTTTGGATCGGCGGGCAGCCGATCGAGATGAGGTCGCGTCAGACGGAGTTGCGCGACCGCTACCTGGAGATCCTGAGGTCGAAGACCGCACGATAAAGACGCAGCGCCTGACGGCGCTCCTGTTGCCGCTCGTCGCCTGCGCGGCGCAGGCGGGCGAGCTGCCGGTGCTGTTTCGAAACGCCACGCTGATCACCCTGACCGAGCCGGCCGTGCTCGAGAATCACGATCTCCTGGTCGCCGGCGGCCGCATCGAGCGCATCGCGCCTGCCGGCCAGATGGGGTTCCCCAATGTCGCGACGGTGGTGGAGGCCAAGGGCAAGTACTTGATGCCCGGGCTCGCCGAGATGCATGCGCATGTGCCGGGCGCAGAGCCGGCGGGCTATGCCGAAGACGTGCTGCTGCTCTACCTCGCGCACGGCCTGACGACCGTCCGCGGCATGCTCGGCCAGCCTGGCCACCTCGAGCTGCGCGCACGTTTACAGCGTGGCGAGCTGCTCGGGCCCCGCCTATTCACCTCCGGGCCTTCGGTGAACGGCAACAGCGCGAAGGATGCGGCAACGGCAGCGCGCATGGTCCGGGAGCAGCAGGCGGCCGGCTTCGACTTCGTCAAGATTCATCCGGGCCTGAAACGCGAGGTGTTCGACGCCCTGGTTGCGGTCGCGCGCGAGTCCGGAATCCCTTTCGCGGGCCATGTCTCGGCCGAGGTCGGCGTGGTCGATGCACTCGCCGCACGGCAGTCCGCGATCGATCATCTCGACGGCTATGTGGATGCACTCGTCATTCCTGGCTGCGCGGACGACGGAGTCCAGGCCGCATTTTTCGGCATCCATCTGACCGATTGCGCCGATCCGAAGCGAATCCCGGAACTGGTGGCGGCCACGAAGCAGGCCGGTACCTGGATGGCGCCGACACAGGTGCTCGTCGAGCAGTGGGCGCAGCCGCCCACCGGCCCGGAGCTGCGCCGGCGCGCCGCTTTCCGGTACGTGTCGCCGACCATGGCAGCGCAATGGGAGCAGGCGCGCTCCCGCTTCAGTCCGGCCGCGCCATTGGCGGATCGTTTCATCGCGCTGCGCCGCGAGCTGATCCGGCAAATGCACGCCGCCGGCGTGCCGATCCTGCTGGCCTCGGACGCGCCGCAGGTATTCAACATTCCGGGCGATTCCGCGCTCGCGGAACTGGAGCTGTACGGAGAGATCGGCCTGCCGCCGCTTGCGGCGCTCGCGACCGGCACCGTGAACGTGGCGCGCTTCTTCGGGCAGCAGGAGCGATTCGGTCGTCTCGAGGAAGGGATGGAGGCCGACCTGCTGCTGCTGGCGGCCGATCCGCGCAGGGACCTCGCCCATGTGCGCAGGCTCGAAGGCGTCATGACGCGCGGACGCTGGCTGCCGCGGCCGAAGCTGGACGAAATCCTGGACGGCGTCGCGGAGCGACAAGCGCGCCGCTGACAGGGGGATGCATGCCCGGGCTTACCGACTATTACACGAACATCCTCGGCCACGACCT
>Ga0187892_10008404_pt1 | contig 14155 bp, 11 predicted proteins | sample MA1701073metaG_FD_139345 | JGI IMG/M metagenome (GOLD analysis project Ga0187892, IMG submission 139345) | Bio-ooze microbial communities from a basaltic lava cave in the Kipuka Kanohina Cave System on the Island of Hawaii, USA - MA170107-3 metaG ... | reverse complement strand
GCCCCACACTCCGAGGGCCAGGGCGATCCAGAGAGCGGGAAACACGATCGCGGCAGCGATCGCCTTCGCGGTGGCGAGGACGTCCTCCTTGCCGGCCGGCCGGGCCGAGAGGATTCCCACCAGGCGGTACGGGAGATAGTGCAGCACCAGGCCAGGCAATCCGAGCGGCAGAAAGAGGAGAGATCGCAGGAGAAAAAGTCCGATGCGGCCGGCTCCTCGACTGAACCGAAAGCGTCCAACCGGAAGGTCCCAGGGATCTATTCCGGCCCCCCGAAGGCGATCTTCATAGCGATAGATCCGGGCGCGGATGCGTTCCAGCCGGCTCAGGTCGCGAGCCTTGAGAGCGTAGTACCCTGCGAGTATCCGCCGCCGGAACTCGAATTCGGTGGAAAGGTCCGGGCGGGGTGCGTCGTCGCTCGCGCGCCGCTCGCTGGCCAGGATTCTCTCGGTCCGGGCGACGAACTCGTGCGCCTCGTGCTCGTCGGCTTGCAGGGTGACCGCGGCGAGCGCCACACCAATGCTCGAGGTCAGCGCCTGGACCTGGTCCGGAGGGGGCTCCCCCGACGGGTCCAGTGGGGCAGGGGAGACCGTAAAGGGCTCCGCGAAATAGACCAGCGCCGAGCTTCGGAAGGTCTGCTTGGCTGTGTAGAAGAGCCCGACCGGCTGAATCCGGAGCGGGGAGGGGGGTTCCACCCCCAGCGCGATTCGGGCTGCCCCGGTTTTGAGCGGCTTGAGGCCGGGGTCGCTGTGGCTGGTTCCCTCCGGGAAGAGCGCTACCGCGCCGCCCCCGGCCAGGTGCTCCCTGACCCGGACGAACATCTCCCGGTTCTTGGTAAGGTCCGCCCCGGGGTCCTGTCGCCGCTCGACCGGGATGGAGCCAACCGCCCGCACCAGGGTCCCCACCACCGGCATGCGAAAGAGCGGCGCTTTGGCGAGGAAGGAAACCGGCCGGGGCGACAGGCAGAGGATGAAGAGGGGATCGATGAGGGAATTGGGGTGGTTCAGGACGAAGAGCAGGGGGCCGTCCCGGGGGACCCGCTCGATTCCCAACGGCTCGATCCGGCGGAAAAACACCCGCAGCGCGAAGCGCAGGACCGCGAGGAGAACCACCCGCATAGGGGCTCGACTTAAAGTAATACTTTAAGGTACGGACTTAAAGTAGTTTCGAGGTCCTAACCCGCTTTGGCTCCACCGCCACGTACAGCTGGCCGCAGGCGGCGTCGATGTCGAGCCCCCGGCTCCGCCGGACCACCGCCTCGACCCCCTGGTTCCGCAGCCGTCCGGCAAACGCCTTGATCCGGTCGGGCGGGCTCGGCGACAGGCCGGGAGCCCCCCCGGGGTGGAGGGGCAGGAGGTTCACGTGGGCATCGAGCCGGCGGGCCAGCCTGGCGAGGCGATCGGCGTCGCTGTTCCGATCATTCTCCCCGTCAATCAGGACGTACTCGAACGTGAGGCGCCGGAAGAACGGCTTGGCGGCCTCCAGGACCTCCTCGAGCCGGTACTTCTTCTGGATCGGCATCAGGCTCAGGCGCCGGGCCGGGTCGGATGAATGCAGGGAGATGGCAAGCCGGAACTGCTCGGGCCGCCGGGCCAGCTCTTTCATCCCGGGGAGGATTCCCACAGTCGAAACCGTGATATGCCGGGCCCCGATACCCAGCCCGGCCGGATCGTTGAGGATGGACAGCGCGGTGCTCACGGCCGGCCAGTTGAGGAGGGGCTCACCCATCCCCATGAACACGACGTTGGTCGGCTTGTCCGACGGGTTTTCCAGGATGATCTCCCGTGCCTGTCCGGCGATCTCGAACGGAGAAAGGTTCCTCCGGTATCCCATGCGCCCGGTCGCGCAGAACCGGCATCCAAGGGCGCAGCCGGCCTGGGACGACACACAGAGGGTGAGCCGTTTTCCGGAGGGAATCAGGACCGACTCGATGGCTTCGCCATCCTCGAGCCGCCAGAGGTACTTGCGGGTCCCATCGGCGGAGCGCTGGATTGTCGCCGGGTGAAGCCGGGCCAGCGGGAGGGTCTGGTCGAGGGTCGCACGCAGCGCGATGGGCAGCTCGGTTGCGTCGGACCAGGACCGGACCGGAACCTCCCAGAGCCGCCGGTGAAGCTGGGCAGCGCGGTATCCGGGCAGACCCTGTTCCCCCACCCAGGTCGTGAGTGTCGCCGCGGCTTCGTTCGGGGGGAGATCGAGCAGGGAAATGCCCATGCCCTCGCAAGATAGCTTGCTTGATCCCCCCCGAAGCGGCCGTTAGTTTGGCCCGATGCACCCCACTTCGCTGCGAACGCACGCGGGCGGCTTGCTTTCCCGCGCCGAGGTGGGGCACACGGTCCGCATCGGCGGCTGGGTGCATCGCCGCCGCGACCTCGGCGGACTGGTGTTCCTGGATCTCCGTGATCGGCACGGTCTGGTTCAACTCTCCTGCGATCCCGCCTACACTCCGGCAGCGGTGATGGAGCGTGCCGCCTCCTGCGGCGTGGAGACGGTCGTTCTCGCCACCGGCGTCGTTGCGCTCCGGCCCGAGTCGGCCCGCGATACGCAGATGGCATCCCGGGAGGTCGAGGTTCGCATCATCGGCCTCGAGATCGTCGGGCCTGCCGAAACGCCGGCCATACCGGTTGCACGCAAGGAAAACGAGGAACTCCCCGCGGAAGAGCTGCGGCTTAAACACCGCATCCTGGATTTGCGCCGGCCTGAGCTGCAGGCAAACCTGGTCCTCAGGCACCGCCTCCTGCAGCGTGCCCGGCGGACGCTGAGTGAGCTCGGGTTCCTGGAGCTCGAGACCCCCATCCTGACCAAGCCGACTCCGGAGGGAGCCCGGGATTATCTGGTGCCCTCCCGGATTCATCCCGGTGAGTTTTACGCGCTTCCCCAATCACCCCAGATCTACAAACAATTGTTCATGGTGGCTGGGTTCGACCGCTACTTCCAGATCGCCCGTTGCTTTCGCGACGAGGACCTGCGCGCCGACCGTCAGCCCGAGTTCACCCAGATTGACGTCGAGGCTTCGTTCGTGGGACAGGAAGATGTCTTGCACGTGATCGAAACGGTTCTCGTGAATCTCTGGGAGGAAGCCGGCCAGTCGCCGCCCAAGCCGTTTCCGCGGCTCTCCTATCGCGAGGCGATGGAGCGGTTCGGGACCGACAAGCCGGATCTTCGCTACGAGCTCGAGATCTCCGACTGGACCGGGAGGATCAACCCCGACTCCGCCCCATTCCTTCAGGAATCCGTTGGCGCCGGCGGCCGGCTTCGCGGCTTCGTCGTACCGGGCGGGGCAGGCCTCTCCCGCAAGGATCTCGACGAGTGGAGCGCTCAGGCGAAGGAGCTGGGTGCAGCCCTGCTGTGGGCGAGGAGGACCGTTACGTGGGAGGGACCCGGGGCGAAGGCCATTGCCGGGACCGGACTGGAGTCGCTCGCGGGGAACGAAGGCGATCTGCTGCTCGCCGCCTCCGGTCCCGACCGGGCCACCTCACCCGGTCTCAACGCTGTTCGACTGGCTGCCATTCGCCGGCTTTCCCTGCCGGCGCGGACCGAGCACGGATTTGTCTGGGTCACCGACTTCCCGTTGTTCGAGCCGGATCCCGAGACCGGAGCGTTCACGTTCGCGCACCATCCGTTCACCGCACCACACGCGCAGGATGCCGGGTACCTCGAGAGCGATCCGGCCCGCTGCCGTGCCCTCCATTACGACGCGGTGTACAACGGCGTGGAGTTGGGGAGCGGATCCATCCGAATCACCAATCCTGCCCTTCAGCAGACGGTGTTCAAACTGCTCGGCATGACCCAGGAGGAGGCAGACCGCCGATTCGGGTTCCTGCTCCAGGCGTTGGCTGCCGGGGCGCCGCCACATGGAGGTTTCGCGGTTGGGTTCGACCGCGTGGTGATGCTGCTGGCCGGGGCGAGCTCGCTTCGGGACGTGATCGCCTTCCCCAAGACCACCGCCGCGCGCGCGCTGTTCGAAGGAGCGCCCGGGCCCGTGGGCGACACCGAGCTGGCGACGCTCCATTTGCGCCGCCGAGTGTAGAGGGAGGGATTCATGGCGGACGACACCCAGCGGCTCAACATCGAAGGTGCCGACCCCCTGCTCCTCGCGGGTGTCAACGACGCCAACCTCAATGCGCTGGAGCGGGCAACCGGCGTGCGGGCCTCCCTCCGCGGCGACACGCTGACCCTGACGGGTGCTCCGGAGCAGGTCGAGCGAGCGGCCGGAGTGTCCAATGCCTTGCTCGATCTCGCGCGGATGGGTGAGTCGATCAGCGTGGACGACGTGCGCCGCTTTGCCGAGGACGGGGTTCCGCCCGAGGGTCCACTCGCGGCTGGAGAAGGCAAGATCGTCCTGCCCGGCGTGCGCCGCCCGGTGGTTCCCAAAACTCAGGGGCAGCGCGACTACGTCCAAGCCATAGCCAATCACGACATCGTCGTGAGCATCGGCCCTGCGGGGACCGGAAAGACCTACCTCGCGGTCGCCAAAGCGGTCGAAGCAATGGCGCGAAAACGAGTCCGGCGGATCGTGCTGGTCCGGCCCGCGGTGGAGGCGGGCGAGTCGCTCGGCTTTCTGCCCGGGGACATTCACGCGAAGGTGGACCCGTACCTCCGGCCGCTGTACGACGCGCTCGAGGACATGATGCCCGCCGAGCGGGTGCAGAAGGCGATGGAGCAGCGGACCATCGAAATCGCCCCGCTCGCCTACATGCGGGGGCGCACCCTCTCCGACGCGTTCATCATCCTGGATGAAGCCCAGAACGCCACCGGGCTTCAGATGAAGATGTTCCTGACCCGCCTGGGCGTGAACAGCAAGGTGGTCGTGACAGGGGACAAGACCCAGATCGATCTGCCCAAGCGGGAGGAATCGGGGCTCATCCAGGTCGAACGCATCCTGCCCGGCATCGAGGGCATAGCGTTCTGTTACCTGGGCGAAGCGGATGTGATCCGGCACCGGCTGGTGCGGGCGATCATCCGCGCCTATGCCGAAGACCAGAACGGCTAGCCCTCCACCCCCCCCCCGGGACATCCTCGTGGCGGGCCGGCACGCTCCTCTCACGCGCGCCTCGGTGATGCGGGCGGCCCGGGCGGTGCTTCGCGGAGAGCGGCGCCGGGCGTTTCTCTCGATCACCTTTGTGGGCAGGGACCGCATGCGGGCCCTCAACCGGCGCTGGCATGATCGGGACGAGGTGACCGACGTCCTGGCCTTCCCGTTACCCACCCCGGGCGGCCCGCTGGCTGGCGACGTCTACATTTGTCGCTGGCAGGCGGTTCGGGCTGCGGCAGCCCATCGGGTTGCCCTCAAGGAGGAACTTGTCCGGCTGGTGGTGCATGGCGTGTTGCACGTTCTGGGGTGGGATCATCCAGCGGGGCCGGAGCGGGTGCGGTCCCCGATGTGGCGCCGGCAGGAGCGGATCGTGAGCGAGCTGCCATGATCCGGGGCATTCTTGCCGCACTCCAGCTCTGGGTGGCCCCCATTCTCGCCGGGCTGTTCACACTCGGCTCCGCGCTGGTGGCGCTGGCGGAGCATGACGACTCGGGCGTACCGCGCATGCTGGCCCCTCCGCGCGATGCCCACCGCGGTGGTCCGATGACCTCCGCCCGCAGCCTGCACGTAGTGCACCTCGCCCTGCTGGCGCTGGCCGCTGCCCTCGCGGGGACCGCCCTCGCCTGGTGGGCCTGGCCGGCGTCCGCCGCCGTCACCCGCTTTGTCATCGCCGTGCTGCTGGTGTGGATCCTGGGTGAGCTGGCGCCCCGGCTGTGGGCCGCGAACGAGCCGGGCCTGATCCGCGCGGAAGGCAGATTCGTTCAGGGTACGCTCACACTGTTGCGGCCTCTGCTCTCCGCGGTGGCCTGGGTTGATCGCGGGTTCCGGCGGTCCCGGATCGTCGCGTCGGCTGGTGACGCTCCCGACAGCCGCCCGCTCGAGCGCGACATGCTTACCGGCCTTCTGGGCCTCAGCGACATGACCGTTGCGGACATCATGACCCCGCGACTCGACATCGCCTCGGCGGATTTCTCCACCTCGCGGGAGCAAGTGGTCGAAACATTCCGGCGGGCCGAGCACTCGCGCCTGCTGGTCGTGGATGGCGATCCCGATTCGGTCACGGGCGTGCTGTACGCCAAGGACCTGCTCCCGGGCCTCACGGAGCAGGGTGCTTCGGACTGGCACCCGTTGATCCGCCCGGTCGGTTTCGTGCCGGAGGGAAAAACGCTGGACCGGCAGCTGCGAGACTTTCAGCTCAGTGCGAGTCACCTGGTGGTGGTGGTCGATGAGTTCGGAGGGACTTCCGGCATCGTGACGCTCGAGGACGTGCTGGAACAAATCGTCGGGGAGATCCGGGACGAATACGACACCGAGGAAGTCGCACCGCTCCAACGCCTCGACGATGGGGGATGGATGGTAAACGGCAGCGCCGCGCTGGCGGAGCTGGAATCAGAGCTGGATCACCCATTCGAGCGTGAGGACGTGAGCACGGTAGGCGGGTTGGTACTCGCCGAGTTCGGGCGGGTTCCCAAGGTGGGGGAAGCGGTTGTTGTCGATGGGTTCCGGCTCGTCGTGGATCAAGTGGTGAGGCGGCGCATCCGGAGAGTCACCGTGCGCCGCGCGTCCGCCTCGGAAGACGTCGCATCGGCCCCTCCCCCCCCCGAGGCGGTCCGGAGCTCCTCGCCATGATCTGGCCCCTCGCTCTCGCCGGCTTGCTCATCACCGTCTTCGGTGCAACGGCCGCGGCGGCCCTCATCTCCACCAGCCGGCGCCGGCTGACCGAGGCTGCCTCACGACGGTTGCTCAGTGAGCCGGAGGCGCTCGATTGGCTTCCCGTGATGGAGCGCGACCTGGCCGCTGCCTCCGTGACGACGACCCTCGGCATTGCCATGCTGGGGGCCGTCTTTCCGGCGCTGTTTGCGGGGACCAGCCTGCTCCGGTTTCTCGTGCTCCTCATTGTGCTCGCCGTTCCGTTCGTCCTCCTCTCCGGTTACGTGCTCCCGCGATATCTCACCCATCGCCGGGCGGACCGGGTTGCCGAACGCCTGAAGCCCGTTCTCCGCCCCTGGGCCCGGATCGTATCGGCCATTCTCCCCTCGCCCTCGCTCCGCCCCGAGTCGCTCATCACCGAGCTGTGGCGCGAACGGGCGGCGGGCGGCGCCGCACCCGACGAGCGCTTGCTACGGGTGGGTGGCCTGATCCACTTCTCGCAGCGGGTTGTTCGAGAGGTGATGACCGCGCGGACTGACCTCATGGCGCTGCCTGAAGAGGCCGCGGTCGAGGAAGTCCGGCAGGCGTTCCTGCAGAGCGGGTACAGCCGGTTGCCGGTCTATCGTGGCAACCTGGACGACATCGTTGGCATGGTCCACTCCTTCGACCTGTTTCTCCTCAAACCCGGCGACGTGCTGCCAATCCGCCCCGTGGCGGTGGCCCCGGCGAGCCGGCCGTGCGGGGACCTGCTCATCGACATGCAGCGGGAACGGAGACACGTGGCGGTGGTGCTCGATGAGTTCGGCGGCACGCTGGGCATCGTGACAATGAAAGACCTCCTGGAGGCGCTGGTCGGCGAGATCGTTGATGAGGACACCGGCGCGCACCTCGCGGCCCGGCCGTCCGATTCCCCCGACCTCCTCGAGCTGGAAGGGTCGGTTTCGGTCTCCGACATCGAGGCCCGTTTCGGAGTGGAGTTCCCGGCTGGGCAGGCGACGACGATCGGAGGGCGGCTGGTCGAGCTGGCGGGGCGGTTCCCCACCAGCGGTGAGCGATTCCTGATTCGCGGGCTCGAGGTGGACGTTCTGCTCGCGACGCCGTCCCGGGTCGAGCGGGTCCTGCTTCGCCGTGGATCGCCCCGGTCCACCGTGCTCGATCGGGGAACGACGTAGGGCGTCCTCCGTTACCTTGCAGCCATGCAACTCGAGTCCGTGCTGGCTGATCTCGAAGCCGGCAACACCGCGGGTTTGGCACGGGCAATCTCGCTGGTGGAGAACGGGCGAGAAGGCTTCGAGCAGCTGCTGGCAGCCGTGCATCGGCGGCTCGGTCACGCGCGCCGCGTCGGTATTACCGGCCCGCCCGGAGCCGGGAAATCCACACTCACCCAGCAGCTGGTCCGTCACTGGCGCGGCGAGGGTCATACGGTCGCGGTGGTTGCGGTGGACCCCACGAGCCCGTTTTCGGGAGGGGCGCTCCTCGGCGACCGGATCCGGATGGAAGGCGTGGCGCTGGACCGCGGCGTGTACATTCGTTCCATGGCTACCCGCGGGTCGGTCGGCGGCCTGGCGACGAGCACCCGCGAGGTCTGTGACGTTCTCGACGCCGCCGGGTTCGATCGCGTGCTGGTCGAGACGGTCGGTGTGGGCCAGTCGGAGCTGGCAGTCGGCACGATGGCGGACAGCACCGTGCTCGTGCTGGTCCCGGAGTCCGGTGACGGGATTCAGGCGCTCAAATCCGGCGTGATGGAGATCGCGGACGTGTACGCGGTGAACAAGTCCGATCGCCCCGGCGCTTCGAACCTGGCCCGGGACATCGAGGCCACAATCGCCATTCGGCAGGGCAAGGCCTATCGGGGGACGCGAGGGCATCACGGAACGGCGGCCGGTCGGACCCCGCCCCCAGTTCCGGAAAGCGTGAAGCCGGAACCGGCCGCCTGGGCCCCGCCCGTGCTCCTCACGATCGCGACCACCGGCACTGGAATTGCCGAGCTTGCGGCAGCGCTGGATCGGCACCACGCATGGCTCACGGAACGAGGCGGTCTCGCCGAACGGCGCCGCGGCCGGCATGCCGCGCGGACCCGGGAGGTTGTGGATCGGGCGCTGCACCGGTACGTCTGGCATGACACGCGCGCGGAGGAAATGGTGCGAGAGCGAATCGACGACGTCGTGGCCGGGCGGATGAGCCCGTATGAGCTAGCCCAGGAGATCCTCTCGGGCCTCAAGGAGAACGCCAGAGTATGACCGACCGCGAGCAGCCGGGCGTCTATCCGTACACCCGTGGCATCCACCCGGACATGTACCGTGGCCGGCTCTGGACCATGCGGCAGTTCTCCGGGTTCGGCACCGCGGAGGACACCAATCGCCGGTACAAGTTCCTGCTCGAGCGAGGGCAGACCGGGCTTTCGGTCGCCTTCGACTTTCCCACCTTGATGGGCTACGACTCCGATCATCCCCGTGCCGAAGGAGAAGTGGGCAAGTGCGGTGTGGCGATCTCCAGCCTCCGCGACATGGAGGATCTCTTCGACGGCATCCCGCTCGACCGGGTGTCCACCTCGATGACGATCAACGGTCCGGCGGCGATGCTGTTCTGCTTTTATGTCGCGGCCGCCGAGCGGCAGGGCGTGGATGTTTCCAAGCTCCAGGGGACGGTGCAGAACGACATCCTCAAGGAGTTCGTGGCGCAGCATGCCTGGATCTATCCTCCGGAACCCGCGCTCAAGATCATCGTGGACCTGTTCGACTGGGCGGCGGAGCACACCCCGAAGTGGAATACGATCTCCATCTCCGGCTATCACATCCGCGAGGCCGGGGCGACCGCGGTTCAGGAGCTGGCGTTCACCCTGGCCAATGGATTCAGCTACGTGGAGCACGGCATCGCCCGGGGCCTGGATGTGGACCGCTTTGCCCCGCGGCTTTCGTTTTTCTGGGATGTCCACAACGACTTTTTCGAAGAGATCGCCAAGATGCGCGCCGCCCGGCGGATCTGGGCGCGTCACCTCAAGGAGCGGTACGGCGCCAGGGACGAGCGCAGCTGCAAGATGCGGTTTCACTGCCAGACGGCCGGCGTCACCCTCACGGCCCAGCAGCCCCACAACAACATCGTGCGGGTGGCCTACCAGGCCATGGCGGCTGTTCTGGGAGGCGCGCAGTCACTCCATACCAACGCCCTGGACGAGACCCTGGCGTTGCCCACCGAAGAGGCAGTCCGGATCGCGCTTCGCACCCAGCAAATCCTGGCCCATGAAACCGGGGTGCCCGGTGTTCCCGATCCGTTGGGCGGGTCGTATTACCTCGAGGAGCTGACCGACAGGATGGAGCGGGAGGCGGAGGCGCTCTTCGCGGAAATCGCGGCGCAGGGCGGGGTCATCCCGGCCATCGAGTCGGGCTGGTTTCAGCGCCAGGTCGCGCGGAGCGCAGCCCGGTTCCAGGAAGACGTCGAAAGCGGCCGGAGCATCATTGTTGGGGTGAACGAGTTCGTTGAGGCCGACGAAGCTCCGGTGGGCATCCTCACCATCGGTGACGAGGCCGATCGCTCCCAACGGACCAGGCTTGCCCGGCTTCGGGCGGAGCGGGACGCGGCCGCCGTCGAAGGGGCCCTGGAGGGGTTGCGGCAGGCCGCGGCCGCCGATCGGAACGTCATTCCCGCGATGCTCGATTGTGCCCGCAGCTACTGCACCCTCTATGAGATTCGGGAGGTGCTCGAACGCGTCTACGGCGCCTACCACGAACCGGTATTCTTCTAGCATGTCCATCGCCTCCTCGCCCCGGTCGCATTATCGGGCCAAACGCCGGCGCGTTTCCGCTTCTTCGAGCGGGACGACTCGACCCCTGAGCGACGTTCTCAAACAGCTTCAGCGACTCACCCGCCTCCAGTCGGGCAAGCACTGGATCGTGAGCTGCTACACCAAGCTCGAGCCGCGAGACCGCGCGCGGGGCAAGTTCCTGATCAAACTCAAGAACCGGGTGCGCGAAGTCACCGAGGCCCTTCCGGCCGAGGGGTTGACCCGCACCGAGATGGACGAGGTCACCGGCGATTTGCATCGGATTCAGGACTTGCTGCGCCAGCCCGACGCCCTGCCCTCGACCCAGGGGCTGGCGATATTCGCTTGTCGCGCCCTTGGGCTGTTCGACGTGATTCCCCTGCCGCGCGTGTACCGCTCCCGCCTGCTGGTGGCGCGGACGCCGCAAGTGCGGGAGCTGGCTGCCGTGGAAGACGAAGTGGGACGGCTCATCGCGGCACTCATCGACAAGGGCGGGGCGACGCTCTACGAGCTGACCGCCTTCGAGGCCAGGGTGCTCGAGACGGTTCCCGCGCCCGCGTCCCCCGGTCGAGGCCGGCGATACCACGGCGATCGCCAGAACGCCCCGGGGGTCGGGGAGCACCGGTACCACAATCGGCTTCGCCACGATCGGGAACAACTGTTCGCGGATGTCGCCCAGGTGATTTTCGACCTGGACCGCAAGGAGCCGGTCCGCGGGCTGGTCCTCGGCTCCATCGGGAACGAAGCGGAGTCGCTCCGGATGTTCCTCCATCCGTACATCGCCGGCAAAGTGATGGGAACCGTCAAGGCCAACCGGCGTGATCTGTCGCTCTCCGCGGTGCACGCGATCGTGCTGGATGCCCGCGAGACCTACGAGCGGAAGCTGGAACGCCACCAGGTCGCCGAGATGCTCCTCGGCCAGGGGTCGGGATGGTCGGTCAACGGGATCGCTCCGACGCTCGAGGCGCTCAACCGGGGCCAGGTCCGGACGTTGTTGGTGCGGGCCGACGCCAGTGTTCCCGGGTTTCGCTGCGCGGCGACCGGCCGGCTCACCCTCGATTCCGGTGAATGCCGCGGACTCGGCAATGCGGTCCCGGTTCCGGATGTTGTGGATGACGCCATCGAGGAGGCCCTTCGTCAGCGGCTCGACCTGGATGTGGTCTTCGAGCCCGACGCGGCCGAGACGATCAACGGCCTCGCCGCGCTGCTTCGGTTTCGCTAAGGCGTGACCCGCCCGATTCGCGTTCTCGTCGCCAAGCCGGGTCTCGACGGCCACGACCGTGGAGCCAAGGTCGTCGCTGCGGCGCTCCGGGACGCGGGCATGGAAGTGATCTACACCGGGCTGCACCAGACCCCGGAGATGATTGCGACGGCGGCGATCCAGGAAGACGTGGATGTCGTCGGGCTCTCGATCCTGAGTGGCGCCCACATGACGCTTTTCCCGCGGGTTCGTCAGCTCCTCGACGATCAGGGACGCAAGGACATTCTCCTGACCGGCGGGGGGATCATTCCTCAAGGCGACATCGCAGCCCTCGAGGAGCGGGGCATTGGCCGGCTGTTCGGGCCCGGGACTCCGACGATCGAGCTGATCGACTACATCAAGGCTTGGGCGGCCAGTCATCTTGCCACCTGACCGCATCACAGCGAAGCCGGTCTCCCGGCTTCGTGAGCTCACCACCGAATACCTCGCGATTGCGGCCCGCCTTCGGGAAGGCGGCGGAGCGGAGCGCGCGGACCGCATGCGGCAGCAAAAAAAGCTGCCGCCCCGCGAGCGGGTCATGGCCCTCCTCGACGCGGACGCACCCTGGGTCGAAATCGGCTTGCTGGTCGCGTACGACCGGTACGAAGGCCAGGCCCCGGGCGCCGGCGTGATCACGGGCATCGGGGTCGTGCACGGCAGGCCGGTGGTAGTCGTCGCGAACGATGCAACCGTGAAAGCCGGAGCCTGGTGGCCCGAGACGATCGCCAAGATGCTGCGCGCTCAGGAAATCGCGATGCGCCAGCGGATTCCGATCGTGTATCTCGTGGACAGCGCCGGGGTCAACTTGCCGTATCAGGGTGGGGTGTTTCCCGGCCAGTACGGCGCCGCCCGCCTGTTCTACTACAACGTGATGATGCGACGGTATCTCCGGGTGCCTCAGATCGCAGCCGTGATGGGGAGCTGCGTGGCGGGCGGAGCGTACCTCCCGGCGCTCTCCGACGTCATCTTCATGGTCGAGGGCACGAGCTTCATGGGTCTCGGGGGGCCCAACCTTGTCGCGGGCGCGACCGGGCAGAAGGTGGATGCAGAAACCCTGGGTGGGGCAGCGACCCACACGGCGGTGAGCGGCGTCGCGCACTATCGGGCGAAGAACGACGCTGAATGCCTGAAGCAGATCCGCGAGTACATCGACTTACTTCCCGTCTTCCCGTCCTCCCGTCTGCCCGTCGTTCCGTCCTCCCGTCCTCCGCGCGAGTCCCCTGAAGCACTGTACGACCTGCTCCCCCACGACCATCGGATGTCGTACGACATGCACAAGGTGCTGGGATGCCTGCTCGACGGTGGAGAGCTCACCGAGTTCCAGCCGGACCTTGCCCGCGAGCTGTTGTGCGGACACGGCCGCATCGAGGGGCAGCCGGTGGCGGTGCTTGCCAATCAGAGGGGCATCGTCAAGGGAAAACCGGACGAACGGCCCCGGTTCGGCGGGATCCTGTACACCGAGTCGGCCGAGAAGGCGGCGTTCTTCATCGAGACGTCGAGCCGGGAGCGCATCCCTCTCCTCTTCGTGCAGGACGTCAGCGGTTTCATGGTGGGGCCCGAGGCGGAACATTCGGGCATCATCCGCGCTGGGGCGCGGTTTGTCGAAGCCATGGCGGCAGCGGCGGTGCCCAAGCTCGTGCTGACGGTGAATCACGCGTCCGGCGCCGGCTATTACGCAATGGCCGGCCAGGGCTTCGATCCCGATTTCATCCTCAGCTGGCCTACCGGAAGAATGGGGGTGATGGAAGGCGAGTCCGCCGTCGTTGCGGTGCATGGTCGGTCCCTGGACAAGGCAAAGGCGGAGGGGCGAGCTCCGGACGCCGAAACCAATGCGGCTATCGAGCAGATGCGGCAGGACTACGACCGCGACCTTGACGCCCGCCATGCCGCAGCACGCGGCCACGTTGACTTGATCGTGACGCCGGAAGAAACCCGGCCCGTCCTGTCGTTTCTACTACGGGTGGCCGCTTCGTATTCCGGCCCCCATCTGGGCGCCTTCGTCCTCCCACCACTCGAGTGATGTGGCGAGGGATTCGGGCCGGGGTTCTCGGCCTGCCGGCGGTGGCGACTCTGCTTTCGGCCCAGGCAACGCCCCCGGATTCCGGCCGCCCCCGCCGACCGCCTCCGGTGGCGGAGTACTCCGTGGCGCGGGCCCGAGGCTGGATGCCCCTGGCGGTTACCGGCGTGCCGCGGTTCCTGGCCGCCAATCCTTCCTGGGACGGCCGCGGCGTGCTCATCGCGATTCTCGATACCGGGGTGGATCCCGGCGCGGCCGGCCTCGATTCGACCTCGACGGGGCGAGCGAAAATCCCGGATGTCCAGGATTTTCGGGTGAGGGAGCGATTCCATTGCTCCCAGTCAATCCGCGGGGCGACAGCGTAGGGCTTCCCGGGGGTGGGGGGGGGGGGAGGGGGGGACCGGGGTGTCACGGGGGGGAGGGGGCCCCGCAGGGCCGTGGTTCGCCGGCATCCTTGC
>Ga0187892_10008403_pt1 | contig 14157 bp, 6 predicted proteins | sample MA1701073metaG_FD_139345 | JGI IMG/M metagenome (GOLD analysis project Ga0187892, IMG submission 139345) | Bio-ooze microbial communities from a basaltic lava cave in the Kipuka Kanohina Cave System on the Island of Hawaii, USA - MA170107-3 metaG ... | reverse complement strand
TGACGAATACCACCCCTGTGTCAGGAGGAGCAGGTCTAAGCGTCATCGTCACAGGTTGGCCAGAGTGAAGCCCAACACCAGAGCAGGTTACCGCCGATGCTAACGTCTGTTGATTCCGCACAAGCCCCCCGTCACACCAATTCGCCAACTTCGGCGCAAGTGCTGCAATTCATATGCCAACGTAATAGCATTGCAAGCTATTGGTAAATAAAATAAAAATAGACACACGACAAGTGTCGTGCTGTGGCATATAAAACACAACTGTTGCTTTTCAACGGGAGAACCAGGACCAGGAAAGAATGACAGTCTTCCTGATGCGATCCGAAAATTTAAGGAAACTTCGGACTGGTTAAGCCGAAGGTATCATGTGAGCCGGCAGTCCGGCAAGGTTTATCCCCGAGGACGCCGAACGGCCGAGCCTGGCCGCGCGCGTCGACGAGATTCGAGCCATCGACGAACACAGCTTCACGATGCCCTACCTCGCCTCGCTCTATGGCGGCAATGTGCCGGTGCGGGAAGATGCCACTCGCAGACTGAAACCGGAGAACTCCGTCTATCGCGTCACGTTGCGCCTCGTCGAGTCGCCGCCGCGTTGGAACCACGCCGTGCGCGGGACCGTGCTGGTGAAAGGCCCACGAATCAGCTTTGCCCAACGGGCCTGGGAACAGAGCGCCCGCATCCTCCTTCGCGAGAGTGGGGCCTAGCCCGCATGATTCATGACAGTTCGTGGGGGCACCGCCCGAAAGCGCCTGTCTGAGGAATGTGCAATGCTCCATGTTCGATGGTCAATTGAACATTGAACATTCAACATTGAACAGTACTGTTGCCCCCCCTCTCCAAAGGGGAAGGCCAGAAAACGTCCTCCTGTGGCGCATTCTGCGGGACTCTCCGAGGCTCCCCACCGAACAGGGTCCTACTGCTCTGGAAAGAAAAGGGAATTTGCTAAGTGAGATGGTATTCCCCTTGCTATATTTCTGTTGAGCATCAATGACTCGTGGGCTCTCTGCAAGGCGACTATGAGAACGAGAACACAACCGAGACAAGGCAAAAAAACGAAAGCGGTTGTCACGTCGACGAACGGGCGCCGTCGGAGCTCCGAGGATGCGCCCGTCACCCTGTCGGCCTTCGACGGCTCACTGCTGTCGCTCGAATCGCGCATCATGTTCGACGGCGCCGCCGTGGCCACGGCCGGCACCGTGACCACCGAGCAAGTCGTGCAGCAACAGGCGGAGGCCTCCTTCCCGGCTGATCCAGCGGCGACAGGTGATACGGCGCCCGCTGCGCCGACAGGCGAACCCCCATCCCCCAACACCGACCAGGCCTTGTTCGATGCCCTGGCGGCGTACGATACGTCGACCGCCCGCCAGGAAATCGTGTTCCTGTCCCCCAGTGTCCTCGAGTACCAGCAGCTCCTCGATGGGATCAGCCCCAACGTCGAAGTGATCGTGCTCGACCCGGCCCGCGACGGCGTCGAACAGATGGCGGAGGTCTTGGCCGGTCGTAGAGACCTTGACGCCATTCACATCATCTCCCACGGAACCCAGGCTGAACTGACCCTTGGCGCGGCGCGTCTGACACTCGAGTCTATGAACGGCGTCTATGCCGACGAACTTGCGGTGATTGGCCAATCCCTCAGCGAGCAGGCCGATCTGCTTGTCTATGGTTGCAACTTCGGCCAAGGCGATCTCGGCCAGCAGGCAGCGGGTCGATTGGCGGAGCTGACAGGGGCAGATGTGGCGGCCAGTACGGACAACACCGGCCATGCGGACCTGGGAGGCGATTGGGACTTGGAACAGCGCGCCGGAGAGATCGAGACTGCTCTCGTCCTGTCTGATGCAGTAACCAGGGAGTGGATGGGGCTATTGGCCGAGAATATCCTCGAATCATACGAGCCGATCTTTTCAGATATGAGCGACCAGGCCTACGAGGTTAAGCAGAGCCAGCCCTGGGGCCAGACATTTGTCTACGACAGCCCCGGCGCAACTTATACCGTCAACCGCATTGGCCTCGTCCTCTATCGCGATACCGCAGCTTCGTCGCAGGTCACCACCGTATCCCTACGGTCGACCTGGAACGGCCCCGTGATCGCAAGCGGCCAAGTTTCGAGCGGCAGCCTTGGAACAACCGAAGCCTGGGTCCATATCGACCTGACTACGCCGGCAACCCTCACGGACAACGCCACCTATTACGTCAGAGTTGACTCAAACACCGATTCCGGGAAAGTGTACGTCGGCGTCCACGACGCAGGTCTCTATGCCAACGGAGACCTCATCAACATCAGCGGTGGCTCCGAAACTCCAAAGGATCTGGCCTTCCGGATCATCGAGGCCACCGCGAATACTGACCCAGTGATCGTCAATCTCCTTGGCGCCAGCCTGGCCTACGCAGAAGGTGACGGCGCGGTCGTAATCGACCAGGGTGTGATCGTCACGGTGATCGATCTCGATTCAGCCGACTTCGACACCGGTAGCTTGGTTGTCTCCTTCGTGGCCGGCAGCGATAGCGCCGAGGATGTGCTGGCCATTCGCACCGAGGGCGTCGGAGGGGGCCAGATCGGGGTGAGCGGTAGCAACATCACCTACGGCGGCGTCACCATCGGCACCTTCGCCGGGGGCTCCGGTGGAACGAACCTCATCGTCACCTTCAACAGCAGCGCCACCCCCGCTGCGGCACAGGCCCTCATCCGCAACATCACCTACCAGAACACGGATACGGACAATCCCACGACTGGTGCGCGCACCGTGCGGTTCGAGCTCACCGATGGCGATGGCGGTAGCAGCGGCCCCCACGACACGACGATCACGGTCACGGCGGTCAATGATGCGCCGGTGAACACGGTGCCGGGGGCGCAGGTGGTGGCGGAGGATACCCCGCTCGCGCTGGGCGGCGTAAGTGTGACTGATGTGGACGGCAACCTCTCGACCGTGCAGCTTGCGGTGAGCAACGGGACCGTGACCGTGACCCTAAGCGGTGGCGCCTCGATCAGCGCAGGGGCAAACGGCTCGGCCACGCTGACCCTCTTGGGCACCCAGGCGGACATCAACGCGACCTTGGCCACGCTCCTCTATCAAGGGACGCTCAACTATAGCGGCCCCGACACCCTCACGGTGACCACGACCGATACGAACGGTGCAACCGACATCGACACGGTGGCGCTTACGGTGACGCCGGTCAACGATGCGCCGGTGCTGGATACCACGGGCGTCATGACGTTCACCACGATTACCGAAGATGACACGACAAACAACGGGAACACGGTGGCGTCGATTATCGCGAGCGCGGGTGGCGACCGTATTACCGATGTAGACAGCGGCGCGCTGGAAGGGATTGCAGTTACTGGCCTGGCCAGCGGTAACGGCACTTGGCAATATTCAGCCAACGGCGGCGCAGTCTGGAACAATGTGGGAACTGTTTCAGATGCCGCTGCACTCCTCTTGCGTGCGACCGATCGCGTGCGGTTCGTGCCGGACACCTTGAACGCAGACAGCGCAAGTATCAGTTTTCGCGCTTGGGATCAGACGACTGGCGTGGCAGGTACCAAGATTGCTGTCGGGATGACGGTCAGGGACCAGTTCAACAGCACTTCCTACAGTAGCAACGACGGCACGCAGAGCTGGAGCGGTGCATGGATTGAAACCGATGCGGCAGGCGCCGGCCCGGGTGGTGGCAGCATTCAGATCAGTTCCAACGAACTGCGCTTCGATGTCGACACCATAGGCGACCAAATTGCGCGTGAGGTTGATCTGAGCGCCGCGACCAGCGCCACTTTAACATTTTCCTTTAACAACACTCTGACCGGGACTGACCAGGTGGAACTGCTGGTATCGAACGATGGTGGTGGCAGCTACGTGACGCTGCCCAACGGCGTTTTCTCAAGCGCCCTTAACATCGGTAGTGGCGATCTGAGCTTTGACTTGTCGGCCTTTGCATCATCGAACACTCGCATCCAGTTCCTGGTGACCAATACAGGCGGCAATGATCGCCTGTATATCGACAACCTGCAGATCACCTATACCACGGCCACCAGCGCGACGAGCGCCGATACGGAGACGGCGACGATCACGGTGACCTCAGTCAACGATGCGCCGGCGGGGACCAGTACGACCGTGACGACCGCCGAGGATACGTCGCATGTCTTCACGGTGGCGAACTTTGGCTTCACGGACGTGGATGCTGGCGCCTTCCTCACCGCGGTCCGCATCGACAGCCTCCCGCTGGTTGGCAACCTGACCCTCTCTGGGGTGGGCGTGGCGGCGGGCCAGGTGATCTCGCGGGCAGACATCACGGCCGGCAACCTTGTCTTTACCCCGGCGGCCAACGCCAACGGGCTTGGCTATGCAAGCTTCACCTTCAGTGTGCGTGATGCGGGGGGTCCGGCCTTTGATCCGACCCCAAAAACTCTCACAGTGGATGTAACCCCGGTCAACGATGCGCCGCTAAACACGGTCCCGGGAGCCCAAGGCACGCCGCAGAACACGTCGCTGGTGTTCTCCGCTGGCAACGGCAACGCGATCACGGTGGCGGATGCGGACGTGGGCGCAGGTGCGCTGCAGGTGACGCTTACCGCGACCAACGGCACCGTGCTGGTCGGCCCGGTGGTGGGTGTGGCCACCGTCAGCGGCAACGGGACCGCCACGGTGACCATTGCTGGCAGCCTTGGCGATGTGAACAGTGCCCTGTCGGGCATGAGCTTCACGCCGGACCTCAACTACAACGGTGCGGCGGGCGTGCTGATCAGCACCGACGACCAGGGTAACACCGGTGCCGGCGGGGCGCGGTCGGATACCGACATCATCACCATCACGGTAGCCAATAACGTCCCGGCCGCGGTGAGCATGAGCGCGGGGGCGCTGACCTACACCGAGAACGACCCGCCAATTGTGGTCGACCCGAACCTGACAGTTGCCGATCCGGACAATGCGGTGCTCAATCACGCGCACATGACGATCACCGGCGGCTACGTGAACGGTGAGGACCTGCTCGAGTACGTGTTCAACCCGTTGTTGCCGGCGATCACCGCGAGCTGGAATGCGGCCGCCGGCGAGCTGACGTTGGTAGGGGCGGCGAGCGCCGCGGAGTACCAGCAGGCGCTGCGCACGGTGACCTACCGCAACCTGAGCGAGGCACCCAGCGCCGCGCTGCGCACCATCACCGTGGAGGTGGAGGACGGGATCAGCGTGGATGCGGGCAGCTTCGCCAACCGCACGCTCAACGTGACGCAGGTCAACGATGCGCCGGTGAACACGGTGCCGGGCCCACAGGTGGTGACGGAGGATACCCCGCTGGCGTTGGGCGGCGTGAGTGTCACGGACGTGGACGGCAACTTGAGTACGATGCAACTGGCGGTGGCGAACGGCACGGTGACGGTCACCTTACAAGGCAGCGCCTCAATCACGGCGGGGGTTAACGGCACCAACACGGTGACCCTCGCGGGCTCGGAGGCAGACATCAACGCGACGTTGGCGACCCTCGTCTATCAAGGGACGCTCAACTATATCGGACCCGAGACGCTCACCATCACCAGTGGGGATGCAGGCAGCGCAACCGACTTGGATACCGTCACGATCATCGTCACGCCCGTCAACGATGCGCCGGTCATCACCAGCAACGGAGGGGGTGCCGCGGCGGTGGTCAACGTCCCTGAAAACCAGGCCTCTGCCACCAATGTCACCAGCGCCGACGTCGACGGTGGTGTGCCCACGTACTCGATCATCGGAGGGGCCGATGCTGCCCTGTTCACGCTCGACGCGACTACCGGTGCGCTGACCTTTAACAACGTGCCGGACTTCGAGGCCCCCGTCGACGCAGGGGCTGACAATGTCTATGACGTTACCGTTCAAGTCGCCGACGGCAATGGCGGCACCGACATCCAAGCTCTCAGCATCGTGGTCACAGACGTCAATGAGGGTCTACCGCCACTCCCGCCGCCTCCGCCGATCCCTCCGCCGAGCCAGGTGCCACAACCGCCAGCCCCTCCACTCGGCGGGACGCCCCCGACCGGTGGATCACCTCCGTCGCAGCCTCCGATCGTGGTCGGTACGCCCATCAGTCCCCAACCGAATCCTGGGACTCCTGTTTTTCCTGTTGGGCTCGACAATACTCCGGGTGGTACTGCACCGCCACCTTCAGAGGTGACCAGGGCTGCCGCTCCCAAAGCTGGGAACATATCAGGACCTTCCCTTCCGTTCGTGCGCGAGCTGCGAGGCTATCTCGAAGAGAGGGTTGCCCCGCTGATTTACACCGACGAAGAAGTTAAGAAGACCTTCGCCGGGGAAACCCTCGACAGGGCGCCGGCGCCGCTCAGCGAAGTCTTTCGGAAGACACTCGGATTCGTGGAGGAGGATCTGCGACGCGCCACGGACATGTCCGACAGCCACCGACAATTCGTAGTCCGCGTTACGAACATAGGAGGGATGACCCTCACGGCCGGAGTCGTCACCTGGCTGCTGCGCGCTGGGTCTCTCCTGGCCAGTTTGACTGCCACCCTGCCTGCTTGGCGGCACTTCGATCCGCTCCCTGTCGTCCTCGTCGGCGGTCGAGAACGGCGCAAACGAAAATCGGATACGGCCGCCGCTGCCGAACATGAGAACAAGCAATTCCGCGGGCTCAGAGATCTCCTTGATAGGAAAGGGGCAAATGAGGGCTCCGACGGTGGAGGCATGGCGGCATGAAGCGATTCGGTCCGCTCGCGTGGATCAGCTTCAGCCTGACGTCCCTGACCATCAGTGCGTTACTTGCAGGCGACACGCTGGTCGGATTGTCGTCTGGTTCACTTAACAGCATAGTGGAGTATAGGAGAGCACTCTCCGAAGCCCTCGCCATCCAGTACTCCCATCTCGCCGAGCGGAATCACTCCGATACGATCCAAGTCGGATTGGCCCTCCTCATCGAACGGAACCCTCAAATCTTGTCGGCCGCCATTCAACTGACTTCCGGTGCGACGTTCGCCCAGGCCGGAGATCACAGGCGGTATTGGACGCCACTCGAGGGCGATCACTCCACGGCCGATCAGATCCAAGTCCCGATTTTCAACGGTGATGCCCCGTGGGGGACGCTCCAGGTTGCCTTCAAGCCTGTCGCCGAATCGGGTGACCCCTGGTCCTTCGCCCATCCCTGGACCCGCTTTCTCCTGTTCGTCGCCCTTGCGGGATTCATCAGTTACCTGCTGTTCATCAAACGCACGCTCCGCCAGTTAGACCCGTCCGCTGTGATTCCGCCGCGGGTCAAGCATGCGCTGGACGTGCTGGCCCAAGGGGTCGTGATGCTGGACCACCAGGGATCCATTGTCCTTGCCAATGCCGCGTTTGCCGAACGGGCGGGCTTGCCGTTGGACAAGCTGATCGGCTCGCCCTTGTCTCGACTGCCCTGGGCTTCGGCCACGCCCTCGACCGAGGCCTTGAACGAGCCCTGGACCTTGGCTCTAAAGACCCGAGCGGCGCAGACGGATGTGCGGATGGTGCTGGCTGATTCGTCAGGCAAGTCTTGGCACTTCGTCGTCAGCAGCGCCCCGATTCTCGACGAAAGAGGGCGCCTGCGCGGCGCTGTGGTATCTTTAGATGATGTCACGGAACTGGAAGAGGCCAACGTAGCGCTCAGCAACGCGGTGAAGGAATTGGAAGGATCGCGGGCGCAAATCATAAGTCAAAATGTAGAGCTTGAGCACACGAACCAGTCGCTGGTCGTCGAGATCGCTGAGCGGAAGAAGGCCGAATCAGAGCGCGAGGTGCTCAACCGCCGCTTACAGGACGCCTCCCGGCAGATCGGCATGGCCGAGGTGGCAGCCTCCGTCCTGCACAATGTGGGGAACGTGCTGAACAGCGTCAATGTGTCGGTCGGCCTGATTCACAAAACCCTTGAGCGGACCCCGGTCGACAAGTTCGGCCGGATCGGACAAATGGTCCGAGATCACATGAACGACCTGAATGTCTATCTGGCCCAGGATGAGAAGGGCAAACAAATTCCGACCTATATCGTGAAGCTGGCCGAGCAGGTGACCACCAACTTCGCCGGCATCAACAAGGAACTCGACTCGCTCGACAGCAATGTCGAACACATCCGGCGGATCATCACAGCTCAACAGGGCCTCGCCAAGCCTCAGGTCCTGCTCGAGCCGATTCAGTTGAAGGATGTCATCGAACAGGCCTTGGCCATTAATCGGGACAGCCTCGAACGGAGCGGGATCGCTCTCGTGCGCGAATATACCGAGCTGCCGGCCACGATGTGTGACCGGCATCAGGTCCTTCAGATTATGGTCAACCTGATCAACAATGCGATCCACGTCATGAAGGCAGTGCCAGGTCGCCCCCATCGCCTGACGGTGACGATCGGTTACCACCCCGCAAGCCGCGAGCGGGTGCAGATTCAGGTGCGCGACACCGGCATCGGCATCAAACCGGATAATTTCAAGCGGCTGTTTAAACAAGGCTTTACCACCCGCGAGGGAGGGCAAGGGTTAGGCCTTCATAGTTCATTCCTTGCGGCCAAGCTCTTAGGAGGGACCCTGTCCGCCGCAAGCGAGGGGGAAGGGCAGGGGGCCACTTTTACGCTCGATCTGCCGCTCGCGCAAGCTACCCTGGCAGCCTAAAGGTTCCGAAGTCGGAGGAAAGTCATGCTCAATGATCAACGCAAGACAGCTACCGAGAACCGTCGTATCCTCGTCATCGACGACAACCTCGCCATCCACGAGGATTTCCGAAAAATCCTGGCGGCGACCGCGGCCTCCGACGAACTTGATCAGGCAGGCGCGTCCCTTTTCGACGAGGAGCCGGTCGCCGCTCACGGCGAATCCTTCGAATTGCGTTTCGCTGACCAGGGAGAAGCGGGCTTCCGCCTGGCGGAACAGGCCGTCGCCGCAGGGACTCCATACGCGCTGGCCTTCGTCGATATGCGCATGCCGCCGGGATGGGACGGTCTCCATACCATCGAACAGATCTGGAAGGCCGACCCCGAAATTCAGGTGGTGATTTGCACCGCATTCTCCGATCATCCCTGGCGTGAGATTGCGGCACGGCTCGGAAAAACCGACCGACTGCTGATCTTGCGTAAACCGTTCGATGCGGTCGAAGTGGAGCAGCTGGCTGTCTCCTTAACCTGCAAGTGGGAGCTGACCCAAAGGGCAAAACTGCAGATCGACTACCTCAACGGGCTTGTCGAGCTTCGGTACAAAGAATTGCAGGACGCCAACGCTCGATTGGAAAAAGAGGTGGCTGCCCGCACGGCGGAGTTGTCGAATCGCAATGAGCAGCTCCAGCAAATTGTGAACGTACTGCGATCATCGATCAATACTGTAGACAGTCCGAACTCGGCGTAAGTTTCGCGGTCGCACGGGCCACAAGATTCGCGGCCCGAGGGACGGGGTCCTCGGTATGGCCGAACTGCTGCTGACAACGAAGCTGTCCACCCAACAAATGTGACTCGTAGTAACCGTTGTGAGGGGTAAGGCGCCCAATGCCTCACCGGATCACGCCCGGATCTGGCCCCTGCTCGCCAACATGTTGGGGCCCGCCAAAATTCCAGATGTCCGGCGCAACGGATCCCATGAGTATCGGTTGACTCGAAGGAAGTGGTGAGGCGGGCGCTACTTGGCGAATCGCCTGAAGGAAATGAAGCGGCTTCCCGCCCCGGTGGCGATGTGTTTGGAGACAAACGGGACGAACTGATCGGGAGGAAGCGGCTTGCTCACGATATACCCTTGAATCTCTTCGCAGCCGTGTTCACGCAGAAAGTCGAGCTGGTCCTGCGTCTCGACCCCCTCGGCAAGGACGCGCAGTCCAAGGTTGTGCGCCAATACGATCACAGTTTTGGCGATCGATGCGTCCCGTTGGTTTTCCACGATGTTCCGAACGAAGGACTGGTCAATCTTCAACGCTTTGATCGGGTACTGCTGCAGGTGTCGCAACGACGAGAACCCGGTGCCGAAATCGTCGAGCGACAGCTGCACGCCGACGGCTCGTAAATTTTGAAGCGTCACAACGGAACGTTCGAGATCTCTGACCGCGATTGATTCCGTCAATTCCAAGTCAAGCAGTTCCGGCGGAAACTTCGTGTCAGCCAGCACTTGGGCGACGGTTCTGATCAGGTTTGCATCATGAAACTGAGAGTCGGACAAATTCACCGAGAGCTCAATGGACGGAAGGGCGGCCTCTGCCCACCCCTTGGCCTGCGTGCAGGCCGTCCGCAGCACCCATTCGCCGAGCTCAATTCCCATCCCCAGGTCTTCGGTCATCGGCAGGAATCGGCCTGGGACCAAGACACCCATCGTCGGATGGTTCCAGCGGATCAGGGCTTCGGCCCTGACCACAGCGCCGGTTCGGAGATCGACCTGCGGCTGGAAGTACAGCACGAACTCATCACGATCCAGGGCGTGACGAAGATCGGCTTCCAGTGCAAACCGTTGCTCGGCCTGCTCATTCATTGACAGGGAGTAGAATTGGTACCCGTTGCGACACCGAGTTTTGGCCGAGTACATGGCCGTATCCGCGTTCTTCAACAGTGTGTCGAGGTCGGACCCATCCGCTGGGAAGCAGGCAATACCGATAGTCCCTGTCACGAACACCTCATGCTGGTCTAATTGGAAAGGCTTGGCCAATTCTCGATGGATGCGTTGTGCAACGCGCCCTGCGTCTTCGGGATCGGCCAGATTATTCAGCAACACGGTAAATTCGTCGCCGCCCAGTCGCGCCAGACAGGACTGGGAGTCTGGATCAGCGTGCCGCGCGACCGAGTCACTCGTCCTCACGCACTTCTTGAGTCGCTCCGCCACCCCTTGAAGTAAGAGATCCCCCACGACGTGGCCCAGTGTGTCGTTCACGACCTTGAACCGATCGAGGTCCATGTAGAGGATCGCGACGGAGACCCGCTGACGCTGCGCGTAGACTAGGGCTTGGGACACGCGGTCCTTGAAGAGGTGGCGATTTGCCAGGCCGGTCAGACTGTCGTAGTACGCGAGAAAGTGGATTTTCTCCTCTGCCTGTTTCCGGTCCGTGATGTCCTGGAAGATGCCCGACATCCCCTCGACTCGGTTCGACTCATCACGCACAGGTTCCGCCTCAATATGGATGACGCGCTCAGCCCCGCCGGGAATGAAGATGCGGCAGTCCAAACTGGAGCGCTGTTCCTTGACGATGTCTTCGTGGAGTGACTTCTGAACCAGGTCCCGGTCCTCGGGATGGATCTGTTCAAGAAGGCCGTCAAGGGTCTTGGGGAAGTGCTCAGGTCTCATCCCGAAAATGCGGGCGACTTGGTCCGTGCTCTGCAGTGCGTCGGTACGAGGATCCCATTCCCAGGATCCGAACCCTGCAATGGACTGGGCAAGACCGAGCTGCGACGCGCTTTTCGTCAAGGCGAGGAACGCGTGACTGGCGCGCAACAGGTACCTGACACGGTGTGCCACGATAAGGGGGTGAAAGGGCTTGATCGTGAAATCCGAGGCGCCAGCTTCGTAACTACGTGCAATGGAATCCGCATCGTCGTGACCAGTGACCATGAGAATAGGAACCTGAGCCCCGCCAGGCAGCTTTCGCAAAGCCGCGCAGGTCTCGATCCCGCTCATCCCAGGCATAACGACATCAAGGAGGACGGTGTGTGGGCGCAAGGTGGGAAAGACCTCCAGGGCGTGCAATCCGTCGACCGCTTCTTCGATCCGGAAGCCAGCGGACTCCAACCACTCGCGAACCATGGCACGATCGGCGGGATCGTCGTCGACGACGAGGATGACAGGTTGAGCGTGAGCGCCTTCGCTTGACATCCTTGACATCGAGGTTCCCGTTTCTGCCATCTCCTCCGCCCGTTGTCGGTGCAATGGTCCGCCTCCCGATCAGGCCCCTCGAACGAAAGGGTCGATGAGTCACAAGGGTATTCCCCCTTGCTGGGCCATGCAGCCCGTGGCGGAAGGGTGATCCGAACCAGAACGTATGGTACTGAATATAGCTGCAACCACCAAATGAAATAGGAAAAGACTCCTGCATGCCTGAGCCTCACCAGGAGGGGCGGATGGTAGGAAAAGGCAGAGTCTCGTGTGAAGGAACCGGGGCCTGTCCCTGCGGGTCGCCAGGCGATCGAGAAGACGCCGGGGCCCTGACCTCGACTCGACTGACGCATCGGCAACTTCAACTTTCAGTGAGCTGGGCGACGGGATTTCTTGCCGAAAGGCAGTCGTGCTTTGTAGGCGATGAAATCACCCATAGAGGTGAAACATCCTCTCTGAACCAGAGCAACGTCCGGAGGGGTTTTTTGCATTAGGCCGCGTTGGCTTGCGGTCTGAGGTCATCATTCAACGTCCCAAACTTGGACTCATATTCGGCGACCACCCGATTGAGCACGGTCGCCAACCGCTTGGCCGCATAAGGGCTTAGGACGATACGGTTGGTCAGCTGAACCTGGATATTCGCCTCTCCCCGCTCCCACACATTGTTGACGCCAAAGGCCAAGACGACCTCTTCACGTGTCGAAGACACGTTGCACACGTTGGCGTAGGAACTCTGAAGGTTGGAGACATCAAACTGGACAGTCGGAGCAACATTGGTGGGCTGGGTTGGCTGTGGCGAGTTTGCCGAGGGCCGGCCCGTGGTATTCGTTGTTGGTCCTGCCTCTTTCATATGAGAACTCCTTCGTGATGTGTGGAACGCTGATTACTCGAAAGGGACACATTCCCTAAATCCCGAATAATCTTCTACGCAACTTACCAAGAAATCCGACGCGCAAAAAGAAAAAACACAGTTTGTGCAATGGTTTTCCTTCCCCGAGGATGATCAGCGCAATTACCAGCTAGGAATACGCTTAGCGTGAATCATGAATATGCTGATGAAGAGCTGCACAAAAAACGGAAAAAAGATGACAAACCATAAAAGTTGAGTACCCTCAGAACAAGACAATCTGGGCAGGCCTTATTCATCCGGTCAGTGGTCGGGGAGCAGAACGCTGTTGTCCGGCCCCGGAGTTGAAGAGGTCTGGGTCGGCAAAGGAGTCCGACCGCGAAGGGGCATAGTGAACCGACCGAATTCTCTAGCTGAACGATCATCCGGCATGACCGGCCTTTTGGTGGCGGTGCTGACGACCCTCGGCCTGATCGGTTTGAACAGCTGTGCAATCGCGCCGGTCCCGTTGACAAACGATGAGGTGAAATTACGGGTCCAAGAAGACCGGGCCGCTCTGACACAGGATCAGGAGCCCGTCTCCGGCCCGATCGATCTCTACGAAGCGATGGCGCGGGCGCTGAAGTATAACCTCGACGCACGCGTCGAGCTGATGCGCAAGATGCTGGCGCAGACGCAACTCGACCTGTCGCACTATGCCATGCTACCTCGGCTCGCGGCGAACGCAGGCTTCGACGGGCGCAGTAATTTCACGGGAGGATCTGCGGCGCCCTTGCCTTCGGCAACAGGGACGTTTCTTACGCCCTTTACCTCATCTGACAAGAACGTGTTCTCGGCCGATCTGTCACTCAGTTGGAATGTGTTGGATTTCGGGTTGTCGTACATCCGGGCGAAGCAGGCAGCCGACGATGTGTTGATCGCCGAGGAAGAACGGCGGCGTGTCGCCAACCGCGTGATGCAGGATGTGCGGGCCGCCTATTGGCAGGCAGTCAGCGCGGAGAGGATTCTTCCCTCTCTGAAGATGCTCGATGAGTGGGTGAAAAGCGCCCTCGACAAGGCCCAAGCCGTCCAGAAGGAAAGGCTCAGTTCACCGCTCGTTCCCCTGCAGTACAAGCTCGAACTCCTCAATGCGCAGCGATTCATTCAACAGTTGTTCAGGCAGCTCTCCACGGCGAAGCTTCAGTTGGCGGCTCTGATGAATCTTCCCCCCGGCCAGGAGGGAAAGATGGTACTCATGGTTCCGGACCGAGAGGCCAAAACACTGAACCTCCCGCCGGATATGACGGTGTTGGAGACTCGGGCTTTGGAAGCACGCCCGGAGCTGAGGATGATCGATTACCGGCGTCGCATCAATGCGAAGGAGACCAAGGCGGCGATCCTGGAAATGTTACCCAGCATTTATCTCCTCGTCGGCGGGAACTACAACAGCAACAGTTTTCTTTTCAATAACCATTGGGGCGCCTATGCCGCGCGAGCCAGCTGGAACTTACTGAGCCTCCTTCGGTATCCGGCCCGGGCGAAGACCATCGAAGCGCAAGACAAGGTGCTGCGCACGCAGAACCTC
>Ga0187892_10008402_pt1 | contig 14157 bp, 8 predicted proteins | sample MA1701073metaG_FD_139345 | JGI IMG/M metagenome (GOLD analysis project Ga0187892, IMG submission 139345) | Bio-ooze microbial communities from a basaltic lava cave in the Kipuka Kanohina Cave System on the Island of Hawaii, USA - MA170107-3 metaG ... | reverse complement strand
GCACCGGTGCTCTCCTTTCGGGCAAAACCGAACGTCAGCCAAAAAACGTTGGTTTACCCGCTGGAAACCCGGTGTCCACTATCTTTCTGACCGCCCCATCACCAACTTCTCGGGAGGAGAACCTTCTTTTTGCGGGTGGCCGGCGTGCGGCCGAGCGGACTCTGAGGGCCTGAGAAGCGGAGCGGCTGCGACCACGCTTGAAACGGGCCCGCGCGCCGATAGAATCGCACCGTCGTCACCGTGCGGGCGTAGCTCAATGGTAGAGCATCAGCCTTCCAAGCTGAACGTTGCGCGTTCGAGTCGCGTCGCCCGCTTTCGGCCAGTCGCTCCTCACGTCAATCCGGTGGCTTTCGCACGGCGCTAACGCTGTGAAATCGCTCGGGCGCGCCGAAACGTAGGACTCGATCGCCGACTTCTGACACGGCGGGCGTGCCGCATTCCGGACAGATTCCAGACGTGTTTCTCGTCAGATCGTATCCGCAGGTCGTGCAGACGGTCGGCGCGACCGTGCGTCGCTGTCTTCGCATAGCATGCCGTAGCGCGGCCAGAGGATATGCGGCGAAGGCGAGGTACGGCATCCACAGCGGCACGCGCACGAGCAGGATTTGCTGGCCGCGCGGTTGCTGGCTCGGGAGCAGGCAGGGACGAAGAATGGGGTAGCACAGCGTCGAGAAGCCGGCAACGGCGAACTGGTGTGCGGGTATGCGGTCGCCCACGCGGCGGTGGAGGTGGAGCGTGCCGTTCCGCACGGATACGGTTGTGCCCACGGCGAATCCGCCGGGCGGCGGGGTCGAGTCAGGCCAGTGCAGTCCGAACGGCCGCCGCCAGCTGATGGCCCACGCGGCGACAACCGCGATTGCCGCAGTTGAGAGCCCGAGCATCAGGCCGATCCGGATGGCACGACTCTGCCGCATTCCGAGCACACTCCCGATACGTTGCCCGTCAGATCATATCCGCAAACGACGCACTGGTTTCGCGCCGCGCGACGACGTCGGCGCAGCGAACCGCGCACGAAGACCCACGCCGGGTATGCGATGAAGGCCAGCGCCAGGAACGGCGAGCGTCCAATACGAACCCGGCACTCGAACCCAAGTGGAGCCCTGATTGCTGAGAAACTGCCCCGCGTCGATCGCTGGATCGCTGCCGGCGAACATTTGCGGAGAAAACCACATCTGCCGGATCGTGCCTCCATAGCCCGTGTTGCCCGCGACCCAGCCGACCCGGTAGCTCGTTACGAGCGCAAACAGCGTGACGATTGTCAAACACGTCAACAGCACGATCATGAATCGGCGGATCACGATTGCAGTCCAAGAGCTCGCGCCGACCGTCATCGGTCGCGCAGGCGGCGGACGAATCGCAAGCCGGACCAGGTGTCATCAATGGCGCAGATCTTGTTGTCGACCAGTCCGGTGCTTAAGCCTTCGTAGAAGACGACACCTTCCGTCAGATCGGTCGGCACGCCGGACGCCTTTTTCGGCCAGGCGATCCAGAGTCCGCCGGCCGGCGTCAGGTGCAGGACCAGGCGCGGCAGGCGGCGTAAGGCCGACGCTCGAGGGGCGAAGAAGACGATCACGTCGTAGGCTTGCTCGCCGGTGAGTCGCCGGGCCGGAACGACGCCGTCCGGAAGCGGCGCCAGGTCAGCCAGCAGGCTGTCCGGCGCGTCGAGCAGTACCACGCGCGAGCCGGGTTTGATGCCCAGCTTCTTGGCCAGCGGTGTTCCCGAGTATCCGGCCATCGGGTCTCCGTCGCGCCACACAGCGCGTCAGAACCCCACCTGCCAAGGCGGGGCGTGTGCGATGAACCGAAGCGCATCGGCCGCGCTGGCGACGGCCACCCTTTGCAGGGTGGGTTCTGATTCACCCCGCACGCGGCGTGCACAACAACCCGCGTTGGCCGCCGTGCCACGCCCATCCCGGCGCGCCGGGACAGCGTGCGTTCTGATCGCTACTCGCCGGTCGCCAGCCGTTCGTCATCGCCGCCGAGCCGCTTCGCGAAGTGCTGTCGCCAGGCGGCGGACAGCTCCGGCAAGTCGGCCAGCCGTGCGGCCAGCGACAGGTCCGGCGATGCGCTGCGCCGCAGGCGCATTATCGCGGCCACGGTCAGATCGGGGTGCGGCCGGTCAACCAGCTCGATCGCATCGCCCTGCTGGAGTGTGCACGCTTGCAGCACGCGAAAGTAGAACCCGGTCCGGGCACTCTCGTTGACCCACGCCACCAGCCGCGGCTCGGCGTGCTTGTTGGCCAGCTTCCAGCACGGCTGGCGCGGCTGCGTGATCTGGACGATGGCGCCGCCGATCCGGAACGTGTCACCGATGCAGACTTCGTCTTCGAGCAGCCCGGCCGTGGTCAGGTTTTCGCCGAATGACGGAACGGGCAGTTCGGCGGCGAGCCGCTCGCGCCAGTGTGCGTAATGCTCGTGCGGATAGCAGCACACGGCCTTGTCCGGCCCGCCGTGCACCGAGCTGTCGGACACCCGGTCACCGGCCAGACCATCGGGCGACAATTCGACGGCGCCGTCGACCGAGCGGCGGTTGATGGCCGAGCTGTGTTGACGACCGCCCCGAAGGACAATCTGTGGCCGCCCGACGTTGAGTGACACGATGTGCATGATCCTTCAGGTGCATCTCATTCCAAGTCACGCCAAGCAACGTCATGGCCGCGCTTCGCTTGGCCATGCCACCCATACCAACGTGGCCGAACGCTCGTCGCGGGGCAGACGGCAAGGGCTGGAAGCCCCTGCGACGCTTCACGGGCTGGAAGCCCGTGCCACGTAAGCGCGGTCATCCTCCCGGCGCCGTGTATGACGGCGACCGGCGCGGCGGTATGATGGCAGTATGCCGAATCCGGCTGCCAGCACAACCTTGCAGGCGCTGCTCCAGCGCCGTGAGCGGCTCTTCCGCGTGAAAGTCGCGGCCATGCTCGCGTTTGGGCTGCCGCTCTCGCTGCTCGGCGCTGCGCTGCTCGCGACGATGTTCTGGTTCGCCGCCTGGCGGGGTTTCGAATTCTGGCTGCCGTGGTGGCAATACTTCGCCGTGCTGGCAGTCATCACCGTACCCCTGCTTTACCGGCTCGAACTTCAGACGGCAGGGCGCTACCTGAGCCAAACGATCACCGAGCCCGCGCACGACTTCGGACGCGGCGCGATGTCGATCCCACATGCCGGCGGATGGCTGGCATTGGCCTCGATCACCGCCAACTCCGCACAATTGGCCGGCGGCCTGGTCGAAATCTTCCTGTTCGGGCCGCGAATGGTGGTCGGCGCGCTTCGTCAACTGCGCTTCCTGTCACAACTTGGTCCGATCGAACGCAGCCGAGCGGCGCAGGTCGTCGCCGCGCTCTTCCGTCACGACGGCGGCCTCGAGATCGCCAAACTGTACAGCGGCGGCGGGACCGTCGGCGAGCTCGTTCCCATCCTGGCCTGGCTGATCGTCCATCGCTGGATCGGCGTGCGCGAAGCCGGCGATCGCGCCTGGCTGCTGAGCGAAGCGAGGGAGGCCATCCAGCGCGCCGCGCAGCGGGCACAACCGGCATGACCCCGTGAGGCTCGGCGGCTCGCGTACGCAATACGACTCTGAGCACCCGAGGCACTGAGAGGATAAGAGAGGACCAAGGTATTGGCACGCCACCAGAGGATCCTGCTCGTTAGTAGTTCAGCGTCCGCTTCGGCGTGCAACGACCGGTCACGCGCGTGTCTCGATCATGCCGGGGCTACCTCTGAGACGAGACCGGTTGTCCGTCCTTGTCCATGAGCTCGAACCGTGGCCGGCCGTCCTCGATGGTCAAGAGCACGTTGCCACGCCCGTCGTCACCAACCAGAATGAGCGTCGGCGGCCCGTCGGCGACACTGGTCAGCGTCACCAACGGTGTGCCGCCTTTCGACTGAAGCGTCATCACGCCGGCCGTCGTCGTTCCCGCCGCGTCGACGCCGATTCGCGCCAGCGGCAGTCCGTCACTGTTCAATACGCGAAAACCCGTCGCGCCCAGCTTGGCTTCGAGCTGGTATTTCTGATTTCGAAGCGTCAGGGTCGGCGATTTTTCATCGCCGGTCAGCTCGGCCAGCAGGCGTCCGTCGGCGGCGTAGAAACGCAGAGCCGGCGGGTCACTGCCTTCGCCAAGTCCGAGAACTGCACGTTGGCGCCCCTCGCTGTCCACCAATACAAACTGCCGCGCCCGAACGACGTCCAATGACGTGGTCGCGGCGGCCGATGGCTCGACCGACGGGGCTCTACGGCAGCCCACCTGCGTGATTCCCAGCCCAACCAATGCCCCAACGACATACCGCGCGCGTGCTTCGAGAGTGCTCATTGCCCGAATTTCCTTTCTGATCGGCGTCAGTCGCCGCCTGTTTCCGTAATCTAGCCGTTGAAGTCGAAATCTTGGATGGCTAAGCTACAGGCGTTGGTCATTTACCTCAGCTTTCCCGCGCGGCCCATCGCGCCGCCGGGAAGCGCTGCCTTGGGAGGGGCAACGCCAGAGGTTAAGCCGCATCGTTGGGTGGGAATGTGCCGCTGGCGCTCGTCGCTCAGGAAGGAGGCTCCATGTCCATTTCTGGCAATCGGTCTCGGGCCGGCCGCATGTCTTCGTTGATCGTGCTCCTTGCCTTGGGCCAACCCGCTCTCGGCCAGTTCGGCGTGTCGCGGACTTATCGGTACGATTCCGACTTCGACGAAGGCAACCTCCTGAACGTCAATCACGATTCGCCGTTCAACAACCAGTTACAGCTCAATGCGACCACGACGCCATTTCCGTACATCAACGTGGCGCTCTCCGGGCGCGGGACCATCGCCCGCATTGATGTGAACACGGGCACGGTGGTCGGCGAGTATCGCACCGCCCCGCAAGGATTGGGGCTCGATCCGTCGCGGACGACGGTCGATCTGGCCGGCAGCGTCTGGTGCGGCAATCGGGCACAAAACGGCGATGGCTCGGTCGTGAAAGTCGGCCTGATTATCGGCGGTACGCGCGGAACGCTGGTCGACGGCGTGTTCACGCCCGACCCGCTCGGCGAGTACCTGGCCCCGCCGTTTCAGTACAACACGTGCGTGGACCGCAACGGCGACGGCCACATTCGCACGTCGCGCGGGCTGGGCCACATACTCGACTGGCCGGATATCACGGATGGTCCGGGTGGCGGGCCGACCATCGGGCCGGCACTCGTGGCCGACGCGGTGGACGAGTGTGAGCTGATCTATCAACGTCTACCCGGCGCCGCGCAGGTCCGGCATGTGTCGGTCGATGCCAACAACGACGTGTGGGTGGCGGGCCTTCCCGGCTACGTGCCCAGCCTGTTCTACCAGCTCAACGGCAACAACGGTCAGGTGCTCGATTCGTTCAACGCCGCCGCGATCGGCAGCGGTGGTTACGGCGGCCTGGTCGACGGCAACGGCATTCTCTGGTCCGCAAGCCTCAATCAGAATCGGCTGCTGCGTTACGATCCGGCCACGGACACACCGATGCCCATCGTCGTGAGCACGTCGTACGGCCTCGGCATCGACACCAATGGGTTCCTCTGGAATGCCATGTGGTCGGCCAACACGATTGTGAAGGTGAGCCCGGCCGGCGTGATCGAACCCGGGTTTCCGAAGGTGACCGGCGGCAGCAACTGCCGCGGCGTGGCCGTGACGCCCACCGACAACAACGTCTGGATCGCCAACAGCGGCAGCCACAACGTCAGCCGCTTGAACAACGATGGTGTGGTCCGCAAGCTCATTCCAGTCGGCATCACGCCGACCGGCGTGGCCGTGGATGCCAACGGCAAGGTATGGGTCACCAACTTCAGCTCAAACAACGTTATGCGCATCGACCCCGACGGCGGCGCGGATGGCTTGGGAGCCATCGACCTGACCGTGGACCTGAACTTTGCCGGCCTGGGGCCGCCGACGCCTTACAACTACAGCGACATGACTGGCGCGGTCGCGCTCGGCTCGACCGCCCCGCAGGGCACGTGGACGATCGCCTTCGACAGCCTCACGGCCGGCACCGACTGGGGCCGTGTATCGTGGACGAGCGCCGAGCCCGAGGGCACGGACGTTACGGTTGGCGTGCGTGCCGCCGAGAGCGAAACGGACCTGTCGCTGCTCGATTTCCAGCCCGTCGCCAACTCGGTCAGCTTTTCAGGCACGGGCATCGTCGGCCGCTACATCCAGATGCGCGTCACACTGCTGCGCACACCGGGTACGGTGAACACGCCCATACTCTATGACCTCACCGTCGACTCGACCTCGGACTTCTCAGATGTGACGACCGAGCTGACGATCCAATACCTCAACACAACCTACAACCAAGCCACGCAGACGCTGCAGGTGCAGGCCCGGGCCCGCAACGTGGGCACGGCGCCGCTCGACGCGCCGGTCTTGATGATCATCGACAACATCGTCAACCCGTCGGTGATCGTGCTCAACCCCGACGGGGCCACGCCCGACGGCCGGCCGTATTTCGTCTTCCAGGCGGAGGGGTCGCTCGCGCCCAACGCGTTCACGCCGGTCAAGACGCTGCTCTTCCAGAGTCCAACCGGCCAGCCGCCGATTTTCACGCAGTCGTGGCAGACACCGGTCAACCATCCGCCGATGTTCACGACGTTCCCAACCACGACCGCGGCTGTGGGCATGCCCTATCAATACAACGCGATCGCCGTCGACGCCGATGGCGATCCGGTCACGTATGCACTCGACGTCGCGCCGATCGGCATGTCGCTCGGCGCGGCCGGCGAGATATCGTGGACGCCCGCCGCGGACGAGCTCGGCGGCCACAGTGTGCAGGTGCGCGCTACGGACGACGGCGCGGCCACGACAACGCAGGCGTTCACAGTGAACGTCCTGGCCGATCTGCCCAATCGTCCGCCCGTGTTCCTCTCGGCGCCGATCACACATGCGTCCGTCGGCGCGGCCTATGCCTATCAGGCCGCCGCCACCGATCCGGACGCCGATCCGCTCACGTTCAGCAAGCTGGCCGGCCCGACGGATCTGACGGTCAGTCCAAGCGGTTCGGTCGAATGGGGCTTCGCACTGCCCGGCAACGATCCGGTCGGCATTCGCGTGACCGATGGCGCGGGCGGTCAGGCCGATCAGACCTACACGCTGACCGTCGGTGCACCGCCGGCCAATCCGAACGCGCCGCTGCTGATCGGCACGCCAACGACGATCGCCGCCGTGGGCTTGCCGTACATGTATCAGCCGTCGGCCACCGATCCGGACGCGGGCCAGACGCTCGCGTTCAGCCTGCCGACTATGCCGGCCGGAATGTCGATTAACCCGATGACCGGCTTGGTCACGTGGACCCCATCCGCGGGACAGGTTGGCATGCAGTCGGTCGTGCTGGCGGTCACTGACGGAAGCGGGGCTGCCACGACGCAGGCCTGGAGCATTCAGGTCTTCGCCACACCGCTCAACCTGCCGCCGGTCATTACCACCATTCCCAACCTGATTGCCAGCGTGGGCGCGGCTTATCAATACGACGTAACGGCGACCGATCCGGAAGGCGGCGCGATCACGTACTCGCTGATCATGCCGCCGGCCGGGATGACGATCGTGCCGACGACGGGCGTGATCGACTGGGTGCCCGCCGCCGCGGGCCCGGTCACGGTCGCCGTTCGGGCAACCGATCCACAGGGCAGCTTCGGCAGCCAGGTGTTCATTCTGAACGTGTCACCGCCGAATGTCGCGCCCATGATCACTTCGACGGCGGTGCTCGCGGCCACGATCGGCGCGACGTATCACTACGACGTCGATGCGACGGATGCCAACGGGCACGCCATCACGTACGCGCTGACGACCGCGCCGCAGGGCATGTTCATCAATGCGATGACCGGCATCATTCAGTGGACGCCGACGGCCACGCAGGCCGGTCCACATCCGGTCACGGTTACGGCCAGCGACGCCTACGGCGGCTCGGCCACGCAGAACTTCACCGTGACGGCCGGACCGGACACGACGCCGCCTGGCGTGTTGATCACGGTGACGCCCACCCCCGCGCACGTTAACGAGGCCGTGCAGATATGCGTGCAGGCAGGCGACAACGTGTCGGTCATCGAACGCACACTGACGATCGATGGAAACGAGCAGGCCCTCAACGCATTCTTCTGCACGTCATACACACCGTCGGCCATCGGCATCGTGCCGCTGGCGGCGACCGCCACCGACGGCGCCGAGAACGTCGGCATGGCCTCGCTCAACTTGCAGGTGGTCGATCCGAACGACGTGCTGGCCCCGGTCGTGACCATCGTCAGCCCGGCCGCCGGCACCCTAGTCACTGCCCCGACCGACATCGTCGCTTCGATTACCGACGACACGCCCCGCACGCTGGTCTGGGAAGTCCGTCGCTATCACATGGACTCGAGCGAATTCACGCTGTTAGCCAGCGGTGTGGGTGAGTTCGCCGAAGGCGTCATCGCATCACTCGATCCAACTCTACTATCAAACGACAATTATACCATCGAAGTGTTCGCCAGTGACGGCCAGCACACAGCCAGCGTCCAATCGGAAGTTGGTGTGACTGGCGACTTCAAGCTCGGCAACTTCAGTATCAGCTTCACCGATTTGACCATCCCGCTGGCCGGCATCCCCATTGCCGTTACGCGTTCATACAACAGCCTCGACACGTCCAAAGGCGACTTTGGCGCCGGCTGGCGATTGGGGCTGGCCGGTAGCGTGAGTGACACCGCCGCCGAAGCCCAGCCGTTGGACGAAGCGTTCACGTTCGCCACGCGCGTGTATGTCACCCGTCCGGACGGCCGGCGCGTCGGCTTCAAATTCACGCCGCAGTCGTTCGGCTTCCCGTTCTCGTTCTTCATGATCCCTGGTTTCACGCCCGACCCCGGCGTCACCGATAAGCTGGAGACTTCGAGCTTGTCGATCTTCCCGTCACCAAGCGGGTTCCTGGTGTTCCCGTTCGGCAGCTTCAACCCGAGCACCTACTTGTTCACGACCAAGGAGCAAATCAAGTACACTCTGGACGAGCAGGTCGGGCTGGTGCTCATCGAAGACATCAACGGCAATACCATCACAGTGACGCCGCAAGGCCTGGTCAGCTCGACCGGTGTGTCGGTGGCCTTTCAGCGCGACGCGGCCGGCCGGATTATCAGGATCACCGAGCCTGACGAGCCGGCTGATCCCAATCCGCCCGGCGAGTTGGATTACGTGTATGACGCTACAGGCAATCTCATCGCCTTCCGCAATCAAATGGACCACCAGACCGAGTACTTCTATGAGAATCCGCAGCCCCCCCGCTACCTGACGCGCATCGAAGACCCCATGAACACGCCGGTCATTCGCACCGTCTACGATCAAGACGGCCGGCTGATCGCGCTCTGTAACCAAGATGGAGACATCAACACGCTTGAGGGCTGTTCAACCTTGAGTCTCGATCCGGGCCAGCAGCTCCAAACCATCCTCAACGCCCGCGGCTTCAGGAGCGATCTGATCCTGGACGAGCGCGGCAACGTGCTGATCGAGCGGCGTTACCTCGACAACACCAACTTCCTGGAGACGGTGCGCACCTTCGATGCCGACGACAACATGCTGACCGAGACCGATCCCGAGCTGAACATGGTCAGCATGACCTACGATGACCGAGGCAACGTGCTGACGCGGACCGACGCCGGGGGCCGAACGAGCACGTACACCTACAACGATTGCAACCAGATCACGTCGGTCATCGATCCGATGGGGAATGCGACCAACTACACGTACGACGCCGACTGCAACCTGCGATTCATCAACGACGCGCTGGGCGGCGTCACCGAGTACCAATACGATGCCCTGGGCCGCATGACGCACTTGATTGATCCGGCCGGCAGCACCTGGCAGTTCTTCTACGATGCGGCTGGCCGGCCGAGCGCCGTCGTCGATCCGCTCGGGCACACAGCCTCAACCCAGTACAACATGGCGGGCGAGCTGGTCACCGCCGTCGACCGCAACGGGCGGCAGATCGACTTCGTCTACGACGCCCTGCACCGTGTGATGACCGAAACCTGGGACACCGTGCCGCCGCGCGTCACGAGCTACTCATACAACGCGGTCGGCTTCCTCAGCGGCATCTCCGATCCGGACAGCACGCTGTCGATCGACTACTGGCCGACCGGGCTGTTGCGCAGTGTCGAAAACGCGGGAACTCCCGGCGCTCCACCCGTCGTCATCACCTACGGCTACGCCGATGGCGCGCAGGTCGTCGCCGGCTACGACGGCAACGGAAACAGAACGCATGTGACCGACTCGCTGGGCGGTCTCACCGAGTATCTCCATGACGGCCTCGACCGCCCGGCCGGAATTCGCCAATACGCCGCTACCGATCCGCACCCCGGCAGCGGCGATGCCGACGGCGATGGCGACGTCGACTTGGCCGACGCCGCCGCGTTCGCTAGCGTGCTCAGCGGCCCCGCCACCGACTGTACGAGCTGCGCCTTCGCCGACTTCGACGGCGATGGCGACGCCGATCTATTGGACGGGGCGGGGTTCCAGACTGCTTTCACCGGCATGCTGTTTGGCGGCGCGGTGACGCCCAAGCGGGTCGACTTCGTCTACAGCCCGGCCAGCCTGGTAACGAGCATTCACCGATATGCCGATCTGGCCGGCACGGTGCCCGTTGCAAATACGTTGATCGGTTACGACTGCGGCGGCTGTCCGCTTCGCACGACCAGCATTCACCATCGGCGGGCCTCGGACAACGGTGTGCTCTTGGATTTGGACCTGGTGCGCGACGCACTCGGCAACGTCACATCGGTCGTGGATGGCCAGGGTGCCCACGCCTACTCGTACGACGGACTCAGCCGTTTGCTCAGCGCCATGCATCCGGGCGGTGGAGTCCAGCCGAACGAATCCTATTCCTACGACGCGGCCGGAAACCGTGTGGCCAGCCATCTCAGCCCTGTGCATGTGTACAGCTATGCCCTTGGTGAGGGCGGCAATCAGCTTCGCCAGGACAGTCAATACACGTACGAATACGACGGAAACGGCAGCCTCATTCGCCGCACCGAGACCGCAACCGGCGACTACCTCGAGCTTGACTACGACCACCGCAAGCGTCTCGTGGAGGCCGTGGCCTACGATGCCGCCAACACGCCGCAGCACACCGCCTCGTTCGTGTACGACGGGCTGGGACGGCGCATCCGCGCTGAAATCGATGGCGTTGTCACGCATTACGTGTATGACGGCGATCATCCCATACTGACGCTCGACGCGTCGCTGGCCGTCACGCACCGCCGGCTCTACGCCCGCACGCTCGACCATGTCCTGGCCGATCAGACGGCTGGCCAGACCCACTGGCTATTGACCGATCAGGTCGGCAGCGTGCGTCTGCACGTGGACGATGGCGCGGCGTCGCAGGGCGGCTTTGTGTACGATTCGTTCGGAAGAGTGCTGAACACTTCCGGGCTGCCGGCCGACGGCCAACTCCGCCTGCATGCCCGCGAGTTCGGCGACTTCACCGGGCTGGGCTATTTCCGGGCACGTTACTACGATCCGCGCATCGGACGGTTCCTGGCCGAGGACGCCAACGACCCGTATGCGTACATGTTCGTCGGCAACGGCCCACTTACGTTCGTCGATCCTAACGGGCGAACCGCGGCCTTTGGAGCTTACGCCAAGGTGCTGTGCAGTGTGCTGTTCAACCTGAAGAGCGCATTTCAGCTAATCGAGCCGCAGATCCGGCTGTATCAGGCGATCGCCGAGGTCTACGCAGGCGGGCCGCTGAGTGTGCTGGAGGAGCCGCTCGGCGAAATCGGGCGAGGGCCAAATGTGCCCAGGCAGTTCTTCGAGCAACTCGCAGATGAGATCATTTGTGAATTCATCGCTGCTGGTGCGAGTGGCGGATTCTGATCCGGACGCGCTGGCCGCGACCGCCCGGAGGGAGCGAGTCGCATGAGACGAAGAAACATGATTCGTGGCGGTCTTTCGTTCGTGACGCCTTTCGTGGGCCTGCTGGCCTTCGAGACGACGCTCGCCGCTCAACCAATCGACGAGCACTCCGGGACTGCGCTGCGGCTGATCACGCTGCCGGTGGACGGTGAGCCGAATGCGACTCTGGTGCGCATGAGTGCTGGCGATCCGCCGGAAGGGCCGGTCAATGCGCTGGTCAACGGCGACTTCGCAGACGGACTTACCGGCTGGACCGTCGAGATCACCGGCGGCAGCGCAGCTCCGGGAACGGTGACGCCCGATGGCGGGCAAGCCCTGCTTCTGGAGGGCGATTCGTTCATCATCACGTTGCGGCAGACGTTCGCCATTCCCGTTGACGCGATGACGTTGTCGTTCGACGTGATCCTCGCGCCGGGCTTCGACCTGGCATCAATGTTCATTCCCGATGCGTTCGAGGCCACGCTGGTCGATCAGAACACGCAGCCGGTGATTCCGCCTTGGATCGCTGGCGCCACGTCGTTCTTCAATATTCAGGAGGACGGCACCGTCAACGTGGGTCCGACGACCACTGCCGTGGACGCGACTAATCTGGTTGGCGGCCCGCCGACGCTACATGTGAGTGCAGACGTGAGCGGGCTGGCGCCCGGCACGGTGGTGACGCTCTTCTTCGATTTGATTGGCGCCGACCTGGACACGGCCAGCGGCGTGCGGGTTGACAATGTGGTCGTGGGCGGCCCGCCGCCGCCGGCGGACTGCAACAACAATGGCGTGGACGACGCCGACGACATCGCCGGCGGGACCAGCACCGACTGCGACCTGAATGGCGTCCCCGACGAGTGCCAGCCTGACTGCGATGGCGACGGAGCGGCCGACGCCTGCGAGATCATCGCCGGGATCGCCCAGGACTGCGACGGAAACGCCGTGCCCGACGCCTGCGACATCGTGGCCGGCGTGTTTCCCGACTGCGACGGCAACGGCGTGCCAGACGTCTGCCAGGCTGATTGCAACGCCAACGGGATTCCCGACGTATGCGACGGCGGCTGTGGCGTGCCGCCCGGCGGCGGCGGAGGTGGTGGCGGTGGCGGCCCGCCCCCCGACCAGGATGCCGACGACGACGGTGTGAACGACGGCATAGACTCGTGTCCGCAGACACCGCTCGGCGAGAGTGTCGATCCTGACGGCTGTTCATGCGGCCAGGTCGACGCCGATGACGATGGCGTCAGCGACTGCGACGATCAATGCGCCGCTACGGCCGCGGGCGATGCGGCCGACGCGATGGGCTGCTCGGCCGCGCAGCGCGACAGCGACGGTGACGGCGTGGTCGACGCGGCCGACCTGTGCAACGGCGCCGACGACAACGCCGATGCCGATGGCGATAGCGTGCCCGATTGCCTGGACAATTGTCCGGACATCTCGAATGCGGCGCAAGACGATGGCGACGGCGACGGAGTCGGCAACGCCTGCGACAACTGTCCGGCAGCGCCCAACGCCCGCGACCCGCTCACCGGCCAGCAGAACGACGACGATGGCGACGGCATCGGCGACGCCTGCGACACCTGCCCGTCTGCCCCGGATCCCTCGAATGCCGATGCCGACGCGGATGGTTTGGGCGACGTGTGCGACGACTGCGACCTCGGCCCCAACGACGATCGCGACCTCGACGCGGTGTTCGACGCCTGCGACCTCTGTCCGGACGACGCCGAACCGACCAACGCCGACCGTGATGGCGACGGCATCGGCGACGCCTGCGATAACTGCCCCGACGCCACTAACGCCGATCAGGCTGACGCTGATTCGGATGGCATGGGCGACGCCTGCGAACCGGTTGCGCCACCTCTAGACGCTGACGGGGACGGCCGTGCCGACCTGGCTGACAATTGCCCAACCATCGCCAACGCCGACCAGGCTGACGCTGATGACGACGGAATCGGCGACGCCTGCGATGAAGGCGCGCCCGGAGAAGAACTACCGCCGGAGCTGGAACTCCCCGTCGGCGGCCGCAGAGGCTGCGGCATCTACAACGGCGTGGCACTCATCGGCCTGCCCCTGGCACTCGCGTTCGGCCGCCGGACCCGGCAGTTGAATCTTCATCCGTAACTTGTCGCCGGCACTTCGTTCGAGGGCCTGCCTTAGTATGACAGCGCTAACAACGTCGCTGAAGCCCCGGTAGACCGACTATGGAAAGGCAACACCGTTTTTGTGACGGGCCAAGCCATCGCAGGATTACCTCCGGCTCGTGGTCGGAGTCGTGCGTCTGGACCAGGGCCGATAGGCGATCAATTGCGTGCCCACGAGTTCTTGGCGCGCCT
>Ga0187892_10008398_pt1 | contig 14161 bp, 15 predicted proteins | sample MA1701073metaG_FD_139345 | JGI IMG/M metagenome (GOLD analysis project Ga0187892, IMG submission 139345) | Bio-ooze microbial communities from a basaltic lava cave in the Kipuka Kanohina Cave System on the Island of Hawaii, USA - MA170107-3 metaG ... | reverse complement strand
CAGGCCCTGCACAAGCAACCGGCGCCTCACCTCCTGCACACGAGAAAGATTGACCGCGACGATTTTGTCATATCAGGAGTGGGACATTACGAATCCACAAGGGCCAATCTGAAAATTCAGGACGGCTGTACCTTCATGTGCTCGTTCTGCATTATTCCCTTTGCCCGTGGCCACGAACGGAGCCGCCGCTTCGGTGACGTGCTGCGGGAAGCGGAAGGATTGGCGGAGCGCGGTCATCGAGAGTTGGTGCTCACCGGTGTCAACATCGGGCAATATCTTGAAGGGGGACGCTCGCTTGTGGATCTGATTCAATGCCTGGAGCAGATTGGCGGAGTGGAACGTATCCGCATCTCTTCCATCGAGCCGACCACGATTCCTGATGAGCTGCTGGACTATATGGCTACCTCTCCAAAGCTCTGTCGGTACTTGCACGTCCCACTTCAGAGCGGAGACGATGGAATCTTGCAAGCCATGCACCGACGGTACACAGTCAAGGAATACGCAGCCTTGATTGAAAAAGCGGTCCGGCTCATTCCGCACCTTGGTCTCGGCACAGATATTATGGTGGGGTTTCCCGGAGAGGGAGAGAAGGAGTTTGCCAACACCCTCGCGTTGGCGAATGAACTCCCTTTCGCCTACTTCCACGTCTTCAATTTCTCTAGGCGGCCTGGGACCGCCGCGGCTCGAATGGCCAACACCGTTCGTCCGGTGACGGCAAAAGTCCGAAGCCGCACTCTGGCTGAACTCTCCCGCGCCAAGCGAGTAGCCTTTTACCGGCGATATCTCGACCAGACCCTACCAGTTCTCTTCGAGACTAGAGACGACTCTGGTCTCTGGACCGGGTTGACGGGAAACTACGTTCGAGTTGGCGTGGCGGCTCGTTTCGATCTTTCGAACACAGTCCGCGACGCGGTTGTGACGGGCGTCATGGATGGACTGGCGGTCGGCCATCTTGCGGAGAGAGGACGATGATCAGACCGCTGATCCTCTTTGGCCTGTTGTTGACAGCATCCGTAGCAAGCTGTGCCTACAGGCCTCCGCTGGATGGGCTCGAGGGAACCTGGGGTAGTTCGGAGTTAGGCTACGAGATTCAGTTTCATGGCCCGTTTGGAGTCGCAGCGCATGCCAAGGCCGCTGGCCTGCAGGACGGGGATCCTGTCTTTCGCCTCCTCTCTATGGATGGAACAAGCTTCACAGCTCGCCAGCTGTTTGCAGACGGAGGCTGGCATACGGTGACGGGCGAGCGGAAACAAGATGGCAAACTCTATTGCAGCGATGGTGTGAAGAGCTGGGTCATGGAACGACGCTAGGAACTCCTGATGGAAAAGACGGTCTCTCAGTACAAGGTCCATATCGAGACCTTCGGTTGTCAGATGAATGAATATGACACCGAGTTGGTACGCTCGTTGCTCAAGGCCAAGGGTTTTGCCTTCACCGAAGACCGGGAATGTGCGGATGTGGTCCTGATGAACACCTGTGCGATCCGGGAGCACGCGCACAACAAGGTCTATGGACACCTCGCTGACCTCAAGGCGCTCAAGCGACAGCGCAAGTTAGTCGTCGGGGTGCTCGGTTGCATGGCACAGAGCCTTAAGAAGGAATTGACGGAGACTGCGCCCATCGTTGACGTGCTGGTAGGACCGGACTCGTACCGCCGGTTGCCGGATTTGCTAGAGCGGGCAATCGCAACGCAGGAAAAAGACAACGGCGTGAAAGGAATTGCCGTTGATCTCTCCGAATACGAGACGTATCAGGATATTATGCCCGAGCGGGCCACAGGAATCACCGCATGGATCGCGGTGATGCGCGGATGCGACAACTTCTGTACTTTCTGCGTAGTGCCCTACACGCGTGGGCGCGAACGGTCCAGAGATCCTCAAGGGATCATTCGGGAGGCTGAGCACCTTGCGGCACAAGGCTACAAACAGATCACCTTGCTGGGGCAGAATGTGAATTCCTACCGGTTCGAAGACTGGGACTTTGCGCGCCTCATCACCGCAGTGGCGGATGTGCCCGGCATTGAGCGGGTCCGCTTCACCTCCCCGCATCCCAAAGATTTTCCTCCTGCCTTATTGGACGCCGTGGCCGGCCACCCTCATATTTGTAAACACATCCACCTTCCTCTCCAGGCTGGCAATGACCGCATCCTTGCGTTGATGGGTCGAACCTACAGCCGTAAGGAGTACCTTGACCTGGTGGAAGATATCCGCCGACGCAGAGCCGACATCGCGCTGACCACCGACATTATCTGCGGGTTCTGTACAGAGACTGAGGAAGAATTCTTAGACACCTGCCGAACCGTGCAAGAGGTGGGTTACCATGCGGCATTCATCTTTAAGTACTCTGAGCGAAAGAACACGATTGCAGCACGAAAATGCCAGGACGATGTCTCGGAAAGAATCAAGTCGGATCGAGTCACTCGCCTCGTTGACCTTCAGAAGGCCATCTCGCTACAGAAAAACCGAAATATGATCGGCCAGACTGTCCAAGTCTTGGTAGAAGGAGACTCCAAGAGATCCTCAGATCAGTGGATGGGACGAACCGATACCAACATCACGGTGGTCTGGGCAAAACGCGGCTCGAGCACAGGCCCAGGCGACTTCAGACCGATCAAGATCTCTCATGTTTCCGCGACCACATTATTCGGCGACGAGATTCCAGCCCAAGTAGCTTCAGGGCATCTCCGACAGCTTGTGGGATAGCTATTGCAAGGCTCTAAACTACCACCTCACGAAGGGCCCTTGGTGACACTTTTCTGTACGCTGGAAGTGACAATATTGGACTAGACCCCCCTTGCCCTTGACCCTCTAACCTCCCATTGCGCCACCCCTTCCAGAGTTCGAGCTCAACTCAGGTACCTCCCTGCCCTGCCTGAGGGTTTGCTCCTCTGCAAGTCTAAGAAAAGATAAACATTTCTATTTGCTTATAATAGTTTTTAAAAATCAATAGAGTCAATACTATATCTCATGTATTACTTACAGTATTTAAATGTAACTGGAGCGTTTCTTTCATAGCTGCCTGATTCCACTAAACATGAGCGATGTCTTGCGCCCGCTTAGACAGGACGACGGCACGGCCCTTGCTTCGACTAACATCGAAAGCCCAATACAGTCACTTTATGCACGTAATTTCGTGAGTACTAAATGAGCTTGGAAAATATCATTTCGGTTGGATTGATTGGCTGGCTCGTAGTCGGGATGGTCCTTATGGGCCTCGACATCTGGTAACCCGGCCTCGCCTATGCCGTTCCGCTTGCCTCTAAAACTTTCTTGCCACATTACCCAACCCAAAAATCAAGACTGAAGGAGATGACCATGGGGCTTCGACTAGCAGGTTGGCCTAGATTGACGTTGACCAGGTCAGTGCTGGCAGGGATCTTTGCCTGTACCGTGATGGCCGGGTGCGCGTCAATGACTGGAAAAATCCACCAGAGCTCAAGAGGGTCTGTCTATCTTGAAGAAGTTCCTGATTGGTCCTTTGAAGCCGCTCACCCCCTTTCGATAGACCCCAACACTATGGTCCATGTGTTGCGTGGGGTCCAGGTCGAGGAGCGGAAGAACATGTCTCTCACAACGTCGGGCATGGAAACAAAAGCTGCCAGGGCATTTTCCGATGACGAGGTCGAATTCCTCGCCCCGCTCCTGGCAACTGCGCTGTCAAAAGCGGATCCGGAGGAGCTCGTAGGATTCCGCCTTGTGCAACCAGCGTCAGCAGGAACCGTAAGCACTGCGGGCACCCTATACGCGCACGGGTCTTATCTTTACTTAAGCCTGACCCATTATCGGTCTAACTCCGATAGCAAGTCTGGCCGACAACTGTCCGGTTCCGGTGGGCTAACCAGGCGCGTAGTTTCCTTTGTCCCAGAGACTGCTCAGCGGCATGACACCCACAGGCCACCCGGCGCCCCGGTCCAGTCAAACCTGATAACCCTTATCATTGATTATGCAAGCTTGGCTAAGCTTCCGAGCCAGAGGCCAGAACTGGCCAAAGCTCCAGCTGCGACATCGGAAACCATTCCTGCAGCGGTTGCTCAGGTTAGTGCCTTGAACGGCAGCGTTTCGGCCGATGCCGGAGCCAAGGATGCTCAAGACATCGACTTTCTCGGTCAAAAACTTGAAGAGCTTCGAGTAACCAAGGAACTTGCTAGCAAGAAGGACGTCGAGTTAAAGGTTTTAAAAAAGGACGTGCAGTCTCTCCGTCGCCAATTGGCAGAGCGTGAAGCAGAGATACAGAAACTGAAGGGGAAGAAGAAGCCGGTTAAGCCTGCGAAGAAGACCGCGTCTGTCAGGTAGCAACAGAGCTGAAGACCTACCTTTAGCTCACCTCGACCAAGTCGGTCTTGAGCAGCACCACCTCTCGCGACAGGGGCTGGCGAAAATTCATGCGGCAGTAGCAGGCATAGGTGACATAGGTATCCTGCAAGCAGTACTCGGCAATCTCTTTCCTCTGTCCTTTAGCCCACAGGTCAGCCACCTGCTTTCCACTGCCGGACTTGGTCTCGACGTTCAGCGCCCGTGCCAGCACATCCAGCTTGATCCAGCCACGAGTGTCCCAGTTGCTCCAGACCGCCATCGTGTCATAGACCGGCTCGACGCGAAACTTGGCCAAGCTGATGTCGACGCTGGGCTTGACCTGATGAATGACGGACCGCTTCTTGATAAACGGCAGATCAAACCCTAATCCGTTGTGGGTGATAAAAAGGGACGGGCGGTCCTGAGCAAGTCTGTTCCAGAACTGCCTCAGCAACTCTTTTTCATTAGATCCGTACCAGCACAGGGACCCTTGCGGCTCCATCGCGTCGGAAAACACGATCACACCGATGCAGATGATTCGACTGAATGTCCCGTCGAAGGCGGATCGCTCGTAGAGCTCGTTCTCATTGCGCCTCTGCTCATCAGCTTCAGTTCGGCTAAACAGGTCATCGATGCTTTCCACGGAGGTTACCGCATCACCGGATGTCGGAAGTCCGACGAGACGTGCCCATTCGTCCCGTGGCGCCTGCACCGTTTCAATGTCCAGTACGATTTTCATAGATCAGAGAAGTCTCAATCCCCTGGCCCCTAACCTCCATCAATGACCGGAACATGATCAATGCATCCTGGTATGTCCCGTCATCCTTCCGAACTGCACCGGGGATCGCACCAAGCACGCTGAATCCCAGTTTCTTCCAGAGGTGTTGGGCGGCCTGATTTTCAGAAAAGACCAGATTGAAGATGACGCTCCGGTATCCCAGTTCTTTGGCATACTGCAGCATTGTGGCGCCAAGCAGCCACCCTAGCCCTTTGTTACGCCATTCCGGCGTGACGACGAACCCGGCGTTTGCAACCTGCCTCGCACGCCCAGGCCAGTTCGGCTTGAGATAGAACGCGCCCAGCATTCGGGAGTCAAGTGAGCGTTCGACCAGATAGGCCGCGACAGTGCTTTTCCCCCTGAACCAGTAATCCATGAAATCGTCACGATTCGGGAACCGAGCATGCGGATAGGAGGTGCCTTCCGCGACGATGATTTCATAAAGCCGGCGTAACGGTTCTACGTCGGCTTGGCCTGCCAGCACAAGCTGAATCCTGGTGCCGTCCTTCAGCTTGGCTTCGACTGGAAAGTGCATGGCGCCCTGTTCCCTGCTTTACAGATCCTGAAGAGCCTGGATCAGTGGTTGATCGGCTGGCGGAAATTTAAACTTTATCAGTTCCTCCGGTGCCACCCAGCGGAAGTCCTCGCAATCGAGTGCTCGCGCCTGACCGTCCCGGATTGAGCAACGAAAGAAGTGCAGCTCGACCGTTTTCTCCGGATACTCATGTCGAATGACGCGAAATGGAATTGGCGTCGTGATTTCGATTCCGAGTTCCTCCCGCAGCTCCCGTTGTAGGCAGTCTTCCAGAGACTCGCCCGGCTCACGCTTACCACCTGGGAATTCCCAGAGTCCTCCCAAGTGAGCACCTTCTTTACGCCGAGCGATCAGATAGCACCCTTCATGGAGGATCAATCCAGCAGCAACTTGGATGTACCGCGTGTCGACCACTTTAAGTACGCACCGTGGGACACTGAGGAACCGGCGACCGATGATTCACTCCGATCGGTGAGGATCGAACGGATAAGTCTTGCAAAGGTCCTTCATGGGACAGAGCAGACAATAGGGATCGCGAGCGGTGCACACCATGGCCCCGAAGTCCATAAGAGCCTGGTTGAAATCATACCCCTTGCCTCTGGGAATCAAGGCCTCGGAGAGGGCCCACAACTGGCGCTTTTGAGTTTTAGGATCGCCGGTCCCGACGAACACTCGATGCAAAACGCGAATCACATTTGTGTCCAGGATTGGCGCGTCTTCGTTGAAGGCAAAGGACCGGATAGCCCCGGCCGTGTACCGACCGATCCCCTTGAAAGAAAGGAGCTCCTCCGGGTGGTTGGGAAGTGTTCCACCGTAACGGGCCACTGTCTCACAAGCGATGCTATGCAAGCGGTACGGGCGAACATTGTACCCGAGGGGGTACCAGGTCTTTCGGACTTCTTCGATCGGCGCCTCCGCCAAGTCCTGGAAACTTGGATACCGCTCTAGAAACTCGTGGTACTTGGGAATGACACGGTCCACTTGTGTTTGCTGGAGCATGACCTCCGACACGAGAATCTTGTAAGGATCTGAAGTCTTTCGCCAGGGGAGGTCCCGGCCGTGTTGCTGGTACCATTTTAACAGGCGAAACTGAAAGCGCCGTTTGGCTCCAGGATCAACCGAGGCAGGCGGAAGTCGTTCACGCTGGGAGCGATGAGTACGTTTTGAGATGGAGCCGTTCTGGCGAGGCATCAAGTCGTTCCGTCGGGGGCCATTGTAGGAGCAGGAGGGGTGAAAAGCAATCGAGGAAAGACTGGTGCCAGTGCACTTTCGCTGGCGCTTCTACCAATCCGCGCCGAGGCGATCCACAACCACTTGATGAACGACCGTGTGGGGTCCGAGCGACGCCAGGTACACCGCGGTTTCCGCGATGTCATAGGGGCTGATTTGCTCGCTCCGTACAATCTCGTCAGGTGAGGCATCCACGAGAAAACCGGCCACTCCTCCAGGACAGATTGCGCTCACCTTGATCTTGTAGGGTCGTCCCTCATCAGCCAGCGCCTTTGTCAGGGCCATGATCCCATGTTTCGAGGCGCTGTAGGTGCCAGTGCCAGCCCAAGCCTGAACTCCGCACACACTGGACATATTGATGATGGTCCCGCCACCGTTCTTTATCATCTGGCGAAATCCTGCCCGACAGCAGAAGAATGTGCCACGCAAATTGATGTTCATCACTCGATCGAACGTTTCAGTGGCGGTCTCGGCAATTCGGCCTCCCCCACCAATTCCTGCATTATTGACCAAGATATCTAGCCGTCCGAAGTGCTTGATTGTTTCAGCGATGAGCCGTTTCACTTGCGACTCCGCGGCCACATCCGTTTGAATCGCCTTCGCCTCGCCGCCGCGCTCCCGAATTTGCGCGACGGTTTTCTCACACAAGACCTTCCGTCGCGCAGCGACCACTACACGCGCTCCTTCTTCAGCAAATTTCAGAGCGATGGCTTTTCCGATCCCGCTGGCGCTCCCCGTCACGATGGCGATCTTCCCATCCAAACGTTTCATGTCAGTTAATTACTCCCCTTTTCCCCATCCTGTTCACCCTCACATGCCTAGGCTATAAGAGCTGTACATGTGTCATCGAAGGAATGGCTGGGCTTGGCTCTACTGCGCGTGTCACCATTGAGTCCCGTGAAGCGGGCCTCGTGAAGCGTATCTCGTCTTCAGACGGAGACGCTTCTTGAGAGACGCACGACGCTTCACGAACGACGAATAACGCGCGGAGGTTGCGCGGCGCGCGAGCAAGGAGGCGAGCCCAGCCGACCCTCCTGGAACAGCAGTTCCGAAGCTGAGGACACCTTTATTCCACCTTGACGCCCTTCCAGAAGGCGACGTACCCGGCAATCTGTTTAGCCGCCTCCTTTGGCGATGGATAATACCAGGCCGCATCCTTGTTGACCTGACCATTCACCTTGATATCATAGTAACTCGCTTCACCTTTCCACGGGCAGGTCGTGTGGGTGGTGCTCGGTTTGAAATATTGAGACTTGATCGTGTCAGGCGGGAAATAATGGTTGCCTTCGACAATCTCGCATGTATGGCTTTCGGCGAGCACGGCGCCGTTCCAGATTGCTTTCGGCATGGTATCCTCCGTATGCTCTATTGGTCGGACCCCAATTGTAAGCCAGTTGGAGTATGCGTGCATCATGAACCTCTCGGACCTGTCGCCGGAAGAACTGAAGGAACTCATCAAAGGTCTCGTGGACGACCGACTTCGGGAGCTTCTGGGAGATCCCGATCTGGGTATGCCGATGGGGGAAAGCGTGCAGGTACGGCTCAAGCAATCGTTGGCGTCGACCGATCGCCTCACGGGAGACGAGGTGGCTGAGAAGCTTGGCCTGCGTTGGTAAGGGTTGAGGGGCGGTTGGGCTGCTCCCGTGCTCGCGCACCGCGCACACCGGAAGTGCCGGGTACCCGTTGCTATCCCCAATTGCAACGGGTGATGACGCGCGCAGTTGGGCCAGTCCAACCACCCCTTTTCGCAGAAGGTAGGGACAAGAAGATGGCCTGGTATCAAATCACCTACCGTCCAGAGGTAGTGGCCGATCTCATGAAGGTGGACAAGCCAACAGCCCAGCGCCTCCTGGATAAGACCAAGTGGCTCGCCTCCAACATCGAAAACCTCCGTCATGAGTTCCTGGCGCCGGATCTGCCCGGCTTATCAAAGTATGCAGTAGGAGACTGGCGAATCTTCTACTCGATTGACCGCAGCGAGAAGGTAATATACGTCCATCTGATCGCCCATCGCAAAGAGCTCTCTTAGTGGCCCGTCGTGGCGCGTGAGGAAAGCCGATGATTAAAGTGACCCCCTCCGCAATACTGAAATTGAAGGCATTGATCGTCGAGCATCCGAAAGATCCGATCGTCCGCGTGAGCGTCAATGACCTCGATGATCACCGGATTGGATTCAGCATCACGCTTGAGGAATCGACCCAGCCTGACGATGAGGTGCGGCATATTGACGGCCTGACCATAGCCGTGGAGGGACAGAGCGTCTCCCGCATGGATGGGATCACACTCGACTATCAAGAGCCGGGCGGGTTCAAGTTTCATCATCCAGAGCCACCGGAAGAGTTCAAATTGGATCTGTTCAACTTGAATTAGGCCAGGCACCCCCAACATGAACAACAGCCAGGCCTTTTTTGCCCCCTGCCCACGCGGGTTGGAGGCAGTCCTTGCCGCTGAGCTACAGCAGTTGGGGGCGCAGGCTGTTGCTACCACCCAAGGCGGCGTCGGGTTCAGCGGCACTTTTGACCTCTGTTACAAGGTGAACCTCGAGAGCAGGATTGCCAGTCGCGTCCTGTGGCGCACCATTCACGGCCATTACCGGAACGAAGAGGATATCTACCAGGCGGCCTATGACCTGCCCTGGCCGCAGTGGTTTTCCGGCCGGCACACGATCAAGGTCATGGTCAACGCTCAACACTGTCCCCTCAAAAGCCTCGATTTCGTCACCCTCCGCATCAAGGATGCGGTCTGCGATAAGTTTGTTGCGGTCACCAAATCCCGTCCCAGCGTGGATACTAGCCGGCCGGACATCCGCATTGATGCCTTCCTAGACCGCCAAACCGTGACTCTCTATCTCGACACGTCAGGGGAACCGCTCTTCAAACGGGGGCTGCGCAAAGCGAGCAGCGAGGCGCCGTTGCGCGAAAACCTCGCAGCAGGGATTCTCCGGCTATCCGGCTGGACTGGGACCGAGACCTTGCTAGACCCGATGTGTGGAGGCGGAACGATTTTGCTGGAAGCTGCGCAGATGGTTCGGAACATGGCCCCAGGATTGGGCCGCCGCTTTGCCTTCGAAAAGCTGGCCAATTTTGATCGAGCAGTGTGGCGCAGGCTCTGTGAGGCCAGCCGGTCTCGGCAAACTCCAAACAGGCTCCACGTCGTCTATGGGTCCGATCGGCATGGGAGCGCGCTCAAGGCAGCACAGGCCAACCTCGAAGCAGCCGGGTTGGCTGACGCAGTGTCCCTGAAGCAAGCGGATGTGCTGGACCTCAAGCCCCCAGCCGAGGAGGGCATTCTGATCACGAACCCGCCCTATGGGGTGCGGCTTGGCGAACAGGAGGAACTAGCTGCGTTCTATCCACGACTGGGTGATGCCCTGAAACAGCACTTCCCCAACTGGGGCGCCTATATCTTCACCGCTGACTTGCGCCTCCCCAAGCTAATAGGCTTAGCCGCCTCACGCCGAATTCCCCTCTTCAACGGTGCACTGGAGTGCCGGCTGTTCGAGTTCAAGATGGTACGGGGAGGAATGCGGCGACCCAAACCATCGCGGCTGCCGGCACTCATCCCTCTTTAAGCCGAATTAAAGAACGGGTTCGACTGAGGCAGCGCGTAACCCCCGATCCGCAAACGGGTTAGGTCGCTGACGCTTAAGGCTTAGAGCCTGCCCTGCAAAAATCTCATATCGTGGTAGATTCAGAACAGCAATGAATGCGGCAGTGAGGTGGTCCTTGTGGAGGCTTAGAGACAAGCACACGATGCGAGTCGGAATTTTCACTGCCTTCGTAACGCTTTCAGTCTGCACTGCTGTTCACGCCCAGCCCATCGCCGTGCGTTTTACCGAAGGGACCATGCACGGCTTCCTGGTCCTCCGTTCAGGGAACGACGAGACCATTGCACAGGGAGAGCTTCTCCAGGTGGCGCACAGGGACCGAGTGGACAGCCGGTTCGTCCTGCATTTCAAGGATGGCTCGCTGTATGATGAGAAAGTGAGTTTCTCGCAGCGGCGAGTCTTTACCATGCTGAGCTACCAGCTTGTCCAGCGCGGGCCTTCGTTCCCGGACACGCTTGACGCCTCGATGGACCGAAAGACAGGAGAATACCAGGTTCGTGCGCGATCAGGAACAGATGGACCGGAGAAGCTGATAGCAGGACGGCTGGAGTTGCCGCCGGACGTGTATAACGGCATGATCGTGACAGTGTTAAGAAATCTAGCACGAGGCGAGAATGAGAAGGTGCAGTTTGTCGCCTTCATGCCTAAGCCGAAGCTGATCGAGTTGGAGCTGCTGCCGGTGGCAGACGAAACGGTGCTGGTGGGCGATCAGTCAAAACACGCCACCCAATATGTTCTCAAGCCGCAGCTCGGGAGTCTGGTGCACTTCTTCGGCTCGCTCCTGGGAAAACTACCGTCCGATTTTCGCTATCACTTTTGGATCTTGAGCGAAGGAGTTCCCGCCTTTGTCAGATTCGACGGCCCCTTGTACCTCAACGGGCCCATCTGGCGGCTCGAGCTGCTGAGCCCCCAATTGCCCGAAAGCCCAGACAGTAAGGTTCTCCTCCAGAAATAGAGGCGAATGGCTGCCACCATATGGCTTTCCTCCCCATTGCCGGACTGCTCATCCTTACATTAGCCGGATGCGGCCTGGGGAAACCCCACGATGGCGGTTCTTCTTCAAGGCAAGAGTCTGCACACCCTGCTGTTGCATTCAACCCGGTGATTGCCAAACTCCAGGAGCAGGTACAAAGCGATCTCGAGCGAAACCTGGCCACACAGCAGGCCTCCACCCTCAAGGCACTGTCTACCGCTGAAGCCTTCCCCGCGGCTTTCAAACGACCTGTCGTCCTGCAGGCAATGCGCAATCCCTGGGCAGGTCTGATGGCCATGGAGAGTCACGGCCATCAGATTGCAGAGCTGGCCATGTCAGGTCAGAAACGTTTGCCTGTGCTGCCGGTACTGATTGAGGTGCTGGAAGCGGGAATGGACCGCTCCTCCGATTCAGTGAAGCCTATCCCCATTCCGTCCAGCACAATGCTAGAGGATCAGGTCACCTATATCGTGGCAATCCTCGAGCAAGCCCACCAGTTGCGTGAGAAGGCGTTGCGGAGTCTGAGCCAGGCCGACCGGCAGTTCCTGTTCGATCACGCGGAGCTGATTGTCGAAGACTTTTCTCCACATGTCGAGGACACCAGCGGACAGACGGTGCAGCGGGCCAGGGCAACCCATCGCTTTTGCCAACTGGTCAATGAGCAATTGGACTATGGTGCGCTAATAGCCGTCGCGCAAGTACTGGCTCGTTTCGGCGATAGGGAGTGGCTTCAGCGACTCCTTCCCCTGTTCCAGAGTCGCAAGGCCGTTCCCGCGCCGCCGAGTGGAGTGATGGGCGAGGTGCTCCTGCTTCGGGAGACTCCGTACGGCCTGATCGTCATCGGTGGACCGGGACCTAACAGCTACGACCTCGACAGCCGATTTGCGCTGGTCATCGATCTGGGTGGTAATGACTTATACAGAGGAACCATCGCCGCGGCGGCCGATGTCCGGCACGGCAACAGTGTAGTACTCGACCTGGCCGGACACGATACCTATCATGGTTCACCACTGGGTCTGGCAACCGGTCGGCTGGGCGTGGGGTTGCTCATGGATCAGGCGGGCGACGATGTGTATCTGATGCCCCAAGGTTCCGGCGGCACCGGCTTTGCCGGACTGGGTATCCTGCGGGACCTGTCGGGACACGATCAGTACATCGGCGACAAGTTTACGCATGGAGCTGCAGTGGGCGGGTTAGGCTTGGTCCTTGATGAAGCTGGACAGGACACCTACGCGAGCTTCGGCTATGCCATCGGCTTCGGAGGACCATTGGGGATCGGCGCGGTCGTTGACCTGACCGGAGACGACAGCTACCAGTGCGGCGACAGATACCCGAGCAGTTATAATACCTCTGACGCACCAGACGGTAAGCCTGGTGACCGCCTCTTTCAGTACGATTGCTTCGGAATTGGGGCCGGTTCGGGTATGCGTCTCTTCACCAATGATCCTGAGCACCCGTCATATAACCTTGCCGGCGGCTTGGGTATGGTGATCGATCTCGCCGGCAACGATCGCTACCACAGCTCCAATTTTTCGCAAGGCGCCGGCTACTTCCTCGGCGCAGGACTGAAGCTCGACCTGGCTGGCAACGACGACCATGATGCGGCTCGATTTGGACAGGCGGCAGGAGCACACTATGGCCTGGGACTCTTCATTGACGCCCAGGGCGATGACCACTACGCCTCAACAGGCCCGTGGTACAACGGGGGGGCGGCCTGGGATCGCAGCGTCATGCTCTGTATTGATGCCGGTCAGGGGAATGATGTTTATGACTTCCAGTGGTCGAGCGGACTCGGTCGCGCCGATCACAACGCCTGGAGTAGCTTCATCGACGACGGCGGCAGGGACCGCTATCTGGCCCAAAACGGGATGGGGATGGCCACAGACAGCAGCATGAGCGCTTTCTTCGATCTAGCCGGCAAGGACGAGTACGTCACCGGTCTTCAACCAAGCTCAGGTGGACGTGACAACGGGCGCACTCTGGTGGATCGAGCAGGCGGTCTGTTTGTTGACCGTTAGGGGATTGCTTCTTGAAGCAGGAGGTCCGCGAACACAAATCCATCCCGCGACACCACTGGCCCTGGCGTAATCGGAATCGGTGCAGGGAACATGGGACCCGCGTAGGCGAAGGTATGGAACTCCCCCCGTTCCCCGCAGGGATCTACGCCAGGCGGCAGCTCGTCGAGGAACTGAGCATCAAAGGTACGGCCAACAAACGACGGGGGCAACTGTTTAGGATCAACACAGGTAAGGTGGGCTCGGAGGCCAGTCGCCACCATGGTTCGAGCGAGGCTAGCAGTGTCGAGACTCCAAAGCGGGAAGATTGGCTGGATGCCGCTCCCTGCAAGAGTGTTCTCACGGTATCGGCGTACATCCTCAAGAAAGAGGTCGCCGAAGGCGATCTGAGTGATCCCGTCGGCCCGCGCACGTGCGATGGCTACACCCATAGCCTGTTCATATTGCTCGTTCGGGCAAGGACTCGGGATGAGCACTTTGACGAGCGGCAACCCGACCGCAGCAGCTTGTGCCTCCAGGAGCTGCTCCCGTACGGCGTGCATGGCGACCCGTCCGGCCTCGCGATTGATGGTCGTCAGAAGCCCCACAACCTCAACGGTTCCTTGGATACGGAGCGTATGAAGAGCCCAGGCACTATCCTTACCGCTACTCCACGCCAGCAGAGCTTTTGGTCTCTCAAGACCTCGTTTTGCCATGTATTTTTCCACGGAGGAGAGGTAGCAAGACGGAAT
>Ga0187892_10008397_pt1 | contig 14161 bp, 14 predicted proteins | sample MA1701073metaG_FD_139345 | JGI IMG/M metagenome (GOLD analysis project Ga0187892, IMG submission 139345) | Bio-ooze microbial communities from a basaltic lava cave in the Kipuka Kanohina Cave System on the Island of Hawaii, USA - MA170107-3 metaG ... | reverse complement strand
ATCTGCTTCCTTAAATGCATTCTCGTCAACTCCTGAAACGGCATCCTTTTCCACCTTGGTGGTAAGGATGTGTTGTCAGAAGCTGGTAATCATGTGTTGTCACCTCACACCTGCGGGGTTGACAGGCGCTTGCCTCGCGTGACGGCGCAGACCATGCCCGAATTGTACAGCGTCCTCACAGCGACGAAGGGCAACCCTCCCGTTCAGGATTCGAAGCGATCTCATGCTGGCCAAGGGTGTGCTTGCTTAAAGAGGCTGACGACTGCCGGCCCTGCCCGGACGCGTAACGATAGACTTGCGAAGGCAACCCCGCAGAGACGGGATAGGCACCCAATACCGGGGATCTTTACTATTCACCCGGGGTATAGGTCGCGCAAGGATTGCCACCGGCCGCCGTCGCACGCAGGCTGAAGACCTGCGGCTACTGGACTCGCTTGGATACGGTGATTCCCGTTGAACCGGATTTCAATGTTTAATCCCTCCACCCCCACGGGTGGAGCGCTTTAGTGGCGAGCTGGAGGCCCGCAAGATGAAGCGAACCAGTCTTCTGGCACTGGTCTTCCCGCGTGAAATAGCGCATGGGCGATTCCGTACCTTGCTTCCGTCCACTGGCGCGAGCTTGCGCGGTGACGGGGGTCCCGATGGGGATCGCAGCTGATCTTGTGCACCATGATCAGCGCTTGCTGGCAGGCCCGTTTGATCCTTCTCGCGATCCTGGGTTCAGCGTTATCCGGATCAATACACACAAACGCGGCCATTTGAAGGTCCAGAATGGGCTTTTCGCAGATGTCACATACAAACGCTACGGTCCTGTTGCCATTGGAATCATTTAGGAACGCAGACATGATTCCCTAATTATGGTGCCAAATCCTAGTCTTGAATGCGTGAATCCCTCCACCTTCCCACGGGTGGAGCGCTTTAGCACCTGTAGGCGGCCCGTCCGCGCGCAGGCTGCGGGCAGACGGACCTCGCGGGCTACCGCCCGCCCTGCTTGTCCACGCCCATCGGCCCCGGGGGGCTGAGCACGTCCAGGATCACCGCGTCCTCCAGCACGTCCACCCCATGAGGCAGGTTCGACGGCAAGTGCACGACGCTTCCGCCCTCCACGATCACCTCCCGGTAGCCCGGCGAGCCCTCCTCGCCAAGCCGGAACAGGACCCTTCCCGAAATGACGAAGCCGATCTGCTCGTTCTCGTGGCTGTGCATGGCGACGTGGCAGCCCTTGTCCAGGTTGATGTACGCCCAGAGCATCTTCTCGCCCACCAGCTTTCGCCGGCGGAGAAGCGCGATCGGGGAATCCTGCTCGATTTCTTCCAGGCGGGTCACGAGGGAGCTCATGGGCGCGAGTTTATCCGGCGGGATACAATATCGGCATGATCCTCGCGGCGCTCGCGGCGATCGCTTTCGCCGATCTCGATCTCGACGGGAAGATCGCGGACCTCCTCCCCACCTCATCGGAGCAGAAGTGGCTGGGCATCCCCTGGCGGCTCGACCTGAACCAAGCCCGCGCGGACGCGGCTCGCGAGGGCAAGCCGCTCCTGCTTTGGATCATGAACGGCCATCCCATGGGGTGCACCTGAAACAACGGGCTGTGGGACCGGCGGTTCCTCTTCACCGACGAAAGGGTGCTTCACAAGCTGAAGGAGTTCGTGCCGTTCGTGGGCAACACGCACGACCTTCAGAACCGCAAGAGCGACACGGGCGCCTGGTTCCTCCGGGCCGCGGTCCAGGTCAGCCCTCGCATCGCGCAGGGCAAAACCTCGCAGGGACGATACGTGTTCGGAGCGGACGGCACTGCTTACGCCTTCAACAACAACCGGAGCGTGGAGCGGTTCCTTGCGTTCGCGGATCATGGGCTGGCCGGGTTCCGGGCCAACCCGCCTCGGGCCGTCGCGCTGCCGCCTCCCGTGAACATCCAGCCGGCGCCACCGCAGGGGACTTCGATCCTGCGAGTCTATTCTCGGATCAGGCCGGCTCCCGCAGGGTGCGATCCGGGGAACGAGAACCTGCAGCGGGACCACTACTGGATTTTGCCGAGCGAGATCGAATCGCTGTCGAACGGCTCCGTCCCCGAATCTCTCGCTTTGCGTCTGTGCCGGTTCGCGCTCGTGGACGCGGTCCGCGGGGAGCCGGACTTTTGGAAGCCTGGAGAGCTGGTTCGGCGCTCCTTCCGGATCGAGCGGCCGGCTTCGGGCAGAATGCGCCTCCTGGGTTCGTTTTCGATGGCGACGGCGGACCGAAGGCGCGGGCTCGAGGGCGGGCTCGAAGCGGAACTGCGAATCATCGGCGATCGGCTGGCGGCGTTCCGGGGCTATGCGGAGGGCACGGCTTGGGGAGAGGGCACCTACACGCCGGGCGCTCCTCCCGGGAAGTTCCCGATCAAGTTCGCATTCGTGCTAGCGCCGAGAGACGGCGCGACGGTCGCGCCGCAGGCTGCGATGTACGGCCGGGAGTATCTGTATCCATAGCCTGGCGCGAGCCGTGACGGCCGCACTTCGAGAGGAGGAATAGCCGGGCGTCCCTGGTGTTCCAGGCGTTCGGCAGAGACTTTCGGGGGCGCCCGTCGCCGAGAGACTCACCGAGAGACTCACCGAGAGACTCACCCCACCCCGCCACGGGGTGGGCCCTCCGCCGATTGTGCCAACATCGGCCCATGCGAACCATCTACGCGCTCGTAACGGCCCTGATCGCCGCAGCGATCATCGGCTGCTCGCAGGGCAAGTCCCTAATCGGCACTTGGACCGCCGACGCCATCCCGGAGGCTCCTCCGGGCACAAAGGGAACGTTTACTTACTCCTCCGGAGACAAGGTCGTCATGAAGATGACCGCCGATCAGCAGTTCGGCGAGATCAAATTCAAGATGATAATGACCATCGACGGAACTTATAAGCTCGAAGGCGACAAGGTCACCTACAAGTTCGACAAGATGGACATCCAGACCGAGGGTCTGCCCGACGCGATCAAGGCGCAGACGACGGCGACCCTGGAGGGCATGAAGCAGCAGCTCCTTGCCGACATGAACAAGGACGCGACCCATTCAGTGGAGTGGAAGAGCAACGACGAGATCGTCGTCAAGGGCCAGAAGAACTCGCTAACCTTGAAGCGCGCGTAGTTTTCGCGCAGCTTCGCCTTTGACCCGACGGGCGGGCGGCGGCGCACCGGCGTACCACGCGCCCGCCCGCCCGTCTCACCCGCGCTCACTTGCCGCCATCCATCCCCCATCCCCCATCACCCGTCACCCGTCACCCATCACCCGTCACCCGTCACCCGTCACCCATCACCCGTCACCCGTCACCCGTCACCAGTCACTCGCCACTCGTCAATCGCAAATCGTAAATCGTAAATCGTAAATCGTAAATCGTAAATTCCCCGTGGTACCCTCCTCTTATGTCCGACTTCTCCGAAACCTGGGCCCTGGTACGCGGGCGCTTCGAGAAGGCGCTCGAGGGCATGGACCAGCGGCAGCTCAACTGGCGGATTCATCCCGACACGCTCACCCTTGGGGAAATGGCCATCCACGTCGCCGGAGCGGAGGTTAACTTCATCTCCCAGCTTCTGGACACGCCTCTCGACGAATACCATCAGAGGCTGAAGGCCGCTTCTACCGCCGGCATCATCAACGACGATCCCTTCCCCTTTTCTCCGGAGGAGATCACCCCGGAGTCGGTGCGAGCCGCGCTCGACGCGGGCAAGGCGATGTGCGAGCCGATCATCACGAACACCCCGGACGCGGTCCGAAAGAAGCAGATCGTCAGCGTGCTCGGGCCCGTGATCGACGGCACGGGCGCGCTCGCCCGCCTGGCGTACCATCCCGGCTACCACCAGGGCCAGGCGCATATGATCAAGTCCGCGCCGGGGTTTCCAAGGTAAGGACAACGGCGCGAAACCACAAGGCATCGCCCCCAGGCCCGGAGGGCCTCCCTACGCTAGCCCATGGCGACGCCCCCGTGGCCACGCGCGTCCACCGATTCCGTGCGCCCTGCGCGCCAGCCTCTTTCCGCCACGGGGCTAGCCGCGAAGCCGGCGCCGAAGCCCGAGGCCAGCCAGCCCCGCGCCGAGCGCGAGCAGGGTCGCGGGCTCGGGGACTACCCACATTAGGGCCTCGTTGCGGTTCGTCGTCCTGTTGAAACCGAAGCCAACGACGTAAGTCACGCCTCCGTCGTGCCATACGCCTCTGGCAACCGAGGTAGAAAACGATGCAGGCAAGAAGGAGTGCAAGTCTACGACCGAAGCCGCCGATCCTGACCACGCGGCTGCATGCTCCCCTCCGCCCCAGTTTACGTTACCCACTTGCGTGCCGCCATGGACTGCCAAAGCTTGAGACGAAGCAGCCCCGAGCGGGCTGAGGTCGACCCAAGAGCTTGCCGTCCCTGACCAGAGGCTCGCACGCTGCCGACCCACCATTGCAACCTCGCCCACTTGCTGCCCTTCGTAGACCCCCTTGGCGTACGAATGTCCGGCGCCTGGCGGGGTTAGGTCGACCCACGATTCAGCCGTTCCGGTCCACATGCCGGCTCGGTGGAAGCCGGAAAGGAAGGCAGAACCCACCTGTTGCCCCCCATGGACCCCGCTAGCAAAGGACGATTGTGCGCCTGCCGGGTTGAGGTTGACCCAAGAAGCCGCGGAGCCGGTCCACAGGGAAGCCCGAGTGTTTTGGTCTACGAATGCCGAGCCGACCTGTTGCCCATTATGTGTGCCCCATGCTGCGGAATGAACCGCTTCGGCAGGGTGCAGGTCCACCCTTGATTTGGCTGAGCCAGTCCAGAGGCTGGCGCGGTCCGTAAAGGGTTCGCCCGTTCTCGCATATCCGACCTGTTGCCCCCCCCTGATCCCATAGGCCTCAGAATCGCTCGCGCTAGCAGGGTGGAGGTCCACCCAGGACTTGGGCGAGCCAGACCACATGCCCGCCTTAGGATTTGGAATACCCTCCTGCCTGACGACAGCGCCCACCTGACGGCCTGCCTCCACACCGTATGCCACGGAAGACCGAGCCCACGGAGGATGCAGGTTGATCACCGTCCACTGCGCGCACGCGCAGGCGGCGAGAATGAACGCGAATGCGGCGCCGAAAAGACGCCGCGCCCCCCTAAGCGCGGGAAGCCGCCAAGCTCTGCGGTCCATCTCCCTCTCCTTGCCCGTCTAGCGGGCAACCCGCTGTCAGTATACGAAACTATCCGCCGAAACGCGTAACAAACGCTCGCAGTTCGCGGCGACGGAGACAAGCCCTCGCCCGCCTGGCGTACCACCCCGGCTACCACCAGGGCCAGGCGCATATGATCAAGTCCGCTCCGAGTTTTCCGAAGTAAACCCCTCCCTTGTCTCGATCCGATCGGGATGAGGGAGAAGTCGGGGAGGGAGGCACGCGATCTTTTTCTACCAATGGTAGAAAGCACGGTACAATGTCTTGATGGGCCTCAATATCAAGAACGCCGAGGTCGAGCGGCTGGCGGCCGAGGCGGCCAAGCGCTTCGGGGAGACCAAAACCGAGGCCATTCGCGTCGCGTTGATGGAGCGGCTAAAGAAGGCCGAACCCAGGCTCAGCCCCAAAGAAAAGCACCGGCGACTGATGCTGGTCTTGGAGAACGAGGTTTGGCCGAACATGCCGCCCGAGGTACTCGACCGGCCGCCCATGACGAAGGAGGAGTGGGAGGAGGCCCTTGGCTACGGCCCCGGCGAGTTCTGATGTAGTCGTGGATTCTTCGGTCCTCGTCGCAATTCTGCTTCGCGAACGGGGCTGGCAGGTTTGGGAATCCAAGCTCTTGTCCCTGCCCGAAACGGTCGTCGGCGCTCCAAACCTCATCGAGGTCTATATCGTCACCTTGCACAGGAGCGGTAAGGACCAGCGAGAGGCGATCAAGCGATGCCTCGCGGCGACTCAGACTCGCGTCGCACCGTTCGACGAGAGCCTTTTCGAGTTCGCCGCCGACGCCTACCTTAGTTTCGGAAAGGGCCGCCATCCCGCCGCGCTGAACTTCGGAGACTGCATGGCGTACGCGCTCGCTAGGCGGCTTGACGCTCCGCTGCTTTACTCCGGAGACGACTTTGCAAAGACCGACGTCCGCCCCGCTTAGCGAATCGCCTCTTCGCTCTCGTCGTCGGAATCTCTTCGGTAATGCCGACAAGGGTGGGGCTGCCCCCGAAGGCAACCTGTCGGGGGCCAACCTCTTTTGCGACTATTTTAGCTGAACCTTCGTCGAACCGCTCGGCTTGCCCAGCGGGCCCAAGTCCCACGTTACGGAGGCGGTCAGCGTCCCCTTTGTGCCCTTGGGCGGTGTCCACGACACCGCGCACGTGAAGCCTCAACCGTAGTGAAACTTCAGGCTCTTCAGTACCTTCCCGGAAGCGTTCTTGATCACCAGCATGGGTTCTGCGGGCATCTTCCCGTCCGGCTTTCGCACGTCGTTCACGCTGCTGCCGGCCTTGTCCCGAAGGTCAAGGCTTACGTTATACGACTGCCCGCTCTTTCGAGCGTGCACAACCAGCTTCATGGGCGAGCCAGCGACGTAGGTCACGGTCTTCCCAGGCTCGATCGAGAGCTCCTTGACCTTCGCGCTGCGAGCGACCGTGTACCTCCACGGCTTGCCCGACTTGTCGAGAGCCGAGAAGCTCGCGCTCGACAGGAAGTACTTCCCCGCCGGCAGCCGCAGGCCGTCCTTGCCGACTTTCGCCTGGACGGTTTCATAAGCGCCCGCCGGGATACCGCGCTCCATCACCATTTGAACCATCATGTCCCGCTCGCCCTGCCCGTCACCGGTTCGTAGACGCAGCGAAACGTGAGAGCCTGGAGCAAGGCCTGCGAGCCTTCCTTCAGAGCCCGGATCCCGGGAGAACGAGACCTTCTCCGCTTTGGGGCCGACCTGCACTTTGTAGAAGTTGCCGTCCGGCAGCTGGGCGTACGTTTGCAGCATACGAGCTTCGCTTTCGGGCGATTGATCGCTCCAGAGTCCCATGTACCTGCCGTCGCTCGACCCGGAGAACTTGCCGTCGCCGTTCTGGTCGATCAGGATGTAGTCGCCGCCCGCATACTCCGAGCAAGGCGAGTCGTAAGCGCCGTCCAGATTGCCGTCGACGAGAGCGATCCGAATCTGCTTGCCGCCCAGCCCCATCGAGCCTTCCATCACCTCGGTAGGCAGCACGCGAAGAGCGAACTGGCGCTCGAGCAGGAAGCAGATCTTCGCAGGCCGGCCCTTTCCGGGAGGAACCTGCGTCGGCCCGAAGCACACCACGTCGGCGTTCATCTGGTGCCCGTCCGTTTCGGGCGGGATAGCCTCGTCGTCGGAGAACGCCTTGTCGCGGTTCCAGTCGACCCACAGCCTGTCGAAACTCATCGCGGCGCTCGAAGACCTGCCGAGCAGAGCGACGAAGTTCTCGAGCTTCTCGTTGAAGCCGATTCGCGCGAACATTGGGGTCACGGTCCCCTTGGGGATCTCGTATCCCTTTGGCTTGGACATCATGCCCGAGTACGGGTCGTAACCGCCAAGCATGGCGGTGTTCATCATGTTGAAGGGCACGCTGGAGAGCTCCAGCCCCTTGACCTCGCGCAATTGGAGGCCCACTTCGATGGTCGTTCCGCCGGCGCAAGCCAGCGCGATCGAAGCCAATGCAGCAACCACTCCTCCACCTCCTTCGGAGAATCCGTCGCCCACTAAAGTAACGCATTCGGCCGCCGAAAGGTTCGCGTGGTTTCCAACCGAAGCCTACCGAATCGCCTCTTCGCTCTCGGCGTCGAAGACGTGGATCTCGTCCACGTTCACCAGGAACTCCGCTTGCGTGTTCTCCTGGACCTTCGTCGCCGGGTCGAGGGTCGCGATCAAGTTGTGCTTCCCCACGTTCAGGTACGCCGTGTACTCGTGCCCCAGCGGCTCCAGCACGTCCACCTTCATGGTGACCGAGTTGCTCTCGCCCTTCTTCACCGGGCCCGGGATCGCCGCGTCCACGATCGCCTCCGGCCGTATGCCGAGCGTCACCTTCTGCCCGTCCTTCACCTGCCCCTTCGCGGTCGAGTTGAGCGGCAGCTTGAATTCGCCCGCGTCCACGAATGTCTCCGCGCCCGAGACCGCGATCACAGCGTCCAGGAAGTTCATCGGGGGCGCGCCGATGAAGCCCGCCACGAACTTGTTCGCGGGCTGTCGGTAGACCGTCTCGGGCACGTCGCACTGCTGCAAGAGGCCGTCCTTCATCACCGCGATGCGCTGGCCCATGGTCATCGCCTCGACCTGGTCGTGCGTGACGTAGATCGTGGTGATCCCGAGCGAGCGGTGCAGCCGGATCAGCTCCGCGCGCGTCTGGATGCGGAGCTTCGCGTCCAGGTTCGAAAGCGGCTCGTCCATCAGGAACACCTTCGGCTTGCGCACGATCGCCCTCCCGAGCGCCACGCGCTGCCTTTGCCCGCCGGAAAGCTCCTTCGGACGCCGATGCAGAAGCTGGTCGATCCCGAGCATCGCGGCGGTCTCCTTCACGCGCCGGTCGATGTCCTGCTTGATCTTGCGCGTCTCGCCCATCTTGGCGACCTGGCCGAAGAAACCGGGCAGCTCGCGAAGCCGCAGCCCGAACGCAATGTTGTCGTACACGTTCATGTGCGGGTAAAGCGCGTAGTTCTGGAACACCATCGCGATGTCGCGGTCCTTCGGGGGCACGTCGTTGACGCGCCGCTCGCCGATGTGGATGTCGCCCTTCGTGCACTCCTCGAGCCCGGCGACCATGCGCAGCGCGGTGGTCTTGCCGCAGCCCGACGGCCCGACCAGCACCATGAACTCCCGGTCGCGCACGTCCAGGCTCAGGTCGTCTACCGCGACGACGTCCTTGCCGAAGACCTTCGTGACGCTCTTGAACGTGACTCCCGCCATAGGGAACCCCAGCCCGCGTGCCGGCTCTGGAAGCGAAGTATAGCGCAGGGACGCGCGGGGCGGGCCCGCCTCGTGCTGGCGTCGGAGAGCAGACGGTCCTTGGTGTCGTAGGCCCAGGTGTTCGTGCCAGAGTAGTTCGGCGCTCCCGGCACGCTCGCGGTCACGTTCTTTAGGTTGAACACGCCTGTTGGAGGCGGGGGGATCGGGGTCGATGCGCGAACCTAAACTCGTGAAAAAGCCTTAGGCCGCAGGGAACCAGAAACGTTCACCGATTTCACGTTCACGCGAGAGGGGAGTTCGGATTTGGGATTTTGGATTTTGGAATTTGGATTGCGGATTTGGGATTGGGGATGGGAGATTGGAGATTTCAGACTTGAGATTTGAGAAGGGAGACGGGGGACGGGAGACGGGAGGCGGGGGACGAGGGGGATGGGGAGCTTTCAGGGGACGAGGCCGTAGCGGCGGATGGCGCCGCGCTTCCAGACGACGGCGACCAGGCCTTCGCGGCGAAGGTTGGTGAGGGCGTTTCGGCAGGTGCCGGGGTTGATCTGGAGCGCGTCGATGATCTGGTCGGAACGAAGGGAGCCGGCTTGGAGCAACTCGAGGACTTGCTGCTCGACGTAGCTGCGGCGCGGGGGCAGGGCGACGGACGGGGCAGGGGTTTTTAGGACGAGGTAGTCCAGGGGGGCGCGGCTGACCAGCTGGATGTTGCAGTTGGCGAACTCGCCGCGCCCCTTGCAGTGGAGGGTGACCAGGCGGGCGGTTCGGGGAGCGGGAGCGGGATGTTCGGATTTGGCTCGGGAAGCCTTGGAGGTCTTGGCGGGGGAGGGGTGGGGAGCGACCGAGGCGGATTCGCGGGCGGTGAGCTCGCGGCGGGAGAGGAGGACCTGCATGCTGGCGGTGGCGGCGAGCTGGGAGCTTTCGGCCACGCGTTTCTCGCGGGCGCCGAGAGCGGGCAGCTTGGCGTGGTGGAGGACGAGGGCGGTGACCTCGCGCTCGGCGCAGAGGGTTTTCAGGCGCATGAGGGACTTTCGGGCTGCCCACGCGTCGGTGAGGGAGCGGCCGGAGGTCGCGGCGTGGAGGGGGTCCACCACGAGGAAGCGGGCGTCGGTTTCGGAGAGCCAGTGGTCTATGGCGGCGATGCCCTCTTCCGTGTCTATCGGGATTTGCTGGTAGCTGGTGTAGAAGGGGGTGGCTGGGTCTGTGAGCGGGGATTGCCGCAGGAGTAGCCTTCGCTCGTGGGGGCCTTCCTCTCCGGCGAGCCAGAGGACGGCGGACTGGTTGGTGGGCATGCCGGCGAAGGGGGTACCGGTGGCGACGGCGAGCGCGAGGGCTGTTGCGAGGGCGGTTTTGCCCTCTTTGGGGTCGGCGGCGAGGATGACGAGGTAGCCGAGGGGGAGCCAGCCGGGGACGAGCCATTTGAGGGGGATGTCCTGGACCATGTGAAGGATGGGATAGAAGAGCTGGCCGAGGTATCGGTCGCGCTCCTTTTCCTCCATCTCCCTGGCGATGGGGTCCTGGGGCCAGGGATCGGGCTTTTTCCTCGCCATATAGAGTTCGGGCGGTTGGGGAGGTTGGGTCAACAGTTTCTTGGGTGTTGGGAGGGCCGGCGTTTTGGGGGGTCGAAGCCGACGTGAGTTCCGAAGGCCCCTCCTCGATGGTTCCCCCGGAAGGGGAACCGGGTGCGCGCTTGAAGGGGCGAAGGGGAGGTTCGGTCAACATTTTCCGACGGGTCGGGGCAGGCGGGGCAGGCACCCAGCGACTCGTCACCCAAAGGAAACTCAGCTGAAGGCGGCCCGCCGCTGGGAAAGGGAGCGATCTACTAGTCCATCACTTACATGCAAGGGGAAGCTCACGTAAAAGTTCCGCGGCTGCGCTGGAGACGTGCGGGTCCGTTTCGGAACAAAGGGCCTTCAATTCACCGGCTGCAACGGTATCTCCACAGCGCGACAAACCATACAGAATACCTACACGAGCAGCCTTATTGGATTCTCTATCGCTTAATTCCTTGAGCTCATTTTGCGCTGCACATCCGGATACGTCGAAAAGCGCTACTGCCGCGTAGCGCCGCACGATAGGATTTGGGTCGGAGAGCCCCGTCCGAATTTGAGTCAACGCGACACGGCCGGCGGCGGATGCCATTGAGGAGTACGCGGACGCGCGAATCTCCCAACGACTATCTTGCGAGCAAATCTGCAAGGCATGAAAGTCCCGCCGGTTTCCGACTTCACCTAGTGCCTCCGTGGCTTTTAACCTGACGGACTCGTTTGCATCTGTAACAAGGGCCCTGGCAATGATACGGGCAGTCGCTCGCGCACGCTTGCTTCGAGATCGCTCCGCCGCATCGACTAGCTGCTCTAAACTGCGTTCACGGCAAAGCGAATCGTTGTGCAAAGCACCTAGAACACTTCTTAAAGACACGTTCATCGTTTACTCCGGCACCGGAATAAGGTTTCTCGGCGGGAACACGATTCTCGATCCCACGCTGAGTATCCAGTAGATAACAACTGCCGCTGAGACCGTCTGAGCTGTGCGTTTGACAGGCTCTGGGTCAAACGTGTACCTGTTGGAAGGTAAATAAGGCGCCCGTGGACTACGATTTGGCACAGGCAGGGGCCTTGAAGGCCTTTGATAATAGTTTTCTTTTCGCTTGCGCTTGTTGCGCGCGCCTCGTGCCTTTTGCTCCCGCTGGAGCTTCTCTTTGAGTTTCTTTTCTTCGGCTGTCAGTTTTCCCTTTCTTGAAAGCTCATCGAGGGCGTCTTGAACCTGGTCGTCGGTCCAGTTCTCAAACTCCGAACTTCTTAAGTCTTGCTTTCCACCTTTGCCTTGTGCCGGCAAAAGCCCGTTAGAATCGACCTGCGTGAGCGGCTCGTTTTCGCAATATGAATACCAGTTTCGGCCATGTTCCTCAGGATCCCTCGTCAAGAACCTCCCGGTGCTCGGATCGTAATACCGGTGCCCCAGCAGCTTCAAGCCGGAGTCCGAGTCCTCCTGATATCCGAACGGGCCGGCGTAGCCGAACGGGCCGGACCAAGCGCCCGTCGAGCCGACGACGTTCCCGAACGCGTCGTACTGCCTGGCCGCCGAGAGCGTCTTGTTCTGCTCGGAGAGAGCGTTCACGTTCTTGATCCCGTGGTGATAGTAGCGCGAAGTGTCGTTCGAGCGCACGGAAACGCCCGGCGTGAACTTGTAGAAGCCCTCGTTCAGTACCGGATCGGTTACATACGCTCCGTCGCGCTTGTAGGTGTAGTTCTGCCCAAACTTGTCCACCCGCCCGACCCGCCGGGCAGTCACACGAACTTGGTTTTCACCCGATTTGGTGCATGGGGAGGGCGACCCGGCAGGCGTCACGCAAGTTGGGATAGGTCGGTCCCGACAGGACCCTGGCGGGTCGGGGCAGGCGGGGCAGCCACCCCAGCGACTCGTCACCCAAATGAAACCCAACCCGCCGCCGGCACGTCATACTAATTCGCATCCTCTATGAACCTTCGAAACTCGAATCGACCCGGATTTGAAATAGCGGTAACTCTCACAAGTTTTACCCATTTGGCTTCGCTCGGAAATCCTCGAAAGCGAATCAACATTCTAAAACCGTCCTTAGTTTCTTCAACACTTTCAAGAACCGGGAGTCGCTTTTCGAACATCGCCTTTATCGCCGGATGTCCTTTGCTGAATTCTGCATACCTTTCCAGATTCGCAGGAGGTCTACCTTCGACAGTATAGTATTTTTCGGCAAAACTGGCGATCTCTATGCTCAATTGATAAGTCTCCATCTTCGATTGTGAAACGTAAAGATAGCCAATTGTTAATGAAACAACCAGCAGAGTTCCGGCTATCGTAATCCTCCACCTCTGTGACCGAAGCCAGTGCTTGATCTTCTGCATGACTTGCTCATTCGATCTTTGTTACTACCACTTGTTGTAGTAAGGTGTTTTAACGGCTTACGAAGGCTTCCCTTTCTTTTTCTTGCCTCCAGCCGGAGCTCTACGCGGGACCTGTCTCCCAGGTTCCTTTTTCCAACGACCCGGATTGTTCCAATGCGGCGGCCAAGTTTCGCCAGTAAGACCAGAGTATCCCCAAAACTCCCCGCCGTCCGCCAAGAGTTGACCCCACAGATCCATATTGCCTTGGCTGAAGCAGGCTCGCAATACGATCTTTCGCATGCCCCTCTTGCCTCTACGCTTTCTCTCTGCGAGCACCCATCGAATATCCTCTCTGGTGATCACGTCGCCGCTCTTCAGATACAAATTGCCATCTTCGTCTCCGTGTCCATAAAAGTAGAACTCATCCGCTTCAATGAGGGCCTCAAGTATGTCCTGCTTTGGAACTCCAGCGCCGAACTCCTTATCACCCCGCTTCGGAGAAGGCATAGTCCACCAATCGCCGATACCGGCTGCAGGTACGCCCTTCGTGTCACCATGGACGATCACCCGACCTTCAAGTCCTCGGCAGTCAGCTTGACTCAGCGGATTGTTGTCGCAGTAACCATACCAATTGCGCCCCTCCTTTGAGAGATCCCGCGTCAAAAACCTCCCCGTGCTCGAATCGTAATACCGGTGCCCGAGCAGCTTTAGGCCCGAGTCGCCGTCCTCCTGGTAGCCGAACGGGCCCGCATAGCCAAACGGGCCGGACCAAGCGCCCGTCGAGCCGACGACGTTCCCGAACGCGTCGTACTGCCTGGTCGCCGAGAGCGTCTTGTTCTGCTCCGAGAGAGCGTTCACGTTCTTGATCCCGTGGTGATAGTAGCGCGAAGTGTCGTTCGAGCGCACGGAAACGCCTGGCGTGAACTTGTAGAAACCCTCGTTCAGGACCGGATCGGTTACATACGCTCCGTCGCGCTTGTAGGTGTAGTTCTGCCCAAACTTGTCCACCCGCCCGACCCGCGTGTCGAGCGCGTTGTAGGTGTACGTGGACGTTCCTCCGCCGGCGTGGTTGATGCTCGTGATGCGATCCTCGTAGTCGTAGTTCAGGTACGTCGTACCCGACGCGCCGGTCACGCTGGTCGTCCTGCCGCAGTCGTCGTACCCGTACGTTTTGGAGCCTCCTGGCCAGGTTACCGAGGTGAGCTTGTCCGCGGCGATTCCGGACCTGATGATTCTCGGGGCAGTTCGCAGTTGACGGCCGGAGCCCGGACGCAGGCTGAAGACCTGCGGCTACGGGCGGGCGGCAATCCAAATCACCGGATTCCAGTTCCAGGACGCAGGCGGAAGACCTGCGGCTACGGGCGGGCGGCAATCCAAATCACCGGATTCCAGCCCCAGGACGCAGGCGGAAGACCTGCGGCTACGGGCGGGCGGCAATCCAAATCACCGGAT
>Ga0187892_10008396_pt1 | contig 14162 bp, 14 predicted proteins | sample MA1701073metaG_FD_139345 | JGI IMG/M metagenome (GOLD analysis project Ga0187892, IMG submission 139345) | Bio-ooze microbial communities from a basaltic lava cave in the Kipuka Kanohina Cave System on the Island of Hawaii, USA - MA170107-3 metaG ... | reverse complement strand
TAGTTAATTCTTTTTATTGTGAAACAATTTGATTATTTAAACCACTACAGGGAAATACAAAGACTTTGCCATTACAAATGAGGCTAAGAGAACAAAGAGAAAAAGAGATAAAGAGGTCATGCTTTTAATTATTAACCAACTTATCCTTTTAGCAAAACTTTATCACTGGTTAAAATTTAACAGGAGTTGCCTGAATTTTTTTTTACCAACGATATTCCCGATAGCTATCGGAATTCATAGCATCGCCTGTTGCGACGCTTGCCGACGATAAATGTCGGCATCTCTGACGGAGTCTGATACTCGTCAGAGTCGTCAGACCCGACCGAAGCGTCGGTGACCGTTCATCGTTCCGAATAAAACTGAACAGCGCTGAAGTCGCATACTGCCAGCAATAGTTTTCAACAAACAAGATTGTCCAATTTTTTACCCTGCTCAAAATCGGAAATATTTTGCAGCGTCGCCAATGCTATTTGAGTTAATGCTTCATCTGTAAGAAAACCCTGGTGCGAAGTGATAAGTACATTGGAGAAACTTAACAGCCGCATGATCACATCATCTTCAATTATATTTTCACTCAGATCATGAAAGAATAATTTTTCTTCCTGTTCATATACATCAATGCCAAGATAACCAAGCTTTCCCTTCTTCAATGCTTCGATAGCCGCTTTGGTGTCAATCAATCCGCCGCGGCTTGTATTGATAAGCATGGCGCCCTTTTTCATCATATCCAATGAATCTTTGTTGATGATATGTTTTGTTTGATCCGTAAGCGGGCAGTGCAATGAAATAATATCACATTGCGGAAACAGGTCTATTAACGGTATGTATTGCACACCTTCCGCTTCCAGCTCTTTATTGGCAATAATGTCAAAAGCCAAAACTTTGCAGCCCAAACCCAGCATGATATATGCAAAACACTGACCTATTTTGCCGGTGCCAATCACTCCTGCTGTTTTACCATACAGATCAAAACCAGTGAGCCGGTGAAGCGAAAAGTTTCCTTCCCTAACACGGTTATATGCTTTATGTGTTTTCCGGTTAAGCGTCATGATAAGCGCCAAAGCATGTTCGGCAACAGCATGTGGTGAATAAGCCGGTACTCTTACTACCCTGACATTATTTTCTTTTGCTGCAGTTAAGTCAACATTATTAAAGCCTGCACAGCGAAGTGCAATTATCTTAATCCCTGTTTCAGCAAGTGAACGAAGAACCGCCGCATTCAATTGATCATTTACAAAAACACATACAGCATCATATCCTTTGGCGATATCCGCAGTCCGTTCGTTTAATTGTGCTTCAAAATAAGTGATGCTATGCAGTTTATTATACCGTGCAAAATATTCCTTGTCGTAAGGCTGGGTGGAAAAGAAGGCGATTTTCATAAACTGAATTTATCTGGCTGTTGAAAAAATTTGCGAATAAGTACGAATAGCAAAAGTATAAGTACCCGATTTCTGAATGAAAAATTACTTTACACAACAAACCAGGCAAAGCCATACGTTATTGCGAAAAGAAATATTTGATTTTTTCCTAATCCAATGCCGATGAGAAAATTCTACTCCTTTCTTTTTACTTTCTATTTTATTGCCAGCCTGCAAAGCCAGTCGAAACAGGAAGCCCCGCAACCAGTGGAAGTTTCGGGTCATCGTTTTCAATTCTTCAACAAAAAAACAGGCGTCGCTGTTAATCATCTTACCTGGGATGAAGCCGAATCTTTTGTAACTGGTTTTGCAAAAGTTGCTGCTAATAATAAATGGGGGTTTGTTGACCAATCAGCCAAGCCGGTAATACCAGCCACGTTCCAATCGCTAAGAAATTTCAGCAATCATCTTGCCGCAGCAAAACAAAAAACAAAATGGGGCTTTATTGATGAAAAGGGCAAAACAGTAATTCCTTTTGAATATGATATTGCCTATGATTTTACAGAAAATATTACAGCAGTTTACAAAAACAATAAATGGTTTTTGATCAACAGGCAAGGTGCAACTATTAAAACATTGGACATTGATATTTTTTATGGCTTTAAAAATGGCATAGCTAAAATCACAAAGCAGGGACGGTCGGGACAAATGAATCTGAAAGGAGAGATTATTTCATTGGAACCAAAACAACTTGAATCAAATAAAAATGAAACTGCTTCACGTTCCGGGTCAATACAGGCTGAACCATGCCCTGACAATATTGGATTTGAACGCGGCAATTTTACCAATTGGGACTGCTTCATTGGTGATGTAGCCGCAGTGGGTACTGCCAATGTAATTACCGTTGCGCCGTCAGTTCCCACTGCTAATCGTCATGTCATTTATCCACGCACCAATCCTCCTGATATTGATCCGTATGGTTTATTTCCTGTTAATCCACCCGATGGAAGCGGCTTTGCACTGAAGCTTGGAAACAATATAAATGGTGCAGAGGCAGAAAGGGTAAGATACCAAATCAATGTTCCGGCAAATTCAACCGATTATTCCATTACATATCGCTATGCTGTGGTTTTCCAGGATCCTGATCACCTCAGGCATGAGCAGCCGCGGCTTGCAGTTAAATTGCTCGATGTTGCTGCAAATAAATACCTGCCTTGCGCTTCTTATGAATTTGTATCAGATGATACCATTCCCGGTTTTTACAATTCTCCTTTAGATGAATCAATCAAATGCAAAGCATGGACATCTGTTTTTATTAACCTGGGTGCCCATGCCGGAAAGACATTGATGCTTGAATTTACCACGGCTGATTGTACGAGGGGAGCACATTGGGGTTATGGCTATATAGATGTGGGTGATTGTAATATTTCAGCCAGCATCCAATATCAATGCAATCCAAATATTGCAACGCTAACAGGGCCGCCCGGCTTTAGACAGTACCGATGGTTTAACGAAGACTATTCAACTTTGCTCGGTGGTGGCAGGAATCTTAATTTAATCCCTGCTCCCGATTCCAACTCCATTTTACACCTGATGATAATACCGTATAATGGAGCCGGTTGCAGTGATACTTTACATGCTGCGGTTCATAAAATTACTCCAACTGCGGACGCAGGGCCTGATAAAACGATCTGCTTAGGTTCATCAGCAACTATTGGTACGCCGGCAATAGCAGGTAATACTTATTCATGGGCGCCAACCGGTTTTTTATCAAATGCCAACATCGCTTCTCCTGTCAGTACGCCAAACGATACAACCACTTATATTCTTACTGTTACAAAAACATCTGACGGATGCACAGCGCAGGATACCGTAACAGTATTTGTAAATCCTGTGCCCACTGCTTTGTTTGATCCCGGCCCCAACCAATGTATCATTGAAAACAATTTTTCATTTAATAATAACTCAACAGGAGCAACTATACATGAATGGAATCTTGGTGATGGTAATTTATCCAATCAATTGAATCCGGCGCATAGTTATGCTAATGCAGGCACATATACAGTGAAGCTGGTAACGACAAATAACGCCGGATGCAAAGACAGTGTTGCGCATGCAATATCTGTGTATGCCAATCCATTGGTTACCGCTGTCAACGATGCATCTGTTTGTTTTGGTAAAACAGTTCAGCTTCAGGCTGCCGGTGCACAATCTTATGAATGGTCACCGGCACAAGGCTTAAGCTGTACTAACTGCGACAATCCAATAGCATCGCCTGCTGCATCTGCTGCTTATTTTGTAAGAGGTATAAGCAAAGACGGGTGTCCCGGTTTTGATACAGTCAACATCACAGTACATCAGCCCATACAAATAACTGTTTCGCCGGATGCGGAAATATGCGAAAAACAATCAGTGAACCTGCTTGCAAGCGGAGACAATTCTTATAAATGGACACCTGCACAAAGTTTGAGCAGCGATATTATTCCCAATCCTGTAGCTACACCTTTATCCACTACACAATACCGTGTTATTGGTTTTGATGGAAATAATTGTTTTACCGATACTGGTTATGTTACTATCACTGTTAATCCTAATCCAACAATAAAATTAGGCCCTGATAAAACATTGCTGACAGGAACAATTTATCCGCTTGCGCCGGTGGTAACAAACGGGCCGATCGTTTCATGGCAATGGAACCCTGTTACAAATCTTAGTTGCAGCACCTGTCCTGATCCTTCTGCAACTATTAAAAAAGACATTACTTACGATGTACTTATACAAAATATTTATGGCTGCACTGCCGCAGACACTATCAACATCAAAACTTTTTGTGAGAACACACAGGTTTATGTACCGAATGCCTTTACACCTGATGGAGACGGCATCAATGACATACTGATGGTGAGAGCAAAAGGAATTGAAGTGGTGAATTCATTCAGAATATTTTCAAGATGGGGTGAATTGCTTTTTGAGAAATTGAATTTTCCACCTAACACTATTGCTTACGGATGGGATGGAAAGATAAAAGGAAAAACCGGGGCGCCTGAAGTGTATGTTTATACAGTTGATGTAACCTGTGATAACCTTCAAAACTATTCGTATAAGGGAAATGTATCCATATTAAAATAAGCCACCTATGAAACCAATTTTACCATTAAGCTTTTTTCTGCTGATAAATATAAGTACAATAGCACAGCAGGATATTAACTTTTCTCAATTTTATGAATTGCCTTTGCTACGCAATCCTGCATTGGCCGGCATCTTCAATGGTAATGTGCGGTTCACAGGCGCATACCGGAATCAATGGCAGAGTGTGACAACACCTTACCGCACCATGGCATTGGGAGCTGAAATTAAATTTTTCAAAGGTTTGAAACCCGGCGATTTTATTACCGCAGGTATGCAGGTAACAAATGATGCGGCAGGCGATGCAAACCTTAAAAGAACACAGTTCTTACCTGTAGTTAACTATCATAAATTATTAAGCGAAGAAAAAAATACATACATCTCTGTCGCCTTTATGGGTGGCACAGTCAACGAAAGTTTTGACGCATCAAAGCTTCGTTTTGACGATCAGTTTGTAAATGGCACATACAGTTCATCTAATCCAACCAGCCAGTCTTTCTCGAATACTGGCTTTCATTATCTCGATGCATCAACAGGTATTAGTTTTAAAAGTCTGATCAATAACAACCTGAAATTTTATTTAGGAGCAGGACTATTTCATATTACAAAGCCAAAACTGAGTTTTATGAAAGACAATGATGTAAGATTAAACCAGAAATGGGTTTACAATATGGGTTTCTCTGCTTACACGAATACGTTTAATCGTATTGTTGTTTATGCAGATCATTTCAGGCAGGGCGGCAACAGGGTAACACAAACTGGTTTTTTATTTACACATAATTTTGATACAGACGGAGACAATGCCCGGTTGTCATTATCAGGCGGAGCTGTTTACAGGTTAAAAGATGCACTGATACCGGTTGTAAAATTAAACGCCGGTAAACTGAATATGGGTTTTAGCTATGATATCAATATCAGCAAACTAAGAACAGCTTCGATGTATCGCGGCGGCTTTGAACTCAGCTTATGCTATACCGATATATGGAATAAGAAAAATGCCGATGCTGAAAAAATGGAATGCCCGATCAATATCTGGTAGTCCTGCTCCAAACAAATAAAGTATTTTATGGTTACTCTGCTTTAAAATGTCATACACTTGCGGCTTCTGCTGTCGTAGGTACAACACCAAGTTTCTGCATCAATCCAAGTGTATCCCATACGTTCCAGCTTTCAACTACTTTCCCATCTTTCAAACGATGTATCCAGATACCATCCACATGCACATACTTTCCGGTCGGTGGAATTCCATTCAATTCTTTTTTGTGTGTGCCGGTGCCTTTCCAGCGGGTTACGATAACATCACCGGCTGCAAACATTTCTTCAACATGCCAATGAGCATCGGGAAATGCCGTTTGATAAGTCGAAATAACCTGTCTTATGCCTTCAGGCCCTGGTTCTGCTGGAATCTGAGGATCATGGTAAGCATGATTTGCCGAAAACAACTCATCGGCAAGAGCAAGATTTCGCTGGTTACAAATTTCGTCAAAAAAACGACGAATGATAGTTTCGTTTTGATTCGTTGCCATAACTGATATTTTAAAATTAATGATGAAATGATTAACGAATAATAATACGGGAAATAATGGCGCAGGGTTTTTATACCGGTCATTTTCTTGACATGTATTAAGAATACTATACAGGAAATAGATCGTTCAGATCTTAAAAAATATTTTCTTCCTGTAAAGAAAATAACAGATGCCCCATTCGATTGCAAAAATGCAAAGCGATGCAATGATGCCGGCAAGCAGCGAAGGAGTATGAATGAATCCAAGCAATCCAGTCGCAATGGCATTGATATATCCATTGAACCATCTTGAGCCCACGATCTCAAAAAACAAATAAATAAACAGCGAATTCATTCCAACAATCGTGAAGAACTTAAGATGCTTCCTGTGATCAAGTGTATCAATCCACCAATAACACAAGGTCAGCATCCATAAACACCAGCCAAGAGATGCAAGTACAAAGGATGCAGTGGCAATTCGTTTAATAATTGGCGTAATGCCTGCAATATCCAAACCATAACCAATGATCAATACACCTAAACCCCATAATAGTAATTGTCTTATTTTATCTTTTTTTTCCTCCAGCAATAACTTGCCGGCCAAAGCTCCGGCAATGGTATGTACAGCAGTAGGAATGCAATTAATAGCTACCCAACCCCCGCTGTTGATTTTATTCATTAACAAAAGATCCATGTAATTGCCAAAGTTGTGCTGATCTGTAAAAGGCTGATCAAAACCCGGCACATTGGTAAACCGGTATAAAACTTCCGTGAGTAACAATAATCCGACGCAAACCATTATCTGCGTCCTGGCACTCCAACGAAAAATAAGGAAGGCAACTAAAGTAGTAAACGATAGCTGCGTCAATACATCCCACAATTCAAAGGACAAACCGCCGGGCCTCACAGCATAATCCAGCACTCCCCAAAAGAATAACCAGCCGCATCGTTTCAATACTTTTTTAAAAGATTGCATCCAGCTCATCCCGTTTTGCATTTGTTTGTGCAATGAATAAGCTAAGGACACACCAGCCATAAACATAAAGCCGGGTTGTACCAAATCCCAAAACCTTAAACCATTCCAGGGATGATGAAAGAACTGCAGAAAGAAATTGCTGAGAAAATTTCCTTCTGTTGTATCAGATAGATGTTCATACAAGCCAGTGCTTTCCAAAGCAAGTAAAACCATTATTAATCCACGCATAAAGTCAAGAGAAAGTAATCGCTGTTGGGAAGAAAGAACAGTTGGCTGCGGCATATAAAATTTTATAAAAGATAATTCATTGTTTCGCTGCTGAAATGTTCAACCGTTTGCGTGGAATAGCCGCTTTGTCATACAGAAGAAAGCTGAATCAATCCATATATACCCACGATGATGATGGAAAGCACACTGACAGCAAACGCTATTTTATATAAAATGCCTGACGGCATAAACGCTGCTCTTCTCCTGTAAAATTGTATAGCTGCAAAAACAATTATAAATAACAATACCGAACCCACAATGCCGCCTGATATAATCATAAGCACAGGCAGTTTAATAAAAAGAAACATTGTGGCCCATATTAAAGGGATGACCAGGGCTAACCAGCTTACTATTCTCTTGCGCTGCTGCAAATCAAAAAAATTGATCCAGCCCATTTGACCGAATATATCAGGGAATATTCTTGTCCATGCACCAAGTGATGCAAATACACTGGAGAATAAAACAAAAAAAGCCCCGACAAGATAGATGGTTTTTGCACCCTCACCAAGTGATTGCGTATAGATAAGCGCCAATGTTTCTATTACCTCGTTGCCCTGGGGTATAACTGATCGTCCATATAAGATTGCAGCGCCTAACAAATAAAAAGCTGCTGTTACAATAGTATAAATGATCATGGCAACAATGGCGTCAAGATACATCACACCGATCCAGCCTTTGGCTCTTTTCTTCCATTCTTCGGTATCATTTCGTGGGCCGGTGAAAGCAGCATATCCTTTTTCAATACACCAATAATTGTAAGCAACTATTTCATCGGCGCCCACACCGGTAATACCAAAAGCTCCAAAGGCAACCGCCACTATTGCAGATGGAAATTTGAATTGAAGGCCCTCTCCTATTTCGATCCACGAAAAACGAAAGGCTGTAAACTGCAGCATAACAACTGCTGCAATGGTAGCAATGGTGAAACCGGCTATCAACACTAATGAACCTTTTTCAACGACGCTATAATAACCTTTATAGATCAATGCTGATGACAGCAGGGCAATTATAAAAGCCCATGCAAAAACAGAAACAAAGGGAAAGAGCATGTTCAAAACTATAGCAGCACCGCCAAGTATGCCGCCGATTTGGATTATCTTAAGAGAAATAAATATAAAAACCATCCATACAATCCAATTGCCTTTTCTGCTATGATGAGGTGACAAATCATTGAATGATCTCATAGCTGTTTGCCCGGTTAAGATGGCTCTCTTTCCAAACTCCAGTTGCACTGCTACCTTCACAAGACAACTAACAATGATGATCCAAAATGCAGCGAAACCGGCTTTGGCGCCTAATGTTGTAGTGGCGATCAATTCACCCGAACCTACAATAGAAGCAGAAAGAATAAATCCCGGGCCCAGGAATTTTAATTTCTTCAATAAAGAAGTTGGTGGTTCTTTGATGGTTTTTTCGGTGATGACATATGTATCTGCATTCATAAGTAATTTCCACCAGCTATATTGGTTGGCCCGGCAAGACGGCATTAAGATAAGCTATTAGATCATGAGATTTTTCTCAATTTTAAAATGATGCTTATTTGAAAAACAGCGACATTTGAAATGAAACTTTTAATAAACATTATTATCCAGCCCTTAACTCAACTATTATGAACTACAACCGCCGCAATTTTTTACAGCTAAGTGGCAGTATTGCTGCCGGAGTCATTCTCAATCCCATTACCAGGTCGCTGCTGCACGATGATTTTAAAAAACAAAAACCTTTCGGGCTTCAATTGTATTCATTAAGAGATGATATGCCCAAAGATCCAAAAACAGTTTTAAAACAGGTGGCTTCTTATGGCTATAAACAAATAGAAGGATATGAAGGCCCGAAAGGAATGTTTTGGGGAATGAGCAATACCGATTTTAAAAAATATATGGACGACCTTGGTATGGAATTCGTAGCCAGCCATTGTAATATTGACAAGGACTTTGAAAAAAAAGCGGAAGAAGCCGCCGCTATCGGAATGAAATACCTGATCTGTCCTTCACGCGGTTCTAACAAAACCATTGATGATTTTAAAAGAGTAGCGGATGACTTCAACAAGAAAGGTGAGATATGCAAAAAGAACGAAATCAGGTTTGCCTATCATAATCATGAATACAGTTTTAAAGAAGTGGATGGCCAGTTTCCACAGGATGTAATGATGATGAATACAGATCCTGCTTTAGTAGATTATGAAATGGATATTTATTGGGTAGTGACCGGGCAACAAAACCCCATTGTTTGGTTGAAAAAATATCCTGATCGTTTTACACTCTGCCATGTAAAAGACAGGATAAAAGGTGCAACTGAACGTGGCGCCAGTTGTATATTGGGAACCGGCAGCATTGATTTTCCCGGCATTTTAAAAGTAGCGAAACAGAACGGTATGAAATATCATATCGTAGAACATGAGCGGTATGATAACAGTACGCCATTGCAATGCGTGGAAGCTGATGCAGCGTATATGAAGAAATTGAAGGCTTGATTGTCGGCTGTGAAGAAACTGAAATGAGTTATACTTGTTTCTTTTGTACCAAATATGATGTGAGCTGCTTTATCTTTCCATCCCTGAAATGAAATACATCACAAAACAGCAGATCAGCTACGTCGCCATTTTTCATTTTAGTTTGCACCGCTCCTTCGGCGACAACAATATCGTTTTCTTCAACTAACCTGGTAACAGTAATGGCAGGTTTTCCTTCGAAGTTTTCGTTCTCAATTTCTTTATCAAATTGATCTTTGCCCTGTAAATAAACATGGCCGGGAATATCCCAAATCACATCGTCTGTCAGGCTTGACAATATCATTTCATGATCACTGTTTCTGAAACCTTCCATATAATTTTCTACTGCTTTTTTATTTGCTGTCATACATTAAATTTTGATGCAGAAAGATCAGCCCGTTATCACTGCAGGCAAAATCTGTTTTAAATATTAACTTCATCAAAGCTATTTCGATTGCTTCATTCCTAAAACTTTCTTTTATGAAACCCGCCTGCAAAACGTTTTGTTTGCTTTTTTTTATCGTTATGATACAGTTTGCTGCCTATACGCAGCAAGGTGATAATAAAGTTCGCATCATCATGATTGGTGCGCATCCGGATGATTGCGATGATGATGGCGGCGGCACGGCGGCTTTGTTTGCACAGATGGGCTATGCTGTGAAATTTGTTTCAGTAACAAACGGCGATGCAGGCCATCAACTGATTGGCGGCGCTGAATTGGCTAAAAGAAGATATGCAGAAGCACAGGAAGCTGGCAAAAGACTTGGCGTTACTTATGACGTATTAGATAATCACGACGGCCAATTGCTGCCAACGCTGGAAGTGAGATTACAGCTCATTAAAAAAATAAGAGAATGGAATGCGGATATAGTCATTGCACCAAGACCCAACGATTATCATCCCGATCATCGCTATACCGGTGTATTGGTGCAGGATGCTGCTTATATGGTGGCAGTACCAAACGTAGCTCCTGAAACACCTCCACTAAAAAAGAATCCTGTATTTCTTTATTTCCAGGATCGTTTTCAGCGGCCCAATGCATTTCGTCCTGATATTGCCATTGACATTACATCCGTATTTGATAAAAAGATTTCGGGGCTTGATGCTCATGAATCGCAAATGTATGAGTGGCTGCCGTGGATCGGTCATTATGCCGACAAAGTACCAAAAGATAAAACAGAACGCATTAAATGGCTGGCCGAAACAAGAAAGCAAACCATACTGCCTGCGGTAAGAACGGCACTTGAAAAATGGTATGGAAAAGAAAAAGCTTCTGCTGTAAAGAATGCAGAAGCTTTTGAAATATGTGAGTACGGCATGCAGCCGGATGATGAAATGATAAAGAAGTTATTTCCGATGCTGGGAAAGTGAAATGTCCCTCTTTTTAGAATAAGGTTCTCAACAAGACCACCATTTTTTATTTTTAAAATCAATCACGGAAGGGCCATCGCTGCAACCACCTATTTCCTTTGCATTAACATCGTTTGCATTATGACCAATAATCCATTTTCCCGTTTTTTTGTGTCGCATCAAAATGCCTTCATCAAATATATCTCCTTTCTTACCGGTTAAATTGCCCTTTCCATTATGAATCACTTTAATTGAATCACCCTTGATAAGAACAGTACAGGTCGCTCCCAGCGATCTCCCATCCCACTCAGTAAATGCAATTGAATATGTATAAGAGCCGTCCTTTGGTTTTTGTGTAAATCCGATTTTTAAATAAAAACCGAAGAATAATAGAAGCAAGAAATATCTCCACATATAACAGATGATTTTATTAAAGTTCAGAATTTCTAATTGGTTTCTTTATCCAGAGCAATCACTTCGTTCATCGCAAATTGACAGAACAAACTGTTGTGAAAGATCAGTTCGATATCGTTGTCGTCTTTGCAAAAGAAATCGTAAGTGAACTCCAGTACATACCCTTTTGCGTCTTTTTGTTTTTTGATATAATGTATCTGTCCGGAAGTAATAGTGATGACGGTGTTTTTTGTCAATAAAAATTCATTACCATCAACCTGCAGGGCGATGCTTCCCGATGCACACAAGATCAATACATATTTTTTGACACGACGGGAATTGTGTAATTCGGTTGATTGATGAAGTGGTTTTATGCTTATCATACTTGAAAAAAGAATGAATGCTGGTTATTCCTTAAAGTATGCAACCAATAAAGCCTTGCCGGCTTTTTTCTTCAGGTTCTTGTCAAATGTGAACATATCCCAAAACCAATATCGCTTTACAATTTTCAATTGATAACTCCATTCTATTTTACCTCTATCGGAGAATTCTTCAAAACTAAAATCATATATATCAGGAAAGTGAACTGGCATTTGACCCAACGTAATAACGCCGCCCATAATTGCATTTCCGCACACAAAATTCCTTCTTAATGAAAATAATCTAATCATAATATCAGCGCCGGTACTATCATTAGTGATCTGAAAAATACCTGACCATTTCAATATGGAATATTCCTTTTTTAATTCTGGGTTTATTACAAATAGTTTTTTCCTTTCGCCAGCGCAGGTAAAATGGCGATCTTCTTTCGGATATATTTTGTAAGCATAACAAGAACTGAAGGAAAGAATAATAAAGAGATAAATCAAGAGTTTCGTCATTATCTTTTATTTCTGAAAAAATTTTCTTTGAAACCGAAATTAATATGTTTTTTGTCAGAATGAACTCTTTTTCAAGATTGTTCTGAGATACACCAAAATGAAACCGCCGTGGCGCATTAGCACCACGGCAGTCAAATATAATTTGTTGGAGAAATATTTATGTTACAACTATTTTTCTTTTTTCTCAGGAGTCTTTTGCTGGGCCATCATTTTCATCGCCTCCCTCATTTCCATAAAACCCCAATGCTCTACAGCCTTGCTATCTTTGTTGAACTTCACTACTTCAATTGAAGTCATGTTGTAAGGGCCGGCGGGCATACCCATAGAGCCATCGCTGGTGCCAGTGAATCTTAACCAGGAAAACCCGTATTCATCATCGGCTAATTCCTTTATTATTTCTGTCTTTGAATCTTTGCTGGCTTTTTTCCACGCTACAACCATGGCTTTGAGGCTATCTCTGCCCATATCTCCCCGGTCTGTATGATCAACAAAATCGCTTGCTACTACACTGTCTATCATACTGGGGTCGCCGGTATCGAAAGCTTTGGTGACGGTATGCATTGCGTCAAGATTTTTTTTGGCGGCTGTGTTTTCTTCTTTTGTTTCACCTACGGCTGAGGTCTTTTCATTGTTGCAGGAAACGAAGCAGCAAAATATTGCTGCGGTAATTAGCAAAGCAATCTTTTTCATTTTGTTTGTTTTAATTAAGTAATAAAAGTAACAGGGGTAGAATTAATTGCAGTGGCTGCTTCCGCAGGGACGGAAAGTTTTTGAGGAAACAAAGCTAAGAGATTTTTTATTGCCCCCTTTGGTACGTGAAGACACGGATAGAGTAAGATTCATTTTTAAGTACTGTACAAAGGGGATTTATGGCAACATCTTGTGCTCTTCTTTCCACAATTATTCAATGAGGTTTTTAAATGATCAATGCCTTTTAAAATACTGCACTTCCCTCTCATGTTTTTGAGCGGCTGCCAATGAATCGAATGTGCCAAGGTTTCTTCTCTTATTTGTTTTAGGATCTTTCTTTTGGGAATACAGCCGGTATTGCCCGGATTTTAATTTGCGTATCATAACGAATTTTTTTATTATCAGGCTCAATGAATGTGCCGAAGTATTAGTTCTGAATCAGGATTATTTTTTCTTGCGAACACCGGAATCTTCGTCTTTGCGAGGGGATGCCTTTCGTTATTTGAAGTTTAAAGATTGCTGACGACATACCGGCGCAATCTGCTTAGATAAATCATTTCTGTTTCAATTCTCTTTTTTCTTTTCCCCTTGATCAAAAGAAAAAAAAGTTTGAAATCAGGCTGTGGGTGACCATCCGTCTTTCCCAGCCGGGTAAAAAACTTCTGTTTATCTTCCCGAATGAAACTCTTTATTTGAAAACAATTCATCTTTTGTTTGTCGTTTTTATCCTGGTCGGTGCTTGTTCATCTCCTAAAAAAACAACGACCAAAAGCGTTCCGCCTGCAGAAACACCCGCAGACAAACTAAGGGGCGGCGGTTCTTTTAGCAATGCTGTTGTCATTATGGTGGAAAACGAAAGAGCAGGACTGGATGAGGAATACAAATGGCTGGCTAATTATTTTCCGGGGTATGCGCTGATAAGGAGAACTCATGTAAAAAGATCGTCGAGACACTATGATGTCGTACGCATCAAAACAAAACAGGGACAGGTGAAGGATGTTTATTTTGACAGCACACGTTTTTGGGGAAAAAACTGAATTGTACTTAGTTTTTGGTTTGAAACCAAAAGCATAGGAACTGCAAAGTCCGGAGACTTTGCAGAGCATAGTTATTTTGACAGCAC
>Ga0187892_10008395_pt1 | contig 14163 bp, 12 predicted proteins | sample MA1701073metaG_FD_139345 | JGI IMG/M metagenome (GOLD analysis project Ga0187892, IMG submission 139345) | Bio-ooze microbial communities from a basaltic lava cave in the Kipuka Kanohina Cave System on the Island of Hawaii, USA - MA170107-3 metaG ... | reverse complement strand
CCGCGCCGATGGTGAAGTCGCCCGCCGAACTGGCCGGCGACGTGACCGTGCCGCCGATGCCCGCCGATGAATCCGTGGCGCGCAGCGGCGAGACGCTGCGGCAGGCGGAATGGCGGAGCGAGTTGCTGAAGGCGGGCATTCGCGGCAAGGGCGGACAGAAGATCGAGTTTGTGCGGGTCGAGCCGCTGTCCGGCACGCGCTGGTTGCACGCCGAAGCCGAGACGAAGCTGGCCGACAAATCCACGCTCGCGCCCGACAGGATGTTTGAGCCGAAGCGCGTGGTGATTTCCTTCGGTCCAGAACACGCGCCGCTGGAGCAGAAACAGGTGGAGATGGCGTTCGAGGAATCGAAGAAGCTCGTGCCGCGTCCGCAAATGATCGTGTTTGCCGCGTTCCAATTCGATCCCGAAGCCGCGAAAGACATTGATGAGACGAAGATTGCCGGCGTGACGCTGCTGAAAGCGCAGATGAACGCCGACCTGCTCACAGAAGATTTGAAGAAGAAGCGCACCAGCAACGAAAGCTTCTGGCTCGTCGGGCAGCCGGATGTGGTGGTGCGCAAGTCCAAGACAAAGCCGGGCAAGGAATACAAAGGCGGCGCGCTGTACGAGGTCGAGGTGAAGGGCTTCGACTACTACAACATCGTGACCGGCCAGATCGAAGGCGGCAGCGCGCAGAAGATCGCCGTCTGGATGCTGGACACCGATTACGATGGCCGCAGCCTGTTCCCGCGCCAGGTTTTCTTCCCGATGGCCGGTGAGAAGGAAGGCTGGGCCAAGTTGGCCAAGAACCTGAAAGCCGAAATCGACGAAGGCTTGATCGAGGCGTACCGGGGCACGACCAGCTTGCCGTTCCCGCTCGGCAAACACCAACGTATTGCGGTAAAGATTGTGGACGACCGGGGGATTGAGAGTTTGAAGATTTTGGAACTGCTGTAGTCGAGAAAGGCATTGCAATGATTGTCTCACATTTGATTTTGAAGAACTGGCGCAACTTCCGTTCGGTGGACGTGGCGCTGGGGGACCGCGTCTTCCTCGTCGGCCCGAACGCGGCGGGCAAGTCCAACTTCCTGGAGGTTTTCCGCTTCTTGAGGGACATCGCGAAAAGCGAAGGCGGCGGGCTGCAAAACGCGGTAGCGGAGGCCGGCGGGCTGAAGAAAGTCCGTTGTCTTGGAGCGCGTGGCCGGACCGATGTGGAGATTGAAGTCCAATTGAGCGAGGCGGCGGATCGACCTCCGCTCTGGCGATATTCGATTGGGTTGAATCAAGATGCTGACGGCCCAAAACCCCGTCTGGTGTATGAGCGAGTGTTCCAGAACGGGCAACAGATTCTCAATCGCCCGGAGGACAACTCCGACGACAAGAAAGACCCGGAACGGCTGACAGAAACCCATCTGGAGTCCCCCTTTACCAACCAGGCATTCCGGTCTGTAGGCAAGTTCTTCGAGCAGGTCAGTTACGTCCATCTCGTTCCTCAACTGGTGCGCCACCCCGAGCGATTCGTTGCGTCCAAAATCACCGGCGAACCATTTGGTCTTACTTTTATGGATCGTCTGGCCCGCACACCGAAAGGCGAGCGCACCGAGTTTTTGAAACGTGTCGGCAAAGCGCTGAAGGTGGCTGTGCCGCAGTTCAAAAACCTCCGGTTTGTGGAGGAGAAGAAAGGCAAGCCGCACCTTCAAGTCATATACGAACACTGGCGTCCGCCGGGCGCGCGGCAGCAAGAGGATCAGTTTTCCGATGGCACGATTCGTTTTATCGGTCTTTTTTGGGCTTTGTTGGAGAGTGAGGGGTTGCTGCTCTTGGAAGAGCCGGAACTGTCATTGAACAGCGAAATCGTCCGGCAGATTCCGGCATTGATGCACAAGCTTGCCGTGAAACGAGGACGACAGGTGATGGTCAGCACCCACAGCGCCTCGTTGTTGTCAGACGAAGGGATTGGTCTGGAAGAAGTGTTGCTCTTGATTCCACATGGAGAAGGCACGGATGTTCGCCCGGCTACCTCGATCAAGGAGGCGAAGGCCCTCGTGGACGGCGGTATGCGAATTGGGGAAGCAGTCTTGCCGTTAGCCAGCCCGCAGCAGATGTATTTGATCGAGCCTTAGCGAAATGGCAGCAGCCTTCTACATAGCGGTAGAGGATGACCTGAGCGAAGCGGTTGTGCGCCGGCTGCTCAACCATGTTCGGCGACGCTTTGAAGTCCGCGCTCGTTATCCCTTGCCGACTTTGCCGCACCTGCAACCGAAACTTTCCGGCTATGGATACCTCAAGGCCAACGTGCAGGCGTTCAACGTCGCCGCTGCTGCAACGCCACATCTGCTGTTGACCGATCTGGATGTGGCTGCTTGCGCGCCTGAACTCATTAACGATTGGATTGGCGGGGTGTTGCATCCCAACCTTGTTTTCCGCGTGGCGGTTCGCGAGGTGGAAGCGTGGCTGCTGGCCGACATCCAGAACTTCGCGGAGTTCCTGAGTCTCGCCCCTGCGACACTCCCGGCCAACATCGAGGTGGTTGCCGGACCGAAGGAGGAAATCGTCAGGCTCGCGGCACTTTCTCCGGATGGCGAAATCAGGGACAACCTCGTCCCTCGTCCCGGCTCGACGGCTACTACAGGGCGACTTTTCACTCGGATGTTGGTCAGCTACGTAAGAGATTTATGGGACATTGATGCAGCGGCGGGCAATGCAGATAGTCTGGAGCGCGCACTCAAGGCATTACGCTCATTCAAACCAACGTGAGCACCAAAGGCATCGCCCATCTCATCGTCAACTCGCCCTACGACGAGCCGAAATATCATTGGCTTTATCATCGCGAGACGCGGTCATTCTCGCTGGAGCCGGGACGGCGGCCTGCCGGGTACGTCATCGCCACCGAGGCGTCGAAGTCGTTTGACGATCCGGGACATTTCATTCCCATCGAGTTGGTGAACCAGATTCGACCGCGCGTGCAGAAGTGGCGGGATGCCGGGTATGCCGGGGTTACCGGCGTGACGAAGCGCTTGCTGGAGCATTGGAACGATCCCGAACAACGCGAGGGGCGACGATTTTTCTTTTGCCAGCTTGAAGCGGCTTGAAGCGATGGAGACACTGATTTGGCTGGCCGAAGCTCCGGCGTCTGAGCGCGTGGGAATCGAAGTGCCGGCGGCGGGTGGGCAATTCTCCCGCTTGTGCTGCAAGATGGCGACCGGCAGCGGCAAGACTATTGTCATGGCCATGCTGGCGGCGTGGCAGATTCTCAACAAGGTCACTAATGCTCAGGATGCCCGGTTCGCCAAGCACATTTTCGTGGTCGCACCGGGGCTGACGGTGAAGAAGCGGTTGCAGGTGCTCGTGCCTGGTCTGCCCGGCAACTACTACGACGAGTTCCACATCGTGCCCGCGGGCATGCGAGAGATGTTGTTGCAGGGACGGGTGGTCGTGCGCAACTGGCACGTGCTGAACTGGGAGACGGATGAGAAGTTAAAGAAGAAGCGCAGCGTGGACAAACGCGGCGCAAAGAGCGACGAAGCATACGTCCGGGAAGTGCTCGGCGAGTTGGCCATGCAGAGGAACATCCTCGTGGTCAACGACGAGGCCCATCATGCGTGGCGCGTCCCCGCCGTCTGGAAGGGCGCGAAGATTGACCGGCAGTTGATTGACGAAGCCACAAAATGGGTCGGTGGGTTGGATCGTATCCACCACGCCCGTGGCATTCTCAGATGCTTCGATTTCTCCGCGACGCCGTTTGCGCCCAGCGGCAAGCAGAGCACAGAGGAAGCGCTGTTCGACTGGATCGTCAGCGATTTCGGGCTGAACGACGCCATCGAGTCGGGCTTGGTGAAAACGCCGCGCGTCGTCGTGCGCGATGACGCCGTGCCCGATGCCAAGACGTACAAATCAAAGCTGTACCATCTCTACCAGCACGTTCGCGACGATCTTTCCCGCAAGGCGGAGGAATACGAACCGTTGCCGGACCTTGTGCTGAACGCCTACCTGTTGCTTGGAAAGGACTGGTTGCTTGCGCGGCAGGATTGGGAAAAACGTGGTTCGCCCACGCCGCCGGTGATGATCAGCGTGGTTAACCGGACGGAGACTGCGGCACGCATCAAGGATAGCTTCGACAAGAAAAAAGTCATGATCGAGGAATTGTGCGATCCGGAACGAACGCTGCACATCGATTCAAAGGTTTTGGAATTGGCCGAAGAACGCGACGAAGAACAGTCCCCACAAGCTGACGGCGAGTCCGAACCAGACGCCGACGAGCCGAAGAAGAAACTCACGAAGGCCGAACAGGCCGAGCGGTTGCGGGTGGTGGTGGACACGGTCGGCAAGCCCGGTCAGCCGGGAGAGCGAATCCAAAACGTAATCTCCGTCGGAATGTTGTCGGAAGGCTGGGACGCCAAAACAGTGACGCACATCATGGGACTGCGGGCGTTTTCCAGCCAGTTGCTCTGCGAACAGGTCGTTGGGCGAGGCCTGCGTCGGACCAGCTATGACGTGAACAAGGCCAAGCATCCCATCACCGGCGAGGAGACGGAGCTGTTCGACCCCGAGTACGTCAACATCTTTGGCGTGCCATTCACGTTTCTCCCGCATGAGGGAGGCGAAGATGAACCGCCGCCTCCGCCCAAGCCGAAGACGCGCATCGAGCCGGTCAAGGCGAAGGAGTCGTTCGCCATCAGTTGGCCGAACATCATCCGCATTGACCACGTGTACCGACCGAAGCTGGAGTTGGATTTGAAGAAAGCGCGGCGACTTGCCTTGAACGCAACCGATCGCATCGAGGAAGCCACGCTCGCTGCGATGGTTGCCGGTAAGCCAAACCTCGCGGTGATGACGGAGATTGACCTGCAGGCGCTCGCAGAGCGGTTTCGACTCCAGAAAATCGTGTTTGAGGTGGCGCGCGATGTGTACGAGCAGATGAAACCTACATGGGCAGGCGACAAGGCCAATCTTCTCGCACAAGTGATTCAGTTGGTGGAGAAGTTCATTTCGTCACCCAAGCTGGAGATCAATCCGCCGCTGTTCTATCAGGACGAAATGCGGCGGCGCGTCATGCTGGCGTTAAACATGCGACGCATCGTGCAACACGTGTTCGATCAGATCCGTTTTGCGAATACGGAGTCGGTAGAACCGGTGTTCGACTCGCACAAGCCAATTCGCGGCACCGGCGACATGCTCCCCTGGTACACGGGCAGGCCGTGCGAGGTTGCGGCGCGCTCCCACATCAACTTTGTTGTAGTGGACTCGACCTGGGAACAACAGGCTGCCTACGAACTTGATCACAACGACGCGGTCATCGCTTGGGCGAAGAACGACCACCTCTGGTTCGAGGTCACCTACATCTACGGCGGCGTGTTCCTGAAATACCGACCCGATTATCTCGTGCGCCTGGCCGATGGCAGTCAGCTCATCATCGAGATCAAGGGACTGGACGATGAAAAGAACCGGACCAAGCGCCGCTACCTGGACGAGTGGGTGCGGGCCGTCAACGCCTGCGGCGGCTTCGGTCGTTGGAAGTGGGCGGTCTGTTTCCAACCGTCCGATCTGCCAACCGCGATCCAAAGAGCGCTCAGCAGCGATCCGCACGCTTCCAACCCACAATCATGATTCAACTCGGCTGGCATTTCGACCTGCACACGCCCGGGTTCGTCCGCGTCAACCACAAGCCAGACCCCTCCGGCATGGCGAACGCACTCAAAGTCGCCGGCGTGGATGAGATCATCACGTTCGCCAAGTGTCATTTCGGCCACGCGTACTATCCGACCAAGGTCGGAACGCCGCACCCGCGCATGAAAGGCGACGCGCTTGCCGGCGTGATCGCGGCCTGCCGCAAGGTGGGAATCAGAGTGCTCGCGTACATCAGCTTCGGCATCGACGGACAGGCGGGCGTGAAACACCCCGAGTGGTGCCAACGCGGCAAGGCCGGCAACGTGCTCGGCAGCGACGGGTTCCTCTGCGTCTGCCCGTTCACGGCGTATCTGGATGAGTTGATGTTGCCGCAGATCGAGGAGGTCATCGAACGCTACCGCCCGGATGGCTTGTGGTTCGACACGATGAGCGCGCTCGCGCCGTGTTTTTGTGAGACGTGCCGCGCCAGTTTCCGCAAGGCCACGGAAAAGGAAATCCCGACGGACGACAAGGGTCCCCTGCAAGCCGGTTACGGTCGCTGGCGACACGGCCGCGGCGTGGCGATGGTCGAGCGCGTGTGCGCGTTCATCCATCAACGGCTGCCCGGCGCGACCGTGAGTTTCAACCAACTCGGCAGTGTTTGTTATCCCGAGCCGTTGCCGAAAGGCGTAACTGTGCTGAGCCTCGATCCGCCGACCTACGGACCGCAGTCCGTTCAATACAGCCTCAACGCGATGTTCGGCGCTTCGACCGGCCAGCCCTGCGAGGTGATGCCGACGATCTTCAACCAGGGCTGGGGCGATTGGAGCGCGGCGTCGGAGTTGCGCTGGGAAAGCGTCGCTGTGTCGGTCTGGGCGCGCGGTGCGCGGCTGTTCATGGGCGACCGGCTCCATCCGCACATCCGCCTGACGCCGATCACGCAGCGGGCGCTGAAGTTTGTCGGCAAGCTCCGGAACCGCGTGCAAGCAGAGTTCCCCACTGCCGAGGCGCGACTGGCACCGGACATCGTGATCGTGCACAATCCGTCGGTGACGTACGGCGACGAGTTCGAGGATTTCGCACGGCGTCCGCGGGAACGGCTCGGGCGCGTGGGCGGCGCGCACGAGTTGTGTCTCGACGCGGGCTTGAACTACACGGTCGCGGGCGAGGCGTTCTTGCAGCCGTGGCTGGAACGAGCGCGAGCGGTGGTGTTGCCGGAACTCAACCGAATCGAGGAGGATACCGGGCGCCAACTGCATGCGTTCGTTCAGAACGGTGGCCGGCTGCTGATCGTGGGTATCGTCCCCATCGCTGGGGAGAAACCGTTGGATTGGGTGGGCGTGCGCGTGCGGGCCGAGCCGTGGCAGGACCATATCTATCTACCGGCCTGGAGCGCCGGGGACGAATTGCCCACGCTCGTCCGCGGTGATTTTCATCCAGTCCAACTGACGGGCGCGAAGTGCGTGCTGCGCGTGATCCAGGGCTTCGATGCGCGACATGGCAAGCGGTATGGCTGGGGGATCGGTCCCGCGTGCGACGAACCCAGCCGGCATCCCGTGCTGACGCGGCACAAGCTGGGACGGGGCGAAGTCTGGTATCTCGGCGCGCGCCTTTTCAGCGACTATGCCCGGCATGCCAACTGGCAGCAACTTGCGTGGTTTGCGAAGTTCGCGCGTCAGATGAAGGCAGCGTGCCGCGCGTGGATCGATTCGGCGGGTGGCGTCGAGTTGGTTTGGTGGGAGAACACCCGCTCCAGTTGGGCGATCCTCATTCAGCACGGCGCGGAACAACTCTGCGGCACGCATGCCATGCCCATGCCCTGGACGCGCACGATGCAGCCCGTGCCATCGCAAGAAGTCGTGCTCCACGTCGAGACGCGGGGCCGCGTTCCAGGCCGGGTGATCGCTGGCGGAAGGAGAATCCCGGGCAGTGGCCGGGCAGGCCGCCTGCGCGTCCCGCTCCGGCTGGATTCGCTCTGGCGGGTGGTGCGCGTGGATTGGAGGTGAATGAGCTGGTTCGTAGCGCAATTCATTGCGCGGTTCGACCGTCCAATCGCGCAATCAATTGCGCTACGAACACAAATTCCACTAACGGAGCGCCTCCGCCGGTGCCGGCGAAGGCGCGGAGGTGCGAGCGGCCAGGGCGAGCCATTGTCCGCCGCGGTGGACGAGCACCCACGCCACGTGATGCTTGAACGGTGGACGATCTTTGCCCTCCGCCGTCTTCATCCCACTGACCTCGCAGTCCCAGTCCAGGACCGCCACGTCCGTCTTCACGGCGCGCGCGGCGATTTTCGTGATCTCGTACCGGGTGCCTTTCATCAACGCGGTGTGCTCGCTTTGCAGCAACCGCTCAATCGCTTCGCGGCCCGTGGCGCGGCGGCCAAATGGGTTGATCAAATCGCCGTCGTCGGCCCAGAGCGAGGCGAGCGCCCTGGCGTCGTTGCGATTCCAGCCGGCGACGAACTTGTCCGCCCACTGCTGAAGTTCGGGCGGGACGGACGGCTCCTCGGCGTGTACGGCGCACATGCCGAGCAGAAGGCAGAAAATCGTCCGGCAAATCAACGTGGTGATGCGAGGAAGTCGGGCCATGGTCCGCCAACGCAACGTTCCGGTCGGCGCGCGGAGGCGCCTCCCACGTTCACTTCCCGCGCCGTCGATTTCCGTGGCCGCATTCCCATCCGGCCAACTGAATGTGGGAGGCGCCTCTGCGCGCCGACCGGCCGAAGACGCTTCGAGACTGATCGGACGTACCACCGAGTTCATGGTTCTTAGAGCGCCAGAATGCGCGCAGCCGGCGCGAGTTTCAAGATCAACGTTGCACCCGAGGGCTGTGCGCCGTTACTAAACGCATCGCATGGCCGCAACGATCCCGCTCCTGCTCGACACCGACATCGGCTCGGACATCGACGACGCGGTCTGCCTCGCGTACCTGCTGCGGCAGCCGCGGTGCGAGTTGCTGGGCATCACGACGGTCACGGCCAACACGATCCAGCGCGCGGCACTGGCGGGTGTGATGTGCGAACTCGCCGGCAAAAGAGTGCCGATCCATGCCGGCGCGACCTTGCCGTTGATCGGCCCCGGACAGCGCGAGGTCCATCATTACGAAGCGATCCGAAAGCGGCCGCATCGTACCGATTTTCCGCCCGCCACCGCGGTCGAGTTCCTGCGGAAGACGATTCGGAGCCGCCCCGGCGAGATCACGCTGCTTGCCATCGGCCCAATGACGAACGTCGCGCTGCTCTTCGCGACCGATCCCGAGTTTCCATCGCTGCTCAAGGAATTGGTGCTGATGTGCGGCGCGTTCCGTTACGGCAAGGATCGAAGCCCGCCCGTGCGCGAGTACAACGCGATGACTGATCCGCTGGCGACGACCATGGTGTTCCGCGCGCGTCCGCCGCGTCTCACTGCGATCGGACTGGACGTGACGAAGCAGTGCCAACTCCCGGCCGACGAATGCCGCCGGCGGTTCGCGAAGGCAGGCGGACCGCTCGAGTTCGTCGCCGAGATGGCGGAGATCTGGTTTCGTCATCGGCGGGACATCACCTTCCACGATCCCCTGGCCGCGGCGGTGGTCTTCGAGCCGGACCTGTGCGAGTGCGAAGAAGGCGAAGTGAACGTCGAATTCGCAGACGCGGCGCGAGCGGGCTTGACAACCTGGAACGCCGGCGTCGCGTCGCAGCCTCACCGCATCGCCGTGAGCGTTCGACCGGCCCGGGTCTTCGAGAATTACTTCGCGGTCGTGGGCGGCTGATTTTTGCTGGCTTGGGCGGAGGTCCCCGCGCTGCCGTCCTTGGCCGCAGATGTGCTTTACTCTACCCTCCGATGCGTTTGAACCAGTCAGGACAACCGATCCTTGGTCTCGGGGCAGCGACCCTTGTTGCCTTGTGCCAACTCGCATTCGCCGCGGAGGAGGAACCGAAGGTCGAGAAGCCTTTCCGCGCCTGGCAATACATCGTCGTCCATCACAGCGCGACCACGAGCGGCTCGGCGGAGGTGTTCGATGCCGTCCATCGCGCGCGCGGAATGACCAACGGCCTCGCCTATCATTTCGTCATCGGCAACGGCACTCGCGGGACTGCCGACGGCGCGATCGAGGTCGGCGACCGCTGGCTCAAACAACTCCCCGGCGGGCATTGCCACCAGGCGAGCGTGAACGAACGGAGCATCGGTGTGTGTCTTGTCGGCGACTTCACGCGGGGCCAGCCGTCGGCGAACCAGATGGAATCGCTGCTCGCCATCGTGCGCCGCCTGCAAACGCAGTTCGGCATCGCCGACGATCACGTGGTCGGCCATGAAGATTTTTACGGCGAATCGACGCAGTGCCCGGGATCGAAGTTCCCGTGGGACGACTTCCGCAAACGGTTGGCCGAAAGACCGGCCGTCGCCGCGCACGCCGACGCGCCGCCCGACGGTCCTGCTGTGGAGTGAGCCGGCTCACTTGCCCGGCAACCGGATCTCGATCCCGTACTTCGTCGCGACCACCATCGGTTTCGCGCATGTCTCACCTCCGTTGCGCCAGGAACGTGCAGATGTACTCGCAGAGACCCTGTTTCACCTCGATGTCGAAGCCGGAGTTGGCCGCCACCTCGAAGGCCTGCCCGGCGTCGTATTCCTTCCATGCGTTCTGTCCGTCGAGCTTCACCCGGCAAGTGCCCGCGACGATCTCCATGCGCTCGGCCGCCTTGGTTCCGAAGTGAAAGGCGCCGGGATAGATCAGTCCGAGCGTTTTCTTGCTGCCATCGGGGAACAGGATCGAGTGGCTGACGACCTTGCCGTCGAAATAGACGTTGGCCTTGGTGGCGGCGGTGACGCCGGCGAACTGTTGCGGGACTGTGGACATGTGACAGTCCTACGGCAGCGAATGGCGCAACGCAAGCGTCATGTGCCGCCAGGCTCAAGCGGCGTCCTGGCAGCAGCGCCGAGCGACAGATCGCTCTCGTCTTTTAGCGCAACGCCACTGATGCGTCGGCGCCGGGCTTCGGAAAGAAGATAATGAATCTTGCGCGCGGCGATCACGGGAGGCAGGCCCTCGGGACGGATGTTCGACACGCAATTGCGGTCGGCGTCCGTGTTGCCCGGCTTGGGATCGTACACGAGATAGGCGCCGAGGCTGTCGGGCGAATTCAGACCGGGACGTTCACCGATCAACACCAACGCGAGCGGCGCGCCGAGGATGCCGCCAATCTCATCCTGCAGCGCCACTCGTCCGCGATGCACCACGATCAGCGGCGCGAGCTTCCAATCCTTATCCAGCATCGGCAACAGATGTTCGAGCAGCGCGGGCGCCTGTCGTTCCACCGCGAGCGCCGAGAGCCCTTCGGAAACAATGATTGCCAGATCGAAACCCGACGCAGTTGCCGCATAAGTCTGAAGTTTCTGTCGCGATTCGTCCGATAATCTCCGGCCGAGATCGGGACGCAACAGAAACATGCGATGATCCGTGGCGGCGGTGTGCAAACACATGGTCGCGGTCGCCTGTCGGAGACAGCCTCCCACGTTGAGGCGGCGAGCAAAGTCCTCCGCGTCGAACCGTTGCTCCACGGCGTCCACCGCGCGGGCATGGTCCCAGCGGAAACGCAGCAGTTCCCGCGTCGGGAGGCTCCCGCCCGCGCGTCCGAGCGCGATTCGCGCCGAAGTCCAGCGACGAAGCGAACGCCACGGATCTTCGCGAGAGGCCGGGGTCGAACTCATCAGTAGTTGGTAAACGATCCGTCCGCGCGATGGAAGTGCGGCGGCTCGGTCATCTCGGCGGGATACTTCTTCGCGGCGTCGCGGTTGAATTTCACACCCAGGCCGGGCGCGGTCGGGACAGTGAGTTTGTGGTCGCGAATCTCGAATGCGCACTGGAACACGTCGGGCAAGGTGCGCTCGGGCGGGAAGAGAACCTCCTGCGGCCCGGCGTTGTCGCAGGCGAGATCGAGGTGCAACGATGCGGCGGTGCAGATCGGACCGAGCGGGTTGTGGGGCAACAGTTTGATCAGGTGCGCCTCGGCTATCGCAGCGATCTTCTTGCCTTCGGTGAGCCCGCCGCAGATACAAAGGTCGGGACGAATGTAATCCGCGAGTTCGTTCTCAATCGCCTCGCGGAATTCCCATTTGTGCGCCCATTGCTCGCCGGCGGCCAACGGCACGTGGACGTGTCGGCGCAGATGATGGTAGCCGGCCATGTGTTCGCTGCGGATCGGGTCCTCGACGCAGAACAACCGCAGCGGCTCGGCCTCCCGGCAAAACCAGATCGCTTCGTCGGGACTGAAACGGGTGTGAATGTCCACCATCAATTCCATCCGGGCGCCGACCTTGGCGCGGACGGCCTTGAGTTGATCGATCAGAAGAGCGATCGAGCGGCGCGCGTCGAACCGGTTGCCTTCGGAGACGGGGCCGAGCCGGAAAAACTTGTGCCCGGCATCAAGACACTGTGCAGCCAGCTCGGCGGTCGCTTGCGGATCGCCTTTGGTGAGCGCCATGTTCAGCAAATCGCCGGGCGGCGGCACGGCGCCCGTGCGGACGTAGCCGGGCTGGGTGAACACCTCGACGTGATCGCGACAACGTCCGCCGAGCAATTCATAGACGGGCACACCGAGTGCCTGGCCTTTGATGTCCCAGAGCGCGATGTCGATGCCGGAAATGACCGAGCCGATGAGCCGGTCGCCGGGGTAGAATCCGCCGCGGAACATCCGTTGCCAGAGATAATCGATCCGCATCGGGTCTTCGCCGACGAGCCATTTCTGGATGTGTTCGAGCGCGCCCTGGATGCCCTTCCAGCGGCGTTGGAGTCCCGCTTCGCCGACACCGGTAAGGCCGGCATCGGTCTCGACGACGATCGGAACGAGGGTCCGCCCGGGCGCTTGCACGGGGATACATTCAATTCCTGTGATCTTCATTCGCCTGTCCGGGTTTGAGGTCGAATCGGCGGGCGCGGGGAACGACCCATCCGAATTGCGTTATTCCATGTAATGATCATTACATCGCTTACCACAATTCGGGCTTCACGTTCATCCCTTGTAATCGCAGATGAGGGACATCATACACCTCTGGGTTCAAGAGAGAACCGGGGCGTTCCCCGCGCAGCGCGGCCACCGCGTTTTCGACGGCGCAACGGAAGACGGCGTTCATGCCTTCGAGCGCGCGGTTGCCGAGGTGCGGCGTGCAAACGAAATTCGGCAACCGGAACAAAGGCGAGTCCTTCCGCTGCGGCGGATCGTCCATTGCCAGGCCGGCGAGGCGACGGTTCAACACGGCATCCGTCGCCGCGTCTTCGTCCACGAGTTGTTCCCGGGCCGCGTTGACGAGAAATGCAGTCCGCTTCATCAATCCCAACTCGCGTTTGCCGATCATGCCCGTTGTTTTGTCGCTCAACCGGACGTGCAGCGACACGAAATCGGCGCGTCGCAGCAGGTCATCGAGCGGCACGATCTCGACGCCGAACGTGCGCGCAAATTCCCGGTCGGGATTCGGCGTGGCGGCGAGGACCTGCATGTCGAAACCGCGCGCGCGCCGGGCCACGGCCTTGCCGATGTTGCCCAGGCCGACGATGCCGAGCGTCTTCTTCCAGAGCGACGAGCCGACCCCGCGTTGGTAGTTTCCGTTTCGCAGCAGCTCATGATGATGCGGAATCTGACGGGCCACGGCGATCATGAGTCCAATGGTCAGGTCCGCCACGACCTCGATGCCTTCCTGCGGCATCGCATTGGTCACGACGATGCCGTGGCGCGTCGCGGCGGCGAGGTCGAGCCAGTCGAACCCGCTGGCGGCGATCGACAACGCCTTCATCGATTTGTGCCGCGCCATGTGTTCGGCATGCGGCAACGAGCGGATCATCGCCGGCAGGATCAACGCATCCGCGCCCTCGAAGATCGTGTCCACCTGTTCGAGTTGCAGGGTGCGGATCGCCTCGTTCGCGACGAACTCCACCCCCAGCGTACCGATCCAGTCTCGATGCAAAGGCAGCACATCGAGACACGTCGGGTTGAGCAAAGTGATGCGAGGAGCTTTCATCCGGCCGCCGCCACGGTTTGGATTTCGCTGAACTCGAGCAAGCCCTCGGCGCCGCCCTCGCGGCCAAAGCCGGACAGCTTCACGCCGCCAAAGGGAATGTCGGGAATCGGCCCCGTGCCGGTATTGATGCCGATGTACCCGAACGCCAACTGCTCGGTGCAGCGTTGCGCGCGCTGGGAGTCGCGCGTGCAGACGTACGCCGCGAGACCGTACGGCGTGCTGTTGGCGGATTCGATCGCTTCGGTTTCGGATTGGAACTTCGAGATGGCCACGACCGGCCCGAACGTCTCCTCCTGAAAGACCGCCATCTCCGGCGTGATGCCCGTCAGCACCGTCGGCGGGAAAAAATTGCCCCAATCGTTCCCGGGCGGCTTCGCTTCGTCGCCAACGACACGTTTTGCGCCTCGATCCAGCGCATCCTGAACGTGCCGGGCGACCTTCTCGAACGTGGCGCGATTGATCAGCGGCCCGATGTCCGTGTCGGGCTGGGCGCCGTCGCCGACTTTGAGTTTGCTCAGCCGCTCGGCCACCATTTCGGTGAACTTGTCGAGCACGGTTTCGTGCACATAGACGCGGTT
>Ga0187892_10008394_pt1 | contig 14164 bp, 9 predicted proteins | sample MA1701073metaG_FD_139345 | JGI IMG/M metagenome (GOLD analysis project Ga0187892, IMG submission 139345) | Bio-ooze microbial communities from a basaltic lava cave in the Kipuka Kanohina Cave System on the Island of Hawaii, USA - MA170107-3 metaG ... | reverse complement strand
CCGCATTCGGTCGGGTAAAGCCGATCGGATGTTTTTGGAAAAGTGTTTTCATAAACTGCTCATCAACTTTGCCTGGTGGATTAACAAAGTCGATCATGAAGGCAACAATGTCTTCGAAGGCGGGTTTTTGGGTTTAGACAATATCACCGTGCTCGATCGCAGTCATGAACTGCCGCACGGAGCAATTCTTGAGCAATCAGATGCGACTGGCTGGATGGGTATGTTCTGTCTTAATCTGATGCGCATAGCCCTCGAGCTAGCCCAGGAAGACAAAGCTTATGAAGCTCTCGCGACCAAATTTTTCCAACACTATATTTACGTTGGCGCTGCCATTAAACACATGGGAAGTCAGCAGTTTCCCTTGTGGGACGAGGACGATGGGTTCTTCTATGATGTGCTCTGTTATCCAAATGGCGAACGTCACCGGTTTCGGGTGCGGTCGCTGGTTGGTTTGATACCACTGTATGCCATCGAACAATTGGATGAAAGAAGACTGGAACCTTATCCAGAGTTTCTCTCTAATCTGCACTGGTTCTTGAACAATCGTCAGGACCTGGTGGCTAATTGTCTGACTACGATCCAAAGAGACGAGCAAAAGATTCATGTGCTTTCCATACTCGATCGCGAGCAGATTCAGCGGCTCTTGAACCGCGTTTGGGACCCGGAGGAATTTCGCTCTGACTTTGGCTTGAGAAGTCTCTCGAAATACCATCAGGATCATCCTTTTGTCTTTGGTGGCAGTAAAGTGGGATACGAACCAGCCGAGGCGGGCGAGATGCTCAAAGGTGGCAATTCGAATTGGCGGGGACCGGTTTGGTTTCCAACCACATTTATGATGATCGAAGCTCTCAGGAAGCTGGGGACGGCCTACGGGCCGCTGTTCAAAATCGAAAGTCGAGTCAACGGTGAACCTGCGATCACACTGGTTGAGATGGCTAAGGGTTTTGCGGAGCGCTTGATGGCCATGTACAAAAGAACCGGTGAAGGCATTCGTCCCTTTTATGGTGGTTCTCGTAAATTTCAGCAAGATGTATACTGGCGGGACCTCTTGCTTTTCTACGAATATTTTCATGGCGACACTGGGGTTGGCCTGGGCGCCTCACACCAGACCGGTTGGACCGCGCTGATAGCCTCGCTAATTGATGAATGGAGAAGATAGGGAGGAGAGTTAGAATTTAGGATTTAGGAATTGCGAATTTGGAATTGCGAATTGCGGATTTCGTCTTCCGGAAGGCAGTTGAAAATAGCTGGAAATTCGCAATTCGCAATCCCAAATTCGCAATTCTTCTCCGGAGGTTTCTTATGTTCATCAAGTTCACTTCAATCGTTGTCGCCCTGCTTTTAACGCTCTCGATTGCCCCAGTCCTGGTTGCGGCGCAGTCAAAACAGGAGTTGAAGAACTACTCAGTTGAGCTCGCCGAGCCAGGTCAACAATCAAATCCAAAACTGCAAATGGACATCCAGAGACTCCTCGCTAATCTCAAATCCGAACGAGATGTCATTAAACTGCCACGGCCGCAAATTGTCGATCCGCAACGAAGCAATCTTTCTAAATCAACAAAAATCACCATCGGAGTGGCAATTGCAGTGGCGGTGGTAGTCATTATCCTGGTATCGAAGCGGTGCAGTAATGAACCCGGAGGCTGTTAAAGAGCTTTTAGCCAGGGAAGCAAGCTTTGAAAGGAGGACCGAGAAGCGCGAGCTTTGAAGGAGAAGATGCCACGGGCTTGCCCCGTGGAGTTTCACGCTCGGCGCTAGTTAAGAGAGCGTCGTCGCCGAAGTGGCGAGCTGTGAGTTCGTAGGATAGGCCTTGGCTTTTGAGTGTTTCGGAGTGGCGAGCGCGAGACTCCACGGGGCAAGCCCGTGGCATCTTCTCCTTCAAAGCTCGCGCCTCTTTGTAGTGGCGAGCGTGAGACTCCACGGGGCAAGCCCGTGGCATTCTCTCCTTTCAAAGCTCGCGCTTCGCTGTAGTAGCGAGCGTGAAGCTCCACGGGGCAAGCCCGCGCCATCTGCCCACTTGGGAGAGAAGTCTTAACTTTCATTGGGCCAAATGTCGGCTGATGAAATAGCGCGTTAATCTTCTATTAATGAAGTTGGCGAAGTTCGCGAATCCTGCGAATTAGCCGAAAGACTCTTTTGCCAAGCACTTTTAGTATCAGCCCCGGTGGAGATGCATCATGCTTGGTGAAGGAGCCGCCTGCGGAGCTCGCGGCTCGCACACTTGGTGACGTCTTCACCTCTTCTCATTCGAAGACACTTGACGCCAATACACCTTCGGATTAACTTGGAGCGCATTAAAGGACATCCGGTCTCTCCAACATCCTAAACCAGAACTCTCATCGAACTATGAACCCGCGACGTGTCATTCCATCTCTAATCTTAGTTCTCGTAATCTCAACCACTTCACTGCTGGCGCAGAGTGTTGCACCCACACCGGGCGAGCCAGAGATACCACCCCCCAATTTTAAAATCGCCTTTATTGGTGATCAGGGATTTGGACTGGCGTCCGAGCAGGTTCTGAACCTGATCAAGAGCGAAGGGGCTCAAGCTGTCGTGCACATGGGAGATTTTGATTACGGAGATAATCCCAAGGCCTGGGACGAGCAGATCAACAAGGTTCTCGGGCCAGACTTTCCATACTTCTCGGTTATTGGCAACCATGATAAGAAAAAGTGGGGGGGCTCAAACGGCTATCAGCACTACATAAAAAACAAATTCCAGCGGCTGGGATTGACCTGGCACGGAGATTTAGGAGTGCAGTCAAGCTTTAAGTACAAGGGAATATTCTTTGTAATGGTGGCGCCGGGGGTGATGGGCAGCGGACATGACAGCTTTATCAAAAAACAACTGGCGGCGGACTACTCCACCTGGCGGATTACCGCCTGGCACAACAACATGAACCGGATGCAGGCCGGCGGTAAAGAAGATGAGACTGGATGGGGAGTATACGAAGAAGCGAGGAAGGGTGGAGCGATTATTGTCACTGGCCACGAGCACTCATATTCGCGAACACACCTTTTGTCTAACATCTCAACGCAGACGGTGGCCAGCACCGCGACTGACCTCACGATCACCAAAGGAACAACGTTTGTCCTGGTTTCTGGTTTGGGAGGCCGGACTATCCGGCGCCAACGGACTGGAGGCCCCTGGTGGGCTACCATTTACGCTAGTGATTGCCAACCTGCCGACCAGGCGTGCAAGCCCAATGCCAATCATGGCGCTATGTTTGCCGTGCTCAACGTTGACGGGCAGCCGAATAAGGGAATTTTCTATTTCAAGGACATTGATGGGAAAGTAATAGATCAGTTCACGGTCTTTAGTAACATCCAGCAGTTTGCTACCAAAGTCGAGTAGTAAGCGTTGGGCTATTAAAGGCCGGCTTCAAAAAATCAGTAGGGGCGGCCCTCCGTGGCCGCCCCTTCGTCGCATTACGGTCAGTCATAAAATGCGCGTGGATCGTTTGCGTCGCAAAAGGCGCGATCCACGAAATTGCACGAAACTACACGAAACGAAAAATTGAGTCTCAATAGAAATCAGTCAACTGAGCAAATTTTCAGGTTGGGAAGGGTGGCTTGCCCCCTCTGTTCCGCCAGAGTTAGGTTCATTGGTTAAGACAGTTTTCCTCAAGATTGAGCCTGGCGGAACAGCGGGGGCGAGCCACCCTTCCCAACCTGAAAATTTGCTCAGTTGCGTGATCTATTCAAAGCGAGCAATTTTTCACAGCTTCGGAGGGTCGCCCCTACTGAGTTTGACAAAGGCACCTTAAAGCCGGTGATGTCCAGAAAGCTTTTTCCACTTGCATCTTCTTTCTCCCTTGCTTCCTTCGTATTTTGATCTGCGTATTTCTGCGTTAATCTGCGGCTAAGTATTTCTGGTAGAAAGGATCTGAAGGTATCCACACCCGCCAGCCTGGTGGTACTCAATACGACTCAAGTAGCACCTCAGAACTGGCCCGCGCCTTACTAAATTGAAAACAAGAAATGAAATCCCGAGTTTGTGAAAAATTTGTTGTTGACAGCCTGCAAGAGGAAGTATATAGTTCGGGCAATTCGCAATCTTCGCATTCTTCGAATAGTTTCTGGTGAGCTCCGCACCTGAAGATTCTTTGATTTCCTGAAGCGGTGTGTAATCTGATTTTCTGGTTTACAACCTAGTCCCGCTTCAGCCTTAACTCAACAACCCCTCGAATAACAGAAGTGACACGCATGCTTCCCGACGGCACCGCTCCCTCTTGAAAAAGAAGCTTCCCGCTTCTTAGGGCGAAGTGTTGTCGCAGCTCAAAGATGACTGTTAGGGCAGGTTCTGCGCTGTGACAGCGAGCGCGGTAGTGTGCTCCTCAGCCCAAAGCTAAAAACCTTTTCGATTCATAATAAGGAGGCCCCCGGCAATGATTAGCTTCAGGACTTTTCTCTCGCTCCGATTATTCGTAGTTCTTCTCGCAATTGGCCTTTTGGCTTTTGGTATTGTCCAGCCATTCTCTCTCTCCGCCGGTGCTCATACTCAACAGAGTCTGGCCGCGGCTAATAAGTTTGAAACCCTGGATACCAAAAATTTCGAAGACTCCACCCAGATCAACAACAAATGGTTTCCCGTAAAGCCCGGCACGCAATACGTCTACAAGGGATTCACAAAGGAAGAAGGAAGGAAGGTTCCCCATAGAGTGGTCTTCACCGTTACCGATTTGACCAAAGTGGTTGGTGGTGTGCGTGGGGTCGTGGCGCTCGAGAAAGACTACAGCGGGAGAGTGCTGGTCGAGTCTGAAATCGTTGTGTTTGCTCAGGATAAAGATGGCACCGTGTGGCAGCTCGGCCAATATCCTGAGGAATACGAGAACGGAAGGATCGTTGGAACTCCAGCCTGGATGCACGGAATTCAAGATGCGAAAGCCGGCATCACAATGATGTCAGACCCGCGGCTGGGAACGCCTAGTTACTCCCAGGGTTGGGGACCCGTGGTTAAGTACATGGATCGCGGAATAGTGTTCAAGGTTGGGGAGAAAACATGTGTTCCTATGAAATGTTTCGAAGATGTTTTGATTATCCGCGAGTCGACCGAGGAAGAGCCTGATGCTCATCAGGATAAATATCACGCCCCGGGAGTTGGCGTGGTTCGGGTCGGCTGGGGAGGCGAAGGGGACAAAACCCAGGAGGTCCTCGAGCTGATCTCCGTCACGGAGCTAGATGCCAAGGACATGGCTTTGGTTCGTGCGGATGCACTGAAAACCGAGAAACGCGCCTATAGGATAAGCAAGAAAGTTTACGCTCACACTACACCGGCAGAGCACACACCTGTCACAAACGGTCAATAGCGCAAGAGTAAAGTGAGGTCACCTATGATTCGCTGGATTATTAAGTCGAGCTTGAAACTTCGCCACGTCGTCGCCGCAGTAGCCTTATTACTCCTGGCTTTCGGCCTCACGCAGCTTGACCTGGACAATATGTCGGTAGATGCGTTGCCCGAGTTCTCGCGGCCATATGTTGAGATTCAAACCGAAGCTCTCGGGCTTTCAGCTGAGGAAGTGGAAGCGATGATCACCACTCCCCTGGAAGCGGACATGTTAAATGGCACTCCGTGGGTCGAGGAGATCCGCTCCATGTCCTTACCGGGACTGTCGTCGATTGTTCTCATTTTCGAGAAGGGAACCGACATCATGCGTGCCCGCCAGGTCGCGCAGGAGCGCCTCACAGAAGTATTTACCCTGCCGAGTGTGTCGAGGCCTCCTACCATGATCAATCCGCTCTCATCAGCCGGACGGTGCATGGTGATTGGGTTGACCTCGGAAAAGATGTCGCTGATTGAAATGTCGGTGTTGGCCCGCTGGACCATTTTACCTCGCCTGATGGGTGTGCCCGGCGTGGCAAATGTTTCCATTTGGGGCGAGCGCAATTGGCAGCTGCAGGTACAGGTCAATCCGGAACACTTGCAGCAGAAGAATGTGACCTTGATGCAAGTTATCAAAACTGCGGGCAACGCCCTGTGGGCTTCGCCTTTGAGTTTTTTGGAAGCCTCAACTCCAGGCACCGGTGGATGGATTGAAACTCCCAATCAAAGACTCGGAATCCGCCACCTGCAGCCGATCAGGAAAGCAGATGAACTGGCGCAGGTGACCATCGAGGGTGATCCAACAAAGCGTTTGGGCGATGTCGCCAAGGTCGTAGAGGACCATCAACAGCTCATTGGGGATGCGATCGTTAAGGATGCCCCAGCGCTCATGTTAGTTGTGGAAAAGTTCCCCTGGGCGCACACAACTGAAGTAACGGAAGAAGTAGAACTGGCGCTCGCGGAGTTAAGTCCGGGTCTATCTGGGCTGGAGATGGAACCCACCTTATTCCGGCCAGCGACTTTCCTAGAGCACGCGGTCGACAATCTTAGCCTGGCGATCCTCATTGGGGCCGGGCTGGTGTTTCTGTTTATTGCGCTCTTTTTATTTAACTGGCGGACTGCATTGATCAGCATTGTATCAATGACGACAGCCGCGATCGCTGCCGGGACGATACTTTACCTCGGTGGAGTTCCGACCAATCTGATTACTATTGCAGGACTTTTGTTAGCCATTGGCATCATCATCGACGATGCCATTGTCGATATCGAAAACACTGTGAGGCGTCTCCGCAAGGAGCGCGAAGAGGGAAGTGGGCGGCCGGCAGTGACCATTATTTTCGAGGCTGTGGTCGAGATGCGCCGCCCCCTCCTCTTTGCAACGGTCATCATGTTTGTGGTGGTCACGCCAGTCCTGTTCCTGGAGGGCGTACAAGGTTCGTTCTTCCAACCACTCGTTTTCTCATATGTGCTGGCGGTGCTCGCTTCGTTCACGGTAGCCCTGACAGTAACACCGGCGCTGAGCTTGTTGTTCTTACGCAAAGAGTCGCTCCAGCTCGGTGGCTCGCCTTTTGGCGGGTTGTTGCGGGCGATCTACAACACGCTTTTCGGCTGGGCTACGAAACAGCCCCGCCTGGCACTGGGGGCTGTCTGTGCCTTGCTCGTTGTTGGTCTGGCGTTTGTTCCGTTCCTTCGGCAGGAGTCGTTGATTCCAGAGTTCAAGGAAACAGATCTGGTGATTCGCTGGGAAGGAAGTTCCAGTGCTTCCCATCCGGCAATGAGTCGAATCACAACCCTGGCTAGCCGCGAACTCAGAACCATTCCGGGCGTTCGCAATGTCAGCGCCCATCTGGGACGTGCCATAACTTCGGATAAGCGGTCCAACATCAATGCCGGTGAGCTTTGGGTAAGCCTAGATCCCGAAGCTGACTACGAGGCTACCGTAGCAATGGTCAAGCAGGTGGCTAGCGGATATCCCGGCTTAGCCCCCGAGGTGCTTACGCACCTGCAGGCCAAGCTTAGGGAAGAGGTATCGGGAACCGGGGAATCCCTGGTGGTTCGAGTTTATGGCGAAGACATGAACACGATCCGCCAAAAGGCGGAAGAGGTTCAGCAGGTTCTGGCCCAAATCAATGGCGTTGTGGGTCCGAAAGTTCAGTACCTGCAGGAAATGCCGACTCTGGAAATGGAGATAAATATCGAGAAGGCCAATCAGTTTGGCCTTAAACCCGGTGATCTGCGCCGCGCCGCCACTTCACTGGTTTCGGGGATTGTGGTTGGCAGCCTGTTCGAGGAGCAAAAAGTTTTCGACGTGGTTGTTTGGGGAGCCCCTGAAACCCGCCAAAATCTGACTAATGTCCAGGACCTTCTGATCAATACGCCAGTTGGCGGTCACGTGCGTCTGAGGGAAGTGGCCGACGTGCGCATCGCACCCAGTACTACCGTCATCAACCGGGATGCTGTCGCTCGGCGCATGGACGTCACGTTCAATGTGCAGGGCCGAAATCTTTCGGCCGTGGCGAACGATGTTAGAAATGGCTTGCAACAGATTAGCTTCCCGCTCGAATACCGAGCGGAATTGGTAGGTGAGTATGCCACGCAGATCGCTGCCCGGCGGCGCGTACTCGCCTTTGCGATTGCGGCCGCTTTAGGGGTTTTCCTGCTGCTCCAGGCGTTCTTCAGAAGCTGGCAGCTGGCTACGGTCGTTTTCGTTACCCTTCCTATGGCGCTGACTGGTGGGGTGCTGGCGGCATTCGCATCTGATGGTGGCCTGCTTTCTTTCGGTTCGATTATTGGCTTTGTCACGGTATTGGGAATCGCTCTTCGTAACATCTTCGCGCTGGTGAGTCGTTATCGCCAACTCGAGCAGGAGCATCGCGATGTCCCCCGTGCTGAATTGGTCCTTCGTGGTACTCAGGAACGATCCGGGCCAATTTTGATGATTGTGCTCTGCACTGGCTTGGCCTTCCTGCCTATGCTTTTGTTAGGCGATATCGCGGGATTCGAAATCGCCCGTCCGATGGCTGCCGTTGTTCTCGGCGGTATGTTGACAACGACGCTACTCACCTTGGTGGGACTTCCGGCCATTTACGTTCTTTTTGGAACGGCCACGGAGCGAGAGCTAAACCTTGATGAGGGGCTGCCCGCCAACGGAGTCACAGACCTCAGCGGTATCACAACGAACGGAGTGGTCATGTCAGGCGATTGAGGTTCGAAGGTATCAGCCTGTTTCAGCATGACAAGGTGGGCGAGAGTTTAAGTCGCGTCTTAACTATGTTCAGTTAATTTTCTAGGAGGAACCAAGTCATGAAGCGCAATAACTGGTGGCTGGCTGCGGGCCTGGTCATTGTCGGTCTGTTATCTACGGGGTGCAAACTGGTGGCCCGCGTGCATGCCGATGAGCATCCCGCTGAAGTTACCAAGATCGAAGGCTCGGAGTTTAGCCGCGTCACCCTGACGGAGAAGGCCATAGAACGCATCGCGCTCAAAACAGAGTTCGTTCGCGAACAGCAATTGCCGCGCTCGACAACTCGGCAGACAGTTGTGCCCTATTCTTCGCTGATATATGGACCAAAAGGGGAAACGTGGGTTTACACAAGCCCCCAAGCTCGAACTTATCTGAGACACAAGGTCGAGGTTGACTACATACAAGGTGATATCGCCGTTTTGAAGAGCGGTCCAGCTGTGGGCACGACTGTCGTGTCAGTGGCGGCGGCTGAGTTGTATGGTACCGAGTTGAAGGTTGGACACTGAACTGCGGAGGTAGCCTGCCATGATGCGCTGGCTCGTTGGAAATAGTCTAAAGTTTCGCTTCCTGGTGATCGCTATTGCCGTAGTGACCATGTACTTCGGCATCGAGCAAGTTCGTAAGATGCCGGTTGACGTCTTTCCAGAATTTGCTCCGCCAATGGTGGAAATCCAGACACCCAGTCTCGGACTTTCCTCTGCTGAGGTGGAAGCGTTGGTCACCGTTCCGCTGGAGCAAGCCCTGAACGGCGTACCGGGCCTAGACGTCATGCGGTCTAAGTCGGTCGAACAGTTGTCGGCAATCAAAATGATCTTCAAGCCTGGCACCGATCTGATGGAGGCTCGTCAGATGGTGCACGAGCGAGTTGCCCTCGCGCTACCAACGTTGCCCACCTGGTCCGCGCCCCCGGTTGTCTTGCCGCCTCTTTCAGCCACGAGCCGGATAATGAAAATCGGCGTTTCGTCGAAGAGCTTGTCCGTCATTGATCTGTCGATGATCGGGTATTGGACCATCCGGCAACGCATTTTGCGAGTGCCTGGGGTGGCCAATGTCGCGATTTGGGGCGAGCGTTTGGAAATGCCGCAGGTGAGAGTCGTGCCTGAACGGTTGCGGCAGCATGGGGTTACGCTCGACGAGGTCATGACAGCGACCTCAGATGCCCTTGACGTAGGTCTATTCCAGTTTTCAGATGGGCACCACGTGGGTACTGGAGGGTGGATCGATACGCCGAATCAAAGGCTCCAGATCCGGCACGTGCTTCCTCTGGTCCACAAGACTGAGGAATCGGCTAATGATACCAGAATGACACCGGTGGCCTTGGCCAATATGCCGCTCACGATCAAAAACGGCCGGCAGCTGTTTCTGAAAGACGTTGCCGACGTCGTGATCGACCATCAGCCGATGATTGGTGACGGCATCATTAACGATGGTCCAGGCCTGCTTTTGATCGTTGAAAAATTTCCCTGGGGAAACACCCTTCAGGTTACTCGTGATGTGGAAGCAGCGCTCGATGCAATGCGCCCCGGCCTCCCCAATGTCGAGATTGATCACAAAATCTTTCGTCCGGCCACCTTCATTGAGATGTCAATCGACAATCTCAGTACAGCAATGATCATCGGCGCTATTCTGATGGTTATTATGCTCTCTGTATTCCTGTACGAATGGCGGGTTACGTTGATCAGTGTCGTAGCTATGCCTTTGTCGTTGGTGACTGCGGGACTAATCCTCTACATGCGAGGGGCCACCATCAATGTGATGATCCTGGCCGGGCTCGTCATTGCCCTGGGCGACATTGTCGACGACGCCATTATCGACGTTGAGAATGTGATCCGTCGCCTGCGCGAGCATCGCCAATCGGGGAGTACGAAATCACGAGCTAAAATCATTTTGGATGCTTCACTCGAAGTGCGCGGCGCCATCGTTTATGCCACGCTGATCGAAGTTTTGGCTGTGGCGCCGGTCTTTTTCATGGAGGGTCTCTCCGGCGCTTTCTTTAAGCCGCTGGCTTTGTCGTACGCCCTTGCCCTCTTGGCCTCGATGGTGGTTGCCCTGACCGTCACCCCGGCCATGTGCCTGATTCTGCTGCGCAAGGCGCCGCTTACGGGCCGGCGGTCGCCCGTCGTGCCCTGGCTCCAACGGGGCTACGAGGCGATCCTCTCGCGGATTATCCGCTCGCCCCGTCCGGCCTACGCCACCGTCGGTGTCATCGTCCTGGCTGGCGTCGCCACGCTGCCGTTTCTGGGACAGTCTTTGCTTCCGTCGTTTAAGGAAAGAGACTTTCTGATGCACTGGTTGACCAAGCCGGGCACCTCCTGGCCCGAGATGAATCGGATCACAATTCAGGGTAGCAAGGAACTTCGCTCCATTCCGGGAGTTCAAAACTTCGGGGCGCACATCGGTCAAGCTCTCATCATGGATGAAGTGGTCGGAATATATTTTGGCGAGAACTGGGTCAGTGTGGATCCGAATGTCGACTACGATAAAACTCTCGCCCAAATACAGTCAGCGGTAGATGGCTATCCTGGCCTGTTTCGTGATGTGCAGACCTACCTGAAGGAGAGGATTCGGGAAGTGTTAACCGGATCGTCACAAGCCATTGTTGTGCGCATTTACGGTCATGACCTGGAAGTGCTTCATGACAAAGCTGTCGAGGTGAAAGAAGCCCTTCAGGGAATCGACGGGATCATTGATTTGCATGTGGAGTTTCATGAGCCGATTCCACAGATCGAAGTGAAGGTAGATCTTGAAAGGGCCAAAATCTACGGCCTGAAACCTGGGGACGTGCGTCGCGCGGCGACCACTCTAATAGCTGGGGAAGAAGCAGGCGATATTCACCGCGGTAACCGCACCTACGATGTCCAGGTGTGGAGTATACCGGAGGCGCGCAATAGTCTGAGCGATGTTCAGAACCTCCAGATCGACACACCGGATGGTCGTTACGTCAGGTTGCAAGATGTAGCTGACGTGCGGGTCACTCCGACTGAGAACGTCATATCACACGAGAATCTAAAACGACGCCTGGACGTTCGCGCCAATGTCAAGGAGCGTGACCTTGGTTCTGTGGTGGGTGATGTCGAAGCTCGTCTTCAAAAAATCGAGTTCCCGAATGAGTACTATCCAGTCCTCTCCGGAGAGTTCAAAGAACTGCAAGCCGCGCAAAGAAATCTTTTCATTGCTTCAGTCGTGGCTATGCTCGGGATTCTCCTTGTCCTACAGGCGTCATTTGGTAATTGGCGCCTGGCAACGTTTTCCTTCTTGACACTGCCCTCAGCACTGGTGGGAGGCGTACTGGCGGCTTACTTTAGTGACGGTATCATCTCGCTGGGTTCGCTCGTAGGATTCCTCACTATTCTAGGGATCGCCGCCCGCAACGGCATCATGCTGATCGACCATTTTCAGCACCTCGAGAAGTATGAGGGCGAAAAGTTTGGTCCAGGATTGGTGCTGCGCGGGGCCCGAGAGCGGATCTCGCCGATCATGATGACGGCATTAACGACTGCCCTGGCCATTGGGCCTCTGGTAGTTGCCGGCAAGATTCCCGGCCACGAGATTGAACACCCGCTGGCAGTGGTCGTCCTCGGTGGGCTGGTCACCTCGACCTTGCTCAACCTCTTCGTGGTGCCAAATTTATACCTGCGCTTTGGGTCCCGCCTCAGGTCTGACACGTCAAGTCAGAAAACGGGATAAGAAGCAGAATCGAGGGTTTTTGTCATGCTTTGCGACCATGCCGTGAGATTTTTAGCGGTGCTGGCCATTTGCGGTGGTCTGCTCCCGGTCCAGGCCGCGGAGGTCGCACGGGAAGCTACCAGGCGGATGTGCTTCGGGCAGAATTCCATTTCGCGGTTCGCGACATTGCAGTCAGGTTCGTCTTTAGAACTGAAGGGCTCACTCCTGCAGAACATGAAAACAGCTCAAGGAACTGAGTCAAAACCGGAGTCAGAAGAAACTGAGTCGAACGCTTCGGGAACAACCTCCTCCGATCCTGGCACTGAACGCCAGCAGGACCCAAAAGCGGGACCGCTGACTGGCACCGACAACGGCAGGCAAGATGGGGCTAATGGCGCAGGAGGCGCCGCTGCCTCTACAAAACCTTCCCCACGGTTTCCACCTACTTATGAATCCAGGGCCATAACTTTCACGCCTGGTTTCCGGGTGCAGCTCAAGTACATTCACGATACTCAAAGTGGCAGGGATGAGGTTTTCATTGCCCGGCTGCGACTAAAAGCTAAAGGTCAGCTCTTTCATACAGTCAAATACTATACGGAGTACAAAATCGACAATCTGGCCCGCTCAGGCAGGGATCCAGTCAATGGTTTCGAAAACGCCTGGCTTGAATATTCGATTGCTCGGGACTTCGCAATTCGTGGGGGACTGTACGATGCGCCTTTCTCGCGAAACGCCCTGACATCGGATTCGAAACTGTTATTCGTAGATCGAAGCTTAATCAAAGATCAGCTAACCAGCTTTGGATTCGCCGACAACACGATTGGCCTGCTTGGCCACGGACGGCCTTTTAAAGGTCGCGTCGAATATTCGGCCGGCATCTTCAACAACGAGAAATTTAGAAGGTTCCGAAATATTGGCGCTCCAGGAGTGAACGGGTCGGATCAACTGATGCCGGCGGGTCGCTTCGTTTACAACTTTCTTGATCCGGCTTTCCAGGGCGGATACGGCGATTACCAAAGCTCATATGTTGGCAAGGGAAAAAGACTTTCAGTGGGAGCCAATACCGCTTACCTCAGAAAGGCACGTGACACCGTCAGTCAGTTTAATCTGCTGGGTTGGGGAACCGACGTCTTTTTCTCTGATGGACCCTTCTCAGCCGAGGCGGAATACGATCAGCTCAGGAAGAAATTAATCGGAAACTCCGACCTCCAGATGGATGGCTGGTACGCTCAAGCGGGATATCTAATCAAGGGACGTGTCGAGTTGGCTGCCCGTCACCAACAGCTCGACCCAAACGCCTCCATCTCAAGGAACGAATTGCGATGGACTACGCTTGGTTCAAACCTATACTTCCTCAAACATACGGTAAAACTGCAGTTTGACTACACTTTCCGCCGGGGACCGGGTCAGGTCGTTAAAACAAATGTGCTACAGATTCAGATGCAAGTGGATTATTAGGAGGGTTAAAAAGATCTAGCAAGGCGAGTGTAAATTATGGTAGGATTCATCACCAAAACTCGCAAAGGTTCTCATTCCAACGGAATCTTATCCGGATTCAGGAAGATACCTAAGGGAATTGGACAGAACTTAATACCGTTCTTTCCAGAGGGCTGGAAACCTCCAGCAAGCTCGGTAAATCAGGGATGGCAGGCCACCTATTTGGCGCCGGCAAACTCCCTGATAGTCAAATCAGTTTTACCCCTCGAACACTGTCCCAACAACCGTGAGCTACGGCTAACGGTTACTCGATACTGCAGCGGTTACTCGATTCTAACAACGGCGAGCACTGCCGGGTGAAGTCTAAGTTTGCTTGCATTCGAATCCTCCAGGGGATGGTTCGTCTGAAATCGAGAAGTCGCGCCCTTGATTCTGAGATTCTATTGGCCACCGCCAGGGTGGTCGAAAAACAACAACCCTGTTTTCAGTTGAATG
>Ga0187892_10008393_pt1 | contig 14164 bp, 10 predicted proteins | sample MA1701073metaG_FD_139345 | JGI IMG/M metagenome (GOLD analysis project Ga0187892, IMG submission 139345) | Bio-ooze microbial communities from a basaltic lava cave in the Kipuka Kanohina Cave System on the Island of Hawaii, USA - MA170107-3 metaG ... | reverse complement strand
CCAACCCGATGGTGATGTATCGCGGCATGGACATGCGCGACAAGGGCAATTTCCCGATCACCAACGAGAAGCGGTTCGAGGTCGAGCAACAGTTCCCGTGGTTCGGCAAACGCGCGTTGCGCGGCTCGATTGCCGCCAGCGACGCGGAAATGATGAAGCACGAATTTCAGATCATGTCACGCGATGTCGTGCTGATGGCGAAGGAGGGATATTTCGACCTTTACGGCGTGCAACGGGCGATGCACTTCGCGCGCGCAGATCGGGAAGTGTTGAAGCGGCTGGAAAAAATCGCCGAGACGAAATACGCGACAGGCGAAGTCAGCCAGCAGGACGTTCTCAAGGCGCAGGCGGAAACCTCGATGGTGGAAGCGCGACTGCTGGAACTGGAGCAACAGGAAACCACCATCAAGGCTAGGTTGAACACGCTGCTCAACCGCCGCGCCGACGAAACGCTGGGCCTCGCCGTCACCGCGCCCGACGACAAGTTCAACATGGGTCTCGAAGAACTTTTCAGGCAGGCCGAAGCAACACGGCACGAAACGGTCCACGCCCAGACCCAGCGGCAACGGCACGTTCTGGAGCGCGAGTTGATGCGCAAGGAATATCTGCCCGATTACAAACTCGGCCTTGAGTATCGCAGTTTTCGCGACAGCGATGACATGGTGATGTTCACCGTCGGCGTGGAATTGCCCATCTGGCGTTCGAAATACAAGGCGGGGGTGCGCGAGGCCGAGAAGATGATCGAGTCCAGCGAAGCTTCAATCGAAGCCACCCTGCGCCAGATCGCGCTCGAAGTGCGGGACGCGCATTTCAAATTGCAGACCGCGCGTCGAACCGTGGAGCTTTACAGGACGGCGCTCGTGCCTCAGGCCGAGGCGCGGTTTGCCGCCAGCGAGGCGGGTTACCGAGCAGGCAAAGTGGATTTTCTCGACCTGCTGGAGAGCCAGCGGTTTCTGCTCAACGCCCGCGTGATGCTCGCGATGGCGGAAGCGAACCTTGGCATGCAACTGGCGCGGATCGAACGCGCCGTCGGCGCGGATTTGAAGAACATCAAACCACAGAAGGAAGAAAAAAAATAAATCCACACACAGCGAGGTCAATGACATGAAAACGTTGCTGAAAAACTGGCGGTTCTGGCTCGCGCTGCTGCTCATCGTCGCCGCGTTCATCGCGGGGCGATTGTTTCACGGCGGACACACGACTGAACATAAAGACCACGGCGCCCACACGAAGGCTGGCGCCACGGGGCAAAAGTATCATTGCCCGATGCACCCGACGTATGTGAGCGACAAGCCAGGCGATTGCCCGATTTGCAACATGGCGCTCGTGCCGATTGAAGACGGTGGAGATGTCGGCGGGGCGTCCGCGGTCGCGGGGCGGGTGAGCATCAAGTTGTCGCCCGAGCGCCAGCAACTCATCGGGTTGACCACGGCGACCGTCGAGAAACGCCAAATCCAGCCGTCCATCCGCACCGTTGGGCGCGTCGCGTTCGCGGAACCGAACGTGGCGTGGATCAACACGAAGGTCATGGGCTGGATCGAGAAGTTGCACGTGGACACGACGGGGCAGTTCGTGAAAAAGGGCGAGTCGCTTCTCGACATCTACAGCCCCGAACTTGTCTCGGCGCAGGAGGAATACCTTGTCGCGCACCGCGCGGTTGCAAAGCAGACGGACAGCGGCGCGCAGGGCGCAGCCGAAAATGGCGCGTCGCTGCTAGCGTCGGCGCGGCGTCGGTTGCAACTGTGGGACATCACGGACGAACAAATCCAGCGGCTGGAGCAGTCGGGCGAAATCACGAAAACGCTGACCATCGTTTCGCCGTTCGACGGGCACGTCATCGAGAAGACGGCGTTGAAGGGCAAGGCGGTGATGGCGGGCGAAAATCTTTATCGCGTCGCGGACTTGTCAACGGTCTGGATTTACGCCGACATCTATGAATCGGACATCCCGCACGTCAAGGTCGGGCACCGCGCGTTCGTGACGGCGAGTTATGCGCGCTCCAAACCCGTGTTGGGCAAAATCGCCTACGTCTATCCGTATCTCGAACCGAAGACGCGGACGATCAAGGTGCGCATCGAAGCGAAAAACGTCGAGTTGCGGCTCAAGCCCGAGATGTATGTGGACGTGGGGCTTGACCTCGACGGCGACGTGAAATTGGCGGTGCCCGCCAGCGCGGTGATTGACACGGGGCAGCGGTTCGTGGCGTTCGTGGACAAGGGTGGCGGCGTGCTCGAGCCGCGCGAACTGAAAATCGGCGCGCGCACGGATGATTACTACGAAGTGCTCAAGGGCGTCGAGGAAGGCGAACGCGTCGTCCTGCGCGCTCTGTTCCTCGTTGATTCCGAAAGCCAGTTGAAGGCGGCGATTTCAGGCATGGGCGCGGCGGGAGCGCACCAGCATTGAGACGGCGAAACGGTGAAGCGACGAGACGGTGAGAAAGGAGAATCCAATGGCACTAATCAAAAACTATCGGGAGTTGGATGTGTATCGGAGCGCGATGGAGTTGACGATGCGTATCTTTGAACTGACCAAGCGTTTTCCTGTAGAGGAGAAATTTTCGCTTACGGATCAAGTGCGGCGCGCCTCCCGCTCGGTCTGCGCCAACATCGCCGAAGCTTGGAGAAAGCGGCGTTATCGCGCGGCGTTCGTCTCGAAATTAAGCGATGCCGAGACGGAGGCTGCCGAAACGCAGGTGCATTTGGAAATCGCATGGCGCGCGGGCTACCTCCCGCAGGAATTGTTCACCGAACCCGACAACGCCTATGACAAGGTGCTGGGGCAACTGGTGAAGATGATGGACCAACCCGAAAAGTGGCTAATCAAGCCGAAGCGCGAAACGGAGACACATGAAACCCGACAACACTAGCAAGCCAACGAGCGCCGACGCGAGCGCGCCGTCTCACCGTCCCGCCGATTCGCCTATTCATCGCGAAAGCGTGATCGAGCGCATCATCGAATGGAGCGCGCGCAACAAGTTCATGGTGTTCATGCTCGTCGGGGCGCTGACGCTGGGCGGGTATTACTCGATGCGCCACACGCCGCTCGACGCGATCCCCGACCTGTCGGATGTGCAGGTCATCGTCTTCACGCAATGGGAGGGGCGCAGCCCCGACCTCGTCGAAGACCAGGTGACTTATCCCATCGTCACCAAACTCATCGCCGCGCCGAACGTGAAGGTGGTGCGCGGCTTTTCGTTCTTCGGCTACTCGTTCGTGAACGTGATTTTCGAGGACGGCACCGACATTTACTGGGCGCGTTCGCGGGTGCTGGAATACATGCAGGGCTTGCAGGGACAACTGCCGCCCAACGTCACGCCGACGCTCGGTCCCGACGCGACTGGGGTGGGCTGGGGTTTCCAATACGCGCTGGTGGACAAATCGGGCAAACACGATGTCGCGGAGTTGCGCTCGTTTCAGGATTGGTATCTGCGTTACTGGCTCCAGAGCATCGAGGGCGTGGCGGAGGTCGCCGCGTTCGGCGGGTTCGAGAAACAGTATCAGGTGGAACTCGACCCGAACAAACTCGTCGCCTACAACCTGCCGTTGTCGCGCGTCGTCAACGCCATCCGCAGCGCGAACAATGACGTGGGCGGGCGCGAACTCGACCGATTCGGCACGACCTACATCGTGCGCGGACGCGGTTACATCAAGGCGCTGGAGGATTTGCGGCTCGTGGTGGTCGGCGCGGACGATTTCGGGACGCCGATTTTGCTACGCGACGTGGCGCGCAACATTTCGCTCGGACCCGAAATGCGTCGCGGCGCGGGCGACTTCAACGGCGAAGGCGAGACCGTCGGCGGCATCGTGGTGGTGCGCTACGGGCAGAACGTGTTGACGGTGATCGAGCGCATCAAGGAAAAGCTCGAGGAAATCAAACCGTCATTGCCCGAAGGCGTCGAGATCGTGACCACCTACGACCGTTCGGAACTCATCAACCGTTCCATCAGCACGCTGACGCGCACGCTCATCGAGGAATCCATCATCGTCGCGATTGTCATCATCGTGTTCCTGCTCGATTTCGGCGGCGCGGCGCGCGCGATTGTCACGCTGCCCATCGCGGTGTTGCTCTCGTTCATTCCGATGTATTTCATGGGATTGACGGCGAATATCATGTCGCTGGGCGGCATTGCCATCGCCATCGGCGTGTTGACGGACGAAGCGGTGGCGATGGTCGAGAACGTCCACAAAAAACTTGAGCACGCGCCGCCCGACCTCGACAGGCGGGCGCGGCAGGAAATCATCATCGGCGCGTGCAAACAACTCGGCAAACCGCTGTTCTTCGCGTTGCTGGTGGTCACGGTGAGTTTCATGCCCGTGTTCACGCTGGAAGCGCAGGAAGGTCGGCTGTTCAAGCCGCTGGCATACACCAAGACTTTTTCGATGGCGTGGGCTGCGTTCCTTTCCATCACGCTCGGCCCCGCGCTCATCGTGTTGATGACGGCGAAGAAAGTCATCCCCGAACGCCGTCACCCGATCAGCCGCATTCTGCATCGGCTTTATTACCCGTGGGTCAGTTTGTTGATGCGGCGCCGCTTGTTGAGCATCGCCGTCGCGATTGCCGCTGTCGCCTCGTCGTGGTTCGCCTACAAGCATCTCGGCTCGGAATTCATGCCGCCGCTCAACGAAGGCACGATTCTTTACATGCCGACGACGCTGCCGACCGTTTCCATCACGGAAGCGACGAGGTTGATGCAGATACAGGACAAAATCCTGAAACAATTCCCCGAAGTGCTCAGCGTCCACGGCAAGGCGGGGCGCGCCGAGACCGCCACCGACCCTGCGCCGATGGAGATGTTTGAGACGGTGGTGCAACTCAAGCCCGAGAGCGAATGGCGCACGCAACCGCATCCGCGCTGGTATTCGAGTTGGGCGCCTGATTGGTTGAAGGGTTGGCTGCAAAAAATCTGGCCCGACACGCGGCGCATCACGTGGGACGAATTGATCGCGGAGATGGACGCCGCATTGAAAATCCCTGGCAACGTCAACGCGTGGACAATGCCCATCAAGACGCGCATTGACATGCTCTCCACTGGCGTGCGCACGCCCGTGGGAATCAAAATTTTCGGCACCGACCTCGACGAAATCTCCAAGCTCGGCGAGCACGTCGAGGCGGTGTTGCGCGAGGTGGACGGCACGCGCAGCGTGTTTTCTGAGCGCACCACGGGCGGGTTGTATCTGGACATCATCCCCAAACGCGCCGAGATCGCGCGGTACGGGTTGAACGTCGAGGACGTGCTGATGAGCGTGGAACTTGCCATTGGCGGGATGGCGATCGACCGCACCATCGAAGGGCGCGAGCGCTACAGCATCAACGTGCGCTACAGCCGCGAGTTGCGGGACGACCCCGAAAAATTGAAGCGCGTGCTTGTGCCCGTGACGATGAACGGCGGAATGGGCGGAATGCCCAGCGGTGCCAACGGTCAGATGGGCATGGCGGGCGCGCAGTCGGGCGGCGGTTCGTTGATGCACGTGCCGCTCGGTCAACTTGCGGACTTCAAAATCACCAGCGGTCCGCCGATGATCAAGAACGAGGACGGGATGTTGACGGGCTGGGTGTATGTGGACGTGGCGGGGCGCGACATCGGCGGTTACGTCAACGACGCGAAGAAAGCGGTGCACGAGAAGATTGAGAACGCGGGTTTGTTGCCGCCGCGCTATCGCTTGGTGTGGACGGGGCAATATGAATACATGCTGCGCGTGTCGGAACGGCTCAAGGTGGTATTGCCCGTGACGCTCATCCTGATTTTCGTGCTTCTCTACATGAACTTCAAATCGGTCGCCGCCACGTCCATCATCCTGTTGTCCATCCCGTTCGCGCTGACGGGCAGTTTCTGGATGCTCTATCTGTTGGACTACAACATGAGCATCGCGGTGTGGGTCGGCATCATCGCGTTGGCAGGACTTGCCGCGCAGACGGGCACGGTGATGATTGTTTATCTGGAGGAGGCGTTTCACGCGTATCAGAAGGCGGGGCGGATGAAGACGCAGCACGACTTGTTTGAAGCCATCACTTATGGCGCCGTGCAGCGCGTTCGCCCGAAGTTGATGACGGTGAGCACGACCATCCTCGGGCTGTTGCCCGCAATGCTGGTGACGGGCGCGGGTTCCGAAGCGATGCACCGCATCGCCGCGCCGATGGTGGGCGGGCTGATCACCTCGACGATTCTCACGCTGGAAATCGTGCCCGCCATTTACTCGCTCTGGCGCGGGCGTCAGGTGGAATGGGTCGAAGTCCCGCCTCCGCCGCGCAAGAGATGGAGCGAGCTTTCGGAACAATTCCACGAGATGGAAACGACATCGGGACGGTCGCACTGAGCATCGTGCACCCAATTTCCGCCAAACCAAATTCAACCAACGAAAAAGGAACTGAAATGAAGACAGCATTGGCATTGACCATCGCGGCGCTGGTCGTTGTCACACCGCGCGACGGGTTTGAAATGTCCGCTTCGTTTGACTGGATTTCTCTTTCGACAACTCCTCCGACTCCGCCGCCGAAATCTCTGGATGCGTAGCTGCGCGCCAAAACGGTAGGGCGAGCTTCCAGCTTGCCCATCCAATTTCATCGCAAGCGGAAAGCTTGCGCTACCCTGCGGCTACATTTCCCCTATCGCAGTCGTGTTGTCTTCGCGTCGTTTGGTCTGCCGATGCGCGGACGCCTTGAAAAATCGCAGACCGCATTCAGAGAAATAAATCCGATAAAAACACTGCACACTTATATTTCAAGTCTCGCTGCCGTGTTGATTTCGTCGTGCGGGTGTGAAAAACACCACGCGCCGCACCACGCTGAACACAAGCAGCCCGAACACAAACACACCGCACACCACGGCAACGGCGATTCGCGGGGCGGAACGACAAGCCTCGACGTGTATTCCGACGGCGCGACGATTCATTTGCTCTTCGCCGAAACCGCCGACGCAAAAACATTTACCGTTTTCCACTCGCGCTCCGACGACGGCGGCACGACTTGGTCGAAACCTGTTCGCGCTGACTTCGGTTGCGGCGCGCCGAGCAACCCGCATCGCGGGATGGACGCGCAACTCGCGGCTTCGGGAAAAAATCTCATCGCCGTCTGGCAAACGGCGGGCACCGACAAATGGGGCGGCGGACCGATGGCGACTGCGCTCTCATCCGATGGCGGCAAAACCTGGCGCGCGGGTGGCAATCCTGCTGACGATGGGTTGACGGCGGGACACGGTTTCATTGACATCGCCGCCGACACGAAAGGAAATTTTCACCTCATCTGGCTCGACAGCCGAAACGGCAAACAAGGATTACGCTACACGCGTTCCACTGATGCGGGCAAAACGTGGGAGAAAAACCAGACGCTTGATGACGAGACCTGCGAGTGCTGTTGGAACTCCCTCGCAACGGATTCAAACGGTGGAGTGTTCGCGCTCTACCGCGACAAAGACCCGCGCGACATGGCGCTCGCAGTTTCCCGAGACAACGGCGCAACGTGGCAACGCGCGGGCGTCGTCGGAAAATTCGATTGGAAGTTCGACGGCTGCCCTCACGTCGGCGGCAACGTTGTCCGCGTGAGCGGAAAAATCCACGCCGTTGTCTGGACTGGCTCGGAAGGCAAAGCTGGAATTTATCACCTCACTTCTTCTGACGGAGCGACGTGGGAATCGCCGCGACAATTTCCCAGCAAGGCGCACCGCCCCGACATCGCCGTTAGCGCCGACGGAAAAATCGCCGCCGCGTGGGACGGCGTTGTTGACGGCAAATACGGCACCTGGGGCACCGTCTCAGCCGACGGCGAAAAAGGGTCCGAACCGCGTCGTCTTTCCGCGCCCGCCGCCAACGCCACCCATCCGCGAGTCGTGTCAACTCCGCACGGGTTCCGCGTGTTCTGGACGGAGATCACTGACGAAGCGAACATCACTTGGCGTTCGGAGTCGTTATCAAACCCGCAGACGAAGTGACGGAAAATGGCTTTGACACCCGCGCCCGCGCGCGGCATTCTCCGCGCGAAGTGAAGACGATGAAGTTCATCGGGTCTGTGTCCCTTGCAACGATGCTGGGTCTCTTTGCCGTTGCCGCGCCCGCGCTGCACACGCACGCCCCGACGGACAGTGCGCATCATCATCATCACGATGCGGACGACCATTACCATGATGACGCCGACACGCCGAGCGATTCCGCCGAACATTGTGCGGCGTGCGATTGGCAAAACACCGCCGCCGACCGTTCCGTTCCAGCGCCAGCCCTCGCGCCGTTGTTCAACGCCATTGCAGTCTTCGCCATTTCTGATTTCATCGCGCCGCTGAACGACGCGATGGGATTCTCTCTCGAACGCGCGCCTCCTGTCTGCGCCTGACAACCCTCGTGGGAGCGCCTCTCGGCGCGACTGTTCGCTTTCGCGGCGGGAATTCCGTTCTCACGGTTCGCTGCGCCTTTCGCGCGCAGCCGTCCTGACTTTCATCGGGACGATCCGTCACGCAGTCGTTCGTTCAACCATTCAACAGGAGAAAGTGTCATGAAACAGGCATCCATCATCGCCTTGAGTTTGTTCGTTTTGTTAGTCGTCACTACCGCAGTCAACGGCGCCGACCTCGACGCGCCGCCGTCGGACTGGCGGCAAATCATCGAGCAGATGCGCCAGCGCCAGGAAAAATTGGAGCGCACGGTCGAGTCGCAGCAGAAACGCATCGAGGAATTGGAGCGCGGCAAAGCTGCGCCGCCACCCGATGGAACCGAGCCACAGCCGCAACCGCGCCTGACGCAGCGGGAACGCTGGTCGCCCGCGCAACCGATCCCACTCGTGCGATCGGGTCCCGCGTATCTGAATCTGGGCGTGATCTCCAATGTAATCGTCGGTGGTTCGACACAACGCGATCCCTCGGCGTTATTACAACTCGGTCATCACGACCCGAAACGGCGCGGGTTCAACCTCACCAACACGGAACTCGTCCTCGACGGCGCGGTGGATCCTTACTTCAAGGGATTTGTTGACATCGTATCCGCGCTCGAACCCAACGGCGAGACGGTCATCGAACTCGAAGAAGCCTATGTGCAGACAACCTCGCTGCCGTGGAACCTACAGGCGCGCGCGGGACAATTCTTCACCGAGTTCGGCAGGCACAACGCGCAGCATCCCCACGCGTGGGCGTTCGTGGATCAACCGATCATCCACAATCGGCTGTTCGGTCCCGATGGATTACGCAGTCCTGGAGCGCGCGTCTCATGGCTCGCGCCGACGCCGTTTTACGCGGAGTTTCTGCTCGGCGTGTTCAACCCCGACGGCGAGACCGCGTTCAGTTTCGGCAACGAAGGCGAGGACGACGGCACGGGAACGCTGCGGCTTTTCGGGCACGCGACGATGCCGCGTCCGATCCGCAACATCGGCGATATGCTCTATGTGCCACGCGTTGTCACCGCGTTCGACCTCACGGAGAACCAGACTGTGATGCTCGGCGTGTCGGGCGCGTTCGCTCCGAATTACGCGGGGATGGACACGCGCACGCAAATCTACGGCGCTGACTTGTATTGGAAATGGCGTCCCGCCGACGCGGAGAAAGGATTCCCGTTCATCTCGTGGCAGACGGAAGTGTTGTATCGCAAGTTCGAGGTGGACGCCGACCCGTCGGTGCCGCTCGCGGGAGGCGATCTTGAGGACTGGGGGTTTTACTCGCAATTGCTCTGGGGATTTCGTCGCAGCTGGGTCGCGGGGCTGCGCGGCGAATTCGCGTCCGCCAACCATCGCGATCTTGCGCCGAGCGAGCCGCTGCGGTTCGACCGCACGCGCATCTCGCCGAACCTCACCTGGTATCCGAGCGAATTTTCCAAGATTCGATTCCAATACAACTACGACTGGATGCAGCGCACACGGGACGACCACACGTTCTGGCTGCAATTCGAGTTCTCACTCGGGGCGCACGGAGCGCACAAGTTCTAAGGATGAATGAGGAGGGATGAATTATGAATAAGACAACTTGCACCAATTTATTGGTGGGAACGGTTCGCCGAGCCGTCCTCAATCTGTCACAAACGGCGCGCCCAGCGGTCGCGCCCTACCTACTCGCGTTTGTTGCGGCGCTGTTGCTGCCGTTCGCGGCGCACGCCGACAAACTCAACGTTGTCGCCACCACGCCCGACCTCGCCGCCATCGCGCGCGAGGTTGGCGGCGACCGCGCGGAAGTGCGCAGTCTCGCCAAACCGATGGAAGACCCGCATTTCGTGCAGGCGAAACCGAGTTTCATCGTCGCGCTCAACAAAGCCGACGCGCTTATCGAGGGCGGCGCGGAACTGGAAAGCGGCTGGCTCTCCGCGTTGCTCGACGGAACGCGCAACCGCAACATCACGGCGGGAGCGGGGGGACGCATCGCCATTGCTCCGCGCATCGAGATGCTGGAGCGACCGCGCGAGTTGGATCGTTCGCACGGTGACGTTCACGCGTCAGGCAACCCGCATTTCCTCACCGACCCCGAAAACGCAAAAATCGCCGCGCGCGAAATTTGCGAGGCGTTCTGCAAACTCGACAGCGCATCAGCCGACTTTTACCGAGACAACCTCGGCAAATTCACGGCGCGACTCGACGCGAGACTGGCGGACTGGCGAAAAACGCTCGCGCCGTTGAAGGGCGCGCGCATCGCGGCGTATCACAACACTTGGGCTTACTTCGCGCGGCGGTTCGAGTTGAACATTGATTTGTTTCTCGAACCCAAGCCAGGCATCCCGCCGTCGCCCGCGCATCTGGCGAGCGTCGTGAAAACGATGAAGTCGGACAACGTGCGCGCCGTCATCGTCGAGCCGTTCCAGAACCGAAAGACCGCCGAGTCCGTCGCAGCACAAACAGGCGCGCGGGTCGTGGATTTCGCGCAGCACCCTGGCGGCGTGAAGGGAACGGAAGGCGGCTACGTCGAGTTGATGGATTATCTCGTCGCGACGCTGGCGAAGGCGCTCGACGCGAAATGATTGGCTCGGAAGAAAAATCACATGGAGATATTTGAAGTCATCCGAATGCCGACGTTGGCGACCTGTCTGTTATTGCCAGGGTTGCTGGTGTATCTCGGGCTTCACGTCGTGAAACGCGAAGTCATCTTTGTTGACCTTGCGCTGGCGCAGGTCGCCGCGCTGGGCATCTGCATCGCGCTGTTGCAACATCACGAACCGAACGACTGGCAGACGTTCGCGTGGTCGCTGTCGTTGACCCTCGCGGGGGCGGCGGTGTTCGCGGTGACGCGCACACACGACCGCGTCGTGCCGCAGGAAGCGCTCATCGGCATCGTGTATGTCGTGACGGCGGCTGCGGCGATTCTGGTGCTGAACAAAACGGAACACGGCGCGGAAGGATTGCAGCACACGCTCGTGGGCGACGTGTTGACGGTGCAGGCGCGCGATTTGTGGCACACGATTCCCGTGTTTGCGTTCGTCGCGGCAGTCCACGTGTTGTTTCGCAAGAAATTTCTGCTGCTCACGTTCGAGCCTGAGCGCGCGGAGGCGCAGGGAATCTCGGCGCGATGGTGGGATTTTCTGTTTTACGCGCTGTTCGGACTGGTTGTGACGAGTTTCGTGCGCATCGCGGGGGTGCTGATGATTTTTTCGTATCTCATCGTGCCCGCCGTGTGCGCGAGTTTCCTTGTTCAAACACTGCGCGCGCGGTTGCTGGTCGGGTGGGCAATCGCGGCGCTGGCGAGTCTCGCGGGATTGTATGGCGCGTGCCTGCCCGCGATTGATGCGCCGCCAGGTCCCGCGATTGTGTGCGCGCTTGGCATCGTGCTGGTGATTGCAGGCGCGGCGCGCGCGCTCAGAAACCGCGTCGCCCGCGAGAAATAGAATCACTTGCCCTTCTTCTCGGAGCCGCCAGAACCGCCTTTTTTGCCGCTGGCTTTTGAGACCAAGCCGACAATCAATCCGAGGGCGAATATGGCGAACGCGAACAAAGGCACGGGCATTTTGTAGGGCGGGTCAGGGTAGCCGAACAAGTCGAGGCTCACCGTGTCGCGCGGATGTTGCAGCGTGAACAGCAGCAACAAGAGAATCGCCAGCAGCGCAATGATAAGTTTCACGCCCAGTCTCATGGCGCGAAATTAGGCGGGCGCTCGCCGCGCTTCAAGAAGATTGTAGCTGCCATAGTAGCTACGAGCGTTCGCGAGTGGCGTTAATTGAGATGCAAGAACTAAGTGCCGTCAACAAAACTCCAAACGGAACGCTCACGCGTTCCGCTCCAAAGCGGTGGGAGCGGAATCGGTCACGATTCCGTCGGTTTTGATAGGCACTCTAAGAACCTATCCTAAAACTTGGTGGCACAGGCCTCCGTGCCTGTGGCTGACATGGGCAGGGACGCCCGTGCCACCGATTGTTAGGATTGGGTTTTAGGAGAGGCTCTAAATCCACTCGCGAACGCTCGTGGCTACAAAATCGGAAACATCGATCTGCGCTTCGCAGAAGCCCAGCAACTCTCACTTCACGCCGAGCGCCTTTAGAGAATCTTCAAGGGGGACGACCTTCCTGCAACTCGGTGATGCCCGCTCTTTTCACGACGGACGCGAACTGTTGGAGCATCTTTTCGCGCGCGTCGCCAGTGACACGATTGGTGGCGAGCAACACGTATTGCACGGACAACCGCGCGACCTGCACGCGGAAACGCACGTCTTCGTTCTCGGCGAGTTTCTCGGCTTCGTCGAAAATTTTCTCCGCGCCGCTGAGAAACGCCGCCGACAGATATGGCGCATCGGGTTTGTCAAAAATCGCCGTATGAATGTCCCAGCCAGAATCTTTCAAGCGCGGGAGGTCAACCCCGCGCAACGACACGGCAGCGCCGCTCATCCCATGGAGCAGGTCGGCGCGCGTGTCCGCGCCTTGTTTGGCGAGGCAACGAGCGCAAGCCGTGAGCCGCCCTCTCAAACCGCCACGGGCTGGCCCGCGCCCAGCGCCGCGATGACAGCATCACCCGCCTTCACGGTCGAAACGGTCGGGGCACCGGCCTTCGCCACGTCGGCTGTCCAGACGCCTTCATCGAGGCAGCTCGAAACCGCTGCCTCCACGGCAGCCGCTTCCGTCTCCAAGCCGAAGGAATGGCGCAGCATCATCGCCACGCTGAGGATGGTGGCGTAGGGGTTGGCGATGCCTTTGCCGGCAATGTCGGGCGCTGAGCCGTGAATCGGCTCGTAAAGACCGCGTTTGCCCTCGCCCAGCGAGGCCGAGGGCAGCAGCCCCATCGAACCGGCGAGCATCGACGCCTCGTCGGTGAGGATGTCGCCGAACATGTTCTCGGTCACGATGACATCGAAATCCGAGGGGCGCCGAATGAGGTGCATCGCGGCGGCGTCCACCAACATGTGCTGCAACTCGATGGCGGGGAACTCGTCGCGCACGACGCGTTCTGCGGTGGCTCGCCACAGGCGCGAGGTCTCCAAGACGTTGGCCTTGTCCACCGAGGTCACTCGGCCGCGCCGAGCCGACGCCAGCTTGCAGGCAACCCTCACGATGCGCTCGACTTCTTTCTCCGTGTAAAGGCACGTGTCCAAAGCCCAGCCCGGCTCACGCTGTTTCTCGCCAAAATAGATGCCGCCGGTCAGTTCGCGCACCACGATGAGATCCACCCCGCCGAGACGGTCGGGCTTGAGCGGCGCGATATCGAGGAGCGCGCGATGCGGCGCGACGGGCCGAAGGTTGGCGTATAACCCGAGTTCCTTGCGCAGCCCCAGCAACCCCTGCTCGGGGCGCACCCGCGCGGCGGGGTCGTCCCATTTTGGTCCGCCCACGGCACCCAGCAAAACCGCATCCGCCTCGTGGCAGAGCGCGACCGTTTCCATCGGCATCGGGCTGCCCGTCGCGTCGATGGCGCAGCCGCCAAGAAGCGCCTCGCGGGTTTCAAAGGAATGTCCCCAGCGGCGGGCGACGGCGTCGAGCACCCGGACCGCCTGAGCGGTGACTTCGGGGCCGATGCCGTCCCCGGGAAGGACTGCGATTTTTGTGTGCATGTCTCGTGATGAAGCGCCACGGGCCTAGTGCTCTGTCAAAGCTCATTTTAAGGGTTCTTGGAGGGACGCGCTCCGTCGCGTCTCCCGCTTCGCGGGACGGTCACGACGGAGCGTGGCAGAAATTCCCCAAATTGGAGGGACGCGCTCTGTCGCGTCTCCCGCTTCGCGGGACGGTCACGACGGAGCGTGACCCTCCAACTCGCTCTGCGTCAATCTTCTGAATCAAAATGGGGAATG
>Ga0187892_10008391_pt1 | contig 14166 bp, 11 predicted proteins | sample MA1701073metaG_FD_139345 | JGI IMG/M metagenome (GOLD analysis project Ga0187892, IMG submission 139345) | Bio-ooze microbial communities from a basaltic lava cave in the Kipuka Kanohina Cave System on the Island of Hawaii, USA - MA170107-3 metaG ... | reverse complement strand
TTGACAGGCGTGGTATAATGAATGCGTTGGAGTGACGCAAGGTTGGTCACGGAGGACTTCGGATGGCGATGGGACGGCTTCCCGGGGAGTTGCAGGCGGAGTTTTGGGTGGCGACCCAGGATTCACGATGGTCGCCGGGGCGCTGATCATTTCGACTTGATCGGCGAATGCGCTTGGGATCGTTGAGATTGTTGTGAAGGAACCAAAGCCGGCTATGTCGATTCGGCCGACCTTGTGCTGGCGACACCTTATCGGGAAACCGGCGACATTGCTTCTCTCTCGGCCGGGGATATATCCCTTGCTAGGGGTCGCGCTTGGTATTCTCTGATGCGTTGTTTCGCTCGAGTTGCCGCAGCACGCTGTCGAGGTGGCGGAGGTATTGGCCGTCCGGGAAGCGCTCACGCAGGGCCGCGGCCTGCTCCCGGGCTTTGTCCAGCGACTCGGTCAAACCCGTCACCACGAGCCGGCGGAACAAGATGCCTTCCTCGTCGTCGGGGTATTTACGATCCACTTCTTCGACAATCCGTTTGAACAGCTCCGCCCGCCGGTGGATAAGCGCCAGTTCCAGAACCTCGTAGCCCGCCCGCCTTGGGTCACCCTTGACGAACTCCTCCGCGTAGGCTCCCCCTTTCAGCAGGCAGAACGTCAGGCACTTCTCGAAAAGATCGAGCATGCCCTCGAGCTCTTCCGGCGGTATCGCGCGATTGCCCAATAATCCCGCGAGCAGCCTCGCCGTCTCCCAGCGGATCTCCGGGGCATAGGCAGTGTCACCGAAGCGATCTAAAAACTCACGAAACAACATCGCGCGAAAGATATTCACTTTTTCCGCCCTACCGAGACGAATTGCGTCATCGTATTCTTGCAGCCGTTGTTGGAGAAACTCCATCGCTAGTCGGTCCCTAAGCCCTTGAGGTCGGACACGCAATTTCGCAGCTGGCTGATCCCAAACGATTTGATGGTCTTGACCCTTCGGACCAACGCGCGCTGTAGACACATCCAGGTGTCCGACCAGTTCGAAGGAACCCGGTTCGCCGGGCCACGCGTAGCTCGACTCCTCAAACAGGAATCGACGTTGTTCGAGGACTCCTTCCGGAGGAATCGTTATAGGGGTTCCAGTCCACGCGCTATCATGTGCACCGTGGCGCAGATGCATCGTTTCTTCATTACCCAATAGAACATGTATCTCCGGCTGGATGTATCCCATGGTGAATCCTCGTATTGTGACCGCGAAGCTGTTTGGATTGACAATTCGGACCGTCAGCCCGAAGTTCTGCAGCACGACGCAAGTCGAATCGTCAAGTACGAGCTCAATCTTCATTCGTACATTTTCGGAAGCAGCGACCGCAGGAAAGTAGTCATTCGACAGAAGGCAAAGCGCAGCCACCGAAAAAGTTTTGAAACGTGCGTTTTTCAGGTACATTGCTGCATTCTCCAAATTATGGTTGTGGAGGATACTCGATGCTCCGTATCTTTTTTAGGCTGACCGGTGAAAACGCGATATTGGGCGCCATCCCGGTTTGATCAAGAACGTCCGTCATGATAAAGTCACCGCTCGGATCTTGTTGGTCCCCCGGCGGGGAACGATCATCCGCATGTTCGAGCAAGAACTGGTGTCCAGTCTCATGGACCGCGGTATACCGCTCCAGAATCGCCATGTTTGCCGAGTTCCCGCGCTTGTCATCCCTGATGGTCTCCAGAAAGACCAGCGAACCCGCTCGTCGTCCGAAGGTGAAGGGTGGATCACCGGTTAGCCCGTATTGAAGCCCGCTGGCGGCTTGCTCACCGTCCGGATCACCGTCTTTTGCAACATACCCCTGAAACGCAGATGTCACGTGCACAGCCCAGAACTCAGCCGAGGAAGTCAAATCACGGTTTTCATTCCCGCTCCCAACCGCCTCGCCGTTCGTTGCGACATTCCTGTCAAATGCTGTGTTTGCATCATAGTACTGCATATCCAGTGGTGCGACATCCACGTACGCGTTGCGGAAGACTTGGGCCATCAACCCCGTGTCCGGTACTTTTGGAAGTGTAACGGGTGGCGCGTCGAAGCCCACCATGATGAACGGCGGCTTTCCATTCGGATCGCTTCCCACGTCATCGTCGTGCAACAGATAGGTCGCTCCATTGGCGTTCACAATCGACGCCGGAGCGTTGATGATCGTCACCTGGTCGTCGCCCCAGCTTGTCTCCGTGGCGATCGTCGTAAAAACTCCATATCCGTTAATGATCATCTTGCCGACTTTGTGCTGGTCGGTTTCTTCGAAGTCCGGATGCAAGTCCGCAATGTCAACGACGGCTCGATTGTTGGACGAATTGAAGGTCGGCGGCCGCTGAACGGTACCGCTTTGAGCGTTACTGGTCTCGGAATTGGCCGCACTCCAATCGACCGGACCCATCGAGTCCACCTCCACGTGCAGCTTTCGCCATACGGTGAGCATGGGGCTCCAAACAACGGGGACTTTGTAGCCTGAAAAGTCGCCGTTGGCTGCAAGCTTGCCGTTGTCGATCCGTGTACTCAAGGCATCGGCCGTTGCCTGCGTCACTTGCGGGTTCGAGCCGCCAGCACGTCGGACAGGCAGGTGGCCGCGGCACGATAATTATTGCCCGGCTGCATCGAGACGGTCAACGTTTTTCGCGCCTGGCCCCATTGATTCGTGGTCACGGTCCAGTAGCCAACCGCAGGGTCGCCTCCACCGGGCAGGCGGTTGTCCGGCCCGCTTGTGGGGGTTGTGTCGAGGACGGTCACGTTGGGGATATCGTTCAACCCCCCCGGCCCGTGAACCTGATCGAAGGGGTCGTCGACGTCCCAAACCCGCATGTACACGGGCACCCCTTCGACGGGCGGGGTGATCGTGGCCACCAGATCGACTTGGCGGCGCAATGGTGGGTCTGCGTCGTTGGGATGAAGTTTATCGGGGAAGATGCGGATACCCCGGTTATTGGGGCAGCCTTCCAACGGGGCGTTGTCCGTGGCCAAGGGCACGCACCCACCCTGACCGGGCGCCCCCAACGCTGGCAGTTCCCAGGCCAACGACTCGGCCCGCACGGCAACCAGGGGTCCACCGGAGTGGTGACAATAATGCACGCCGGGACATTCGCTGGCAAAAAGGGTCATCATGCCACACGCATCGCTGACTGTCTTGGCGGTAACACTGGACCACTAATGGGCTCGTGCTGGCTACAAACGCCGTAGCCGTCGCACGTATCCTGCGTGCAAGGATTGGAATCTCCATCATCGCAGCTCGCCCCGGATAGCGGCTCATGCTCGCACGCGCCGGCGACGCAGTAGTCGTCCGTGCAGGGGTTGCCGTCGTCCGGGCACGGGTCGCCAGTCATCGGATCGTTGCGGCAGACACCGCCGATGCATTCGTCATCGGTGCAGGGGTTGCCGTCGTCGCATTCGCTTCCCCCGCCGCTTAAGGGTTCGATCTCCTGCGGCCCGCATCCCGGCGTCGGCGGCTCCGTCGGGGGAATCTCGCCATACTGAAAGCCCTGAGTCGGAACGCCGACGCAAAGCAATGCAGCGACGGCAGCAGCCTGGGCCAATCGGCGCATACTCACTCGGGGGTTCGATCCGCTCACGAAACATGAAACCTCGATTGGCACGACGTCAGCCTTTCGCAATGGGCATCGGCCATCCTACCGGCCCTGCCTTGCAAGGCCCCTTACCCTTCTTCGGTCCACTGGAACATGCGGGCTCCGAACAGAAAGCTGGCGACGCCCAACCCAATGAGAATCCCGCTAGGAAGCAGCATCTCCTGCAGCGAGAAGCCTCTCCAGATGGCGCCGTCCGTGGCCGTGATGGCCCACTTCACCGGGCTGATCACGCTGATGCGCTGCAGCCATTCGGGCATGATGAACTGCGGGATCATTCCGCCTCCGATCATGGCCATCACCAAAAGCACGGCCCAGCCCAAACCGGCCGCGGCTTGCTCTGTTTTTCCCGCGATGGAAAAGAGCATCATGATCCCCACAAATGCGATGGTCACCGACAGCAACGCCAAGATCAGCAGCCCGATCGAATTAGGGCGGATGCCAAAGATAAGAACGCCAATGGCCATGAGCACGACTTGTAGACCTAAGGTGGTCAGGAAACAGGCCCCGGCTTTACCGCCGAGGATTTGCTCGCGCCGAAGAGGGGCCATCCGCAGGCGGATCAGCGTTCCCTTGGTCCGTTCGATTACCATGGAGAGGCCAAACGCCGTGGCACAGCTCATCACCCCCCAAATGATGCCTTGCGGAAAAGAGACCTCGAAGCTGTTCTTCGGTCCCCGCCACTCGCGTGTAACCGGAACCGTTTCGATCGAGACGGGTTCCCAGCGCGCCCCTTCGCCTGGCTTGCCGGAGGCCTTGGGCAAGGCACTGAGGAAGCCCTCCAGCGCGGGAAGAAAGAGGTTCAGGGCCCCGCGCAGCATCGGGTCGACGTCGTCATCTTCGTTCAGCTCCGCAAGCCAACGATTGGTGTACTTTCGCATTTTCTCGGGCTGGGTAAAGAACTCTTGCATTCCCTCGTAGGCACACTTGGCCAGGACGCCTCGAATCATCCCCGCCTCGGCCTGGCGGGCGGGGTCGATGCCGGTCTCGATTCTGGCCGGCTCACCCCAGAACATTCGTTCGCGGGCCTCGCCGAAACCTATGGGCAGGGCGATGTAGGCCGTCCGTTCGCCCGTGCGGACCAGGCGGCCCGCCTCTTCGCGGGAGGTCAATTCCACGGCGAACTCCGGGGCTTTCTGGAGCGTGGCCACGAAGGCGCCGGAGCTTTCCGTCTTGTCCTCATCGACCACAAGGACTTTGATCGCCCGCGTACCTCGCCCCTGGCCGGAAAAAAGAGCTCCAAAAAAGATGCAGTAGACCAACGGAAAGAAGAAGGTGAAGAAAAACCCCACCTTATCCCGAAGCAGTAGTTTCAAGTCCTTGACGGCCAACGCAATGATCTGGTTCATCAGCAACGCCCCATGACCACTACTTACCCAGAGCCAATTCGAATAACCACTCCTCTCGTGGGAAAGGATTCTTCCGCATTGGCCCAATTCCGCAACGGCGATTCATGTTTTGAGAGAATCGGAGCGGCATCGTCCGATAAGGCGGAGGCATCGCAAGCGAGCAGCCTCATCGAAAGTGAGCTCCGAGGCGGACACAATATCAGCTTGGCATGATACCCGGACCCAAGAAAAGCCCAACGAAAGCGCTTTCCGCTAACGAACCCGGCAGTTCTTTGTCTGACGCAAAGGAAACCGCAACGTTGGACACGCGTTTGCACACGACCGGGCCGACGGAGGTAGAACGGGTTTGCGCGGCCCAGCGGGGTGACGTGGCGGCCTTTGGTGAGCTCGTTGGGTTCTATCAGCGGCGGACCGTGTCCCTGGCGTTTCGCCTGCTGGGCAACATCGAGGACGCCCGGGACGTCAGTCAAGACGCTTTCGTGCGGGCGTTTCGGCACTTGGGTCAGCTTGATGACCCGAGCCGGTTCGGCCCCTGGCTGATGCGGGTGGTCAGCAATTTATCGCTGAACTACCGTCGAGCGCGAAAGCTGCGACTGGCCGCCCCGCTCGACGATGACGCGGTGGGCACCGACGAGCGGGCCGGCATGGGCGGCAAAACGGTGGAACCGGCCGCCGAGCACGATGGCATTTTGACAGAGGAGCTGCGGGGTGCCATAGGATTGGCATTAGAGCGGTTGCCCGACAAACAGCGCCTGGCGCTGATTCTGTTCAGCGTTGAAGGGCTGCCGCAAAAGGAAGTGGCGGAGATCCTGGAATGTTCCGTCGAACTGGTGAAATGGAACGTCTTCCAGGTGCGGCAAAAGCTGAAGGAAATGTTGGCCGGCTATCGGTAGTCAAACGATCAACGATGAGCGAGCAGACCTACAATCCCAACGACCCGCTCTTTTTGGCGAGCCGGAGCTTGGACGAGACGCTCTGCGAGCCCGATCGCCGGCGCCTCGACGATTGGCTGGCCGGTTCGGAATCGGCCGCTCAGGAGCTCGCACGCCTCGGCGCGGTTGATCGCCTGGTCCATCAATGGGGCCAAGCTAAGGTAGTAGAAGGGCAAACCAATCTAGCGAAGTCGGTTCTGGACCGAATCTCGCAGGACGCTCAATGCGAACCGGCGGATTCGGTCGACGGCTTGCTGGAACAATGGGGGCGATCGCAACCCGAGATCGATTGGAACCAATTCTCGTCGGCCGTTATGACCAAGGTCCGGGCGGAGCGACGGCGGAGAATCGTCACCCGCTTGACCTTCCGTCTTGGCGCTCCGCTCGCGGCGGCGGCCTTGGTCTTCGCCTTGACGCTGGACTTCCGGGCCCCGCTTGGAACCCCAACGGCCAAACCGCTTGGTGTCGTGAACATCGCTTGGAAGTCACCAGCGGCGAGGCAAGCCGTAACGCAGACTGCCACGTTGGTTTCATTCGCTAGAATATCCGGCGGCGAAAAGCCAGTGGACCGACTAACGCCGGCCATCACCGTCGCCTGGGCGGGATCAGCGCCGATGGCCGGTGAGCTTCCGGAGGATGGGGGACCTGCTTTTTAACGAGAATGGGGGACGGACTTTCCAGCCGGTCATCGACATGAAGTCATTCACCGGGCAATCGCGAGGGAGATAAGACATGATTCTTTCATATTTCGTAGGTTTATGGCTGACGGCGACGGCCCCCGCGTTGCAAGCCGACACTCGGGCACTCATCGAGCAGGCCCTTGATGAACCGGCGACGATCACGCTCGAAAAAATCAAGCTGGCCGACGCCATCGGCCTGCTGACTCGGCAGACCGGCGTCACCATCGTGATGCCACGGGATGTCATGAACCTCGTCCCCCATGGCGGTCAGACGCTGATCGAAAAGGTCGAAATCGCCAACGTACCGCTTCGCGAAGGGCTGGCCAAGCTGTTTACGCCTCTGGGAATGAACTTCGTCATCGTGGAAAACCACGTGGAGATCGTGCCCAAGGAGGCCTTGCTTTGCCTGGGACGCGCCCCCACCTGGACGGAGTTGGACGTCTTGGCCTGGCTTTCGGCCACTCAACCGGGCATCGATGCCCAGTCTCTGGCCGACCTCAAAGAGCGGGTGCAGTTTCAAGTCCCGACGCCCGAAGCCTGGAAGATTCTATCCGAAGCCGTTCGCAACGTCGGAGCGGGCGCGGGCGACGAAGTGCTGACGGTGGCCTGCGCCCATCACGGCTGGGGTTGGTGCATGTCCGACCGGTGGCTGGTGATCGCTCCGTTCGAGCGGCAAATCCAGCGGCAGCTTCAGCAGCCGATCACCATTCGGCTCAACAACCGGTCGCTCTTTGACGTGCTTGCCGCAGTGGGTCAGCAAGTCGGCGTGCCGATGCGCGCGGAGCCCGGGGCGATTGCGTCGCTGCCGGTCCCGTTGCAAGCCAACTTCTACCTCAACGTCCAGAACGAACCGGCCGAGTTGGCCTTGGAGAAGATCGCCTCGGCCACCGGCTTGGGCTATTTGATTTCGCAGGAAGGCGTGGTCTTCTACCAACCAGCGGCGCGGACGGCGACCGCAGCCGAGCCGCAGGGCCAGGCCCGCCCGAGCTCCGCTGATCCCTACGTGGCCAAGCTGGTCATCGAGCTGCCGGAGGGTAAGTCGATCGAGTGGCTGATCCGTGCTTCGGAGCTCCCGGAAGACCTTCGCGGCCGACGGCAGCGCGACCTGGACGAATGCTTCGACACCTACCGCCGAAGGGACGAAGGGACGAAAGTGCGTAAAGACTAAATGTTGGACGCGAATTTCAAAGTCCTCGATTTGTAGCCGCCGCGCATTAATCGCATTTCCCGCGATTCTACGTAATTGACCGGCGGCGAAGGCACGAAACACGCAGGGTACGAAGGGACGGGACGGAGAGACGAAGGGGACAAAGGGACGCGGCAAGCCACGAAGGGACATGCAGACTGAAGGCCTGCCCGACAGTAGCCGGTGGCAAGTCCGCCGCAGGCGGACGCCGCCCCCGGACACGGACGAAACGAACGCCCCGACCTTGTAAAGGTCGAATACGTTGGGATGAATGCCGGCACGCGGATGCGGCCCTTTCAGGATCGGATAAAACGGCGCCTCGATACCGTGGGCGGCGCTGGTTGGAGGGGCTTTAAGAGCCGGTGCGGGCGATGTTGTATTTTTTGACGCGGTAGCGCAGGTGGTCGCGGGTGATGCCCAAGGCCCGGGCGGCCTTCGATTGATTCCAGTAATTATCCTGAAGGGCTTTGACGATCATCTCCCGTTCGCTATCCCACAACGTGGGGTTGGCGGCCGTGCGGACGCGGACCTCACCGCTGGTGATCTCGAGAGGCAAGTGCGAAGCCAATAGCTCCGGCCCGTCGCACATGAGCACGGCCCGCTCGATCACGTTGGCCAGCTCGCGGATGTTGCCCGGCCAATCGTAGCTCTTGAGCTTCGACTTCGTTTCCGCTGCGACCGTCCGCACGGGAACGCCGAGCGTGTGGCTGGCGAGCTTGGCCAGGTGGTCGGCCAGGATGGGAATATCCTCGGGGCGCTCGCGCAGCGGCGGCAAAGTGATGGGAAACACGTTCAGCCGGTAGTACAGATCGTCGCGGAATGTTCCATCGGCGATGGCCTGCTTGAGGTCCCGGTTGGTGGCGGCGATGACGCGAACGTCGCACGTGATGGTCTTGGTCCCGCCCACGCGGTTGAAGGCCCGCTCCTGCAGCAATCGCAACAACTTCACCTGCGTGGAGGCGCTGATGTCACCGATTTCGTCCAAGAACAATGTGCCGTTGTCGGCCAGTTCGAACCGGCCGATGTGCTGGGCGATCGCGCCAGTAAAGGCTCCTTTCTCGTGGCCGAACAGTTCGCTCTCCAGCAGCGTTTCGGTCAGGGCGGCGCAGTTGACGGCGACGAAGGCCTTGCCCGCCCGCGGCGAGGCGTTGTGGATGTGCTTGGCCAGAAGTTCTTTGCCGGTGCCCGTTTCGCCGAGCAGCAGCACGGTTGCGTTGGTGGAGGCGACCCGCTCGGCAAGGGTCAGCATCTGCTGGACGGCTTCGGATTTTCCGATGATCTGCACGTCGGCCAGGACGGAACCGCGGAGAGCTAGGTTTTCGCGCTTCAGGCTCTCATGGGTCAGGGCGTTTCGGGCGCCGGTGGCGGCGAGGTTCGCGAAAATGCGCAGCAATTCCAGGTCGGCCTCGCCGAAGTCGCCGCCGTCCGCGCGGTTCAGTACCTCAACCACGCCGATGGTCTCCGATTTATAGATTATCGGGGCGGCCAGCAGCCCGCGGGTGTGGAAGTTCGTCCGGGCGTCGATCCCAGGGAAAAAATCGGGGTCTTGCGTGACATCCAAAACGTTTTGTGGGCGGCCGGTCTTGAGCACGTGGCCCGCGATGCCCAGCCCCGCGTCGAATTCTTTGCCGATCAGCATCCGGCCCTGGGCGCCCACGGCGGCGGCGAAAATGAGCTGGTTGCGCCGGCGATCGAAGGTCAGGACGCTAGCGGCCTCGGCCTGCATGACGGTTGCGGCGCTGCGTGCGATCTGATCCAAAACCGTCTCCAGCTCCAGGGTGGAATTAATGGCCGCCGAAGCTTCGGCCAATGAGCGGAGCGATTCCGCGGATACGGCGCTGGAGGTTATGTCTATCACCAAATCGGAAACCTTGGATGATCTTCCTCGAACGTCCGATTACGAGCCATATCGGTCATATCGCGAGTCGGACTCGTTCGTCCCCCATTATAGTATTCCGCCAATTGAGCTTAGTTATTAGTTAGCCCGTAACGGCTGCCCGCTGTGCGTCACCGAGCGCATCACGGAATCTGTAAAGCAATACTGAATGTACAAATTTCTTGAAATTCACTGAACCAAGTCTCCTCGGCGAACGTAGGTATAAAATGACGGTGTGGAATCACCGTCTGACGAACAACTGCTGAAGGACTTTGCCGCGGGAGATACGGCGAGCTTCGAGTTGCTGGTCCGCCGACACGCCCGAGAGCTATTTCAGTTTGCCGTGCGTCTCACGGGAAACTCGGCCGCGGCGGAGGATGTAGCGCAAGAGACCTTCGTGCGGATGTACCAGGCCGCGAAAACGTTTGATACCGCTCGGCGATTCAAGCCGTGGCTCTTTACCATCGCGGCCAACAAGGGGCGGGACTATTTGCGACGGCGGGAGAATAAGCGCGAGGTCTCCTTGGAGGCCTTTGTCAATGAAGACGACTCGCACGGCCACCGGTTTCTGGATTTGTTTACCGAGACGGACTCCAGTGATTCCTCCGATGCGAACCTAAAGCGCGAAGAGAAACGGCGCGTCGTACGGCGGATCATCGAAGAGATGAGCCCCAAGCTAAAGGAAATCCTCATCCTAGGCTATTACCATCGCTTTTCGTACAAGGAGATCGGCGAGATCCTGGGAATCGAGGTGGGCACGGTCAAGAGCCGGCTCCACCACGCCGTCGTTCAATTCGGAAAGCGGTACGCAGTTGCGGTCCAAAACCAGTTGGAAAAGGGCGGGTAGGAGGTTGCGGATCATTGGCGGTGAGACGACATTTTGAGGGGAGACTCCATGGAATTCCAAGTTTCGGATGATCTGCTACTCGATTTTCACTTGGACCGGCTTGATGCTCCGCGAAAGCAGATGCTCGAAGAGCGGCTTCGTCAAGACGCGCAGCTTCGCCAACGAAGCTCGCGGATCGGCCGGGTCTTGCGGCCTCTTGATCACTGGTCGGTGAATGCGGTTCCTCCGGAACTTGTCGATAGAATTCTTTTCGCCTCGAAAACGCAGGTTATTCCGGCTTCGTCCGCCGCTGTTTCTGCCGCACCCACGCCTTCGGCTTCCCGGCGGTTTGTTCCCCTTCGGGATTTTTTGGCCGTGGCTGCTTGTTTGGTCTTGCTATTCAGCGTGATGATCCCGGGCCTTTCCCAGGCGCGAAGCATGTCGCGCCGGGTCCTGTGCACGAAGAATCTGTCCTCCATCTATGAGGCGACGGGGATGTACCGGGTAGAATCCCATGAGTCCTTGCCGTACGCGGGGCATGAGCCCGGCGCATCCTGGCTTCCCGATGGACCGCCGAGCGCCGCGTTTGCTTCCAACAGCCGTCACGTCTTCCAATTGCTGCGCTCGGACTTCGGACTCTCGCCGGTGAGTTTTGTGTGCCCCTTCAATGAAACGGCGGAAGTGATGAGCGAGCAAGAAGTCCACCGCCTGGACGATTTTGCTTCCTCGCGGAACATCAGCTTTGATTCGTTGAACCTCGCCGGGCCAAGGCCGAATCTGCGGCCGCCGGTGGCCATCGCCTATCTGAGTGATCGCAATCCTCTGTTTGTGGGCGGTCGGTTCAACTCGATGGTTGATCCGGAGAGCAACTCGCCGGCCCACGGCGGCCATGGGCAGTCGGTTCTGATGCTCGACGGCAATGTTCAGGTCCTAACGTCGCCGGTCTATGCGAAACCCAAAAAAGACAACATCTGGGTGGCCGAGGACGTTCGCTACTACACCGGCCACGAAACCCAAACTCAGCCAGACGACGCCTTCCTAATCCCCGGCTTCCCGGTGTCAAAGCCGTAGCAGTCCGTTGCAAAGGTGTGGCACCGGTTTTCAACCGGTGTTTTCACCCCTTGCAAAGTGGTCCCACGCGGACTTGGGCCGTTTTGCAACGAACGGCTAAGACTTCCCCTTCCGCCCCGAAAGGCATCCTTAATTCGACCCCAGCCACGACCAGGGCGCATTCCACGTGCGGCCGGCAGCATGAGCCACTGACGCCGAACGCTTTCACGAGGACCACCCCGGCGGTATACTCGCTCCTACATTTTGTGACATGCAAGATGTGACTCGGAGTTCGAATGGCGTGGTCGGATAGTGCTGACCCAGTCGGCAATGAAAGGAAGGTCAATCATGCTTCGTGCAATCCCCTTCAGGTATCGGCGTCGGTGTTTCCGCCTTTGTCGAAGCTCTGTCGGGCGGATTGAGACCTCTATTTGTTTCACAAAACGGCTCATCGCGACAAGCGCGAATCCGCCGGGTCAGCCTTGTGGAGGATGGTAGGGATGAACGAGTTCGTTGTTCGACGAAGAGGCCAATCCGGCCAAGTCATGTGGGTCATCGGAGTTGTCGCGTTTTCGATCTTGGGCCTCTACGGGGCACGCACGGCGACGGCCCACGACGGCCATTCGACGGACGTCGCGGCCGGTGATCGGCCGGCCGACGTCGGATCAAGTCAGGACGCCCCTCCCGAAGGATTGACCCATTCAGACTGGAGCAGCATCCGCCAAGAGTACGAGCGGCAGCGCCACGCGGCCGTGAGCGTGGAGGGCGGGTTCCGCGCCCGCAACTCCGAGCAGCAATGGCTGACCGATTTCGACGGGCGCGGCTTCAGCGTGGAACCCACATCCGCGGGCGTCGAACAGGCGATTGCGGGAGTCGAACCCGCTGCGCGGGTCGAACCGAACGGTGGCGATTGGCGCTGGGGGCTGGAACTGACAAGCTTTGGCTTCCCGGGCCACGAGCGGGCCGTCGGCGGCCAGGCGGCAATGTCCGCCCAGGGCGACCGCGTGACCTACGATTGGGGCGGCGGGCTCCGGGAGTGGTTCGTCAACGACCGTCGGGGGTTGGAGCACGGCTTCACCCTGGACGTTCGTCCGCCGGGGGCGGGTGACCCCCGAATGGGGGTGGGTCAATGGCTCGAATTGCGGCTGGCCGTGCGCGGCGGCTTGCGTCCCCAGGGACAGCCGGACGGACGAGGGGCGAGCTTTGTGGAGAACCAAGGCCGCACGGTCGTTTGCTACAACGGGCTGAAAGTCTGGGACGCGGATCAGCGGGATCTTCCCGCGCGGCTCGAGGCGGACGGCGCTGGATTGCGGCTGGCCATCGACGAGCGCGACGCGCGGTACCCCCTCACCATCGACCCCTTGGCTCAGCAGGCCTACTTCAAGGCGTCGAACACCGAGGCGGGCGACCAGTTCGGCTACTCGGTGGCCGTGTCGGCCGACACGGTGGTGGTCGGGGCGCCGAACGAGGACAGCAACGCCACGGGCGTGAATGGCGACCAGACCAACAACAGTGCCGGCACTTCCGGCGCGGCGTACGTGTTTGTCCGCATCGGCGGCGTCTGGAGCCAGCAGGCCTACCTCAAGGCGTCGAACACCGATGCGGGCGACATTTTTGGCTTCTCGGTGGCCGTGTCGGGCGACACGGTGGTGGTCGGGGCTTTAGGCGAGGACAGCAGCGCCACGGGCGTGAATGGCGACCAGGCCAACAACAGCGCTAGCCTATCCGGCGCGGCGTACGTGTTTGTCCGCGACGGCTTCGGCGTCTGGAGCCAGCAGGCCTACCTCAAGGCCTCGAACACCGGGTTCGATGACTGGTTTGGCTTCTGGGTGGCCGTGTGGGGCGACACGGCGGTGGTCGGGGCGTATCTGGAGGACAGCAGCGCCCCGGGCGTGAATGGTGACCAGACCAACAACAGCGCCGCCGATTCCGGCGCGGCGTACGTGTTTGTCCGGAGCGGCACGACTTGGAGCCAGCAGGCCTACCTCAAGGCGTCGAACACCGACAGCGGCGACGCTTTTGGCTACTCGGTGGCCGTGTCGGGCGACACGGTGGTTGTCGGGGCGTTCGCTGAGTCCAGCAACGCCACGGGCGTCAACGGCAACCAGGCCGACAACAGCGCATTCCTATCCGGCGCGGCGTACGTCTTCGTCCGCGACGGCTTCGGCGTGTGGAGCCAGCAGGCCTACCTCAAGGCGTCGAACACCGGCTCCTTCGACAGGTTTGGCTACTCGGTGGCCGTGTCGGGCGACACGGTGGTGGTCGGGGCGCACGGTGAGGACAGCAACGCTACGGGCGTCGACAGTAACCAAGCCGACAACAGCGCTAGCTTTGCCGGCGCGGCGTACGTTTTTGTCCGCGACGGCGGCGGCGTCTGGAGTCAGCAGACCTACCTCAAGGCGTCGAACACCGGGACGAGCGACCAGATCGGCTTTTCGGTGGCCGTTTCGGGCGACACGGTGGTGGTGGGCGCGAACGCGGAGGCTAGCAGCGCCACGGGCGTGAATGGCAACCAGACCGACAACAGTGCCGACGATTCGCCCGCCGCGTACGTGTTTGTCCGCGACGGCGGCGGCGTCTGGAGTCAGCAGGCCTACCTCAAGGCGTCGAACACCGGTGCCAACGACCTTTTTGGCCTCTCGGTGGCCGTGTCGGGCGACACGGTGGTGGTCG
>Ga0187892_10008390_pt1 | contig 14166 bp, 20 predicted proteins | sample MA1701073metaG_FD_139345 | JGI IMG/M metagenome (GOLD analysis project Ga0187892, IMG submission 139345) | Bio-ooze microbial communities from a basaltic lava cave in the Kipuka Kanohina Cave System on the Island of Hawaii, USA - MA170107-3 metaG ... | reverse complement strand
TTCACTGTCTATGGTCCCTGGGGTCGGCCCGACATGGCCCTCTTCCTCTTTACGAAGGCGATTCTGGCTGGCAAACCGATTGACGTCTTCAATTACGGAAAGATGCAGCGTGACTTCACCTACGTTGACGACATCGTCGAAGGAGTGGTGCGGGTTCTGGATCAGCCGGCTCAGCCTGACCCGGCATGGTCTGGCGAGGCGCCGAACCCCGGCACCAGTTCTGCTCCCTACCGACTCTACAACATCGGGAATCACCAGCCGGTGGAGCTGCTGCGCTTCATAGAGGTTTTGGAGGATGCGCTGGGGAAAAAGGCGGAAAAAAACTTCCTGCCCTTGCAGCCGGGCGATGTGCCGGCAACCTATGCGGACGTTGATGATCTGATCAAGGATGTGGATTTCAAGCCGAATACTCCGATCGAAGTCGGCATCCGGCGATTCGTGGAATGGTACCGAAACTTCTATCGGTGATCGCGTAGGCTACTCAGTAAACCTCCTCCCTGAACAGCTTCTCCAGACAATCCATTGACAGGCCCTCCAGACTGGGAATCGTCAAGTGAGCCTCAGAGAGCCGCTCGGGCGGGTACGTGGTGGCGAGGCCGATCACTGGCATGCCGGCTGCCTTGGCGGAACGGATGCCGGCTAGTGAGTCCTCGATGACCAGGCATTCCTCTGGACTGATTGGCGGCTGGGGCCTGGGCTCAAGGCGGTTGATCTGGCTAAGCGCGACGTGGTAAATGGCCGGGTCCGGCTTCCCAATCGAGGTATCTTCCGCTGAGGCGATCACCGCAAAATCCTTCACGATCGGGGTATCACGTAGCGCAAAGTCGATTTGCTCCCGCCTTCCTCCCGATGCGATTGCCAGCCTGTAACGCTGGCCAGCCAATTTGACAAACTCCGCCGCCCCGGGAAAGAGCTGCGGCTTGTGTGTAGCCGTGTAGTCCCTGAAGAGGGCGGCTTTTCGCTCCAGGATTCTTTGGATGCGGACAGGGTCTTGGGTCCCAATCACTGATTCCACAAGGGCGGTGGCGCAGTTGCGTTCGTCCATGCCCAGGTAGGCCCCATAGTAATCCTCTTTCGTCAGGGTGAGGCCGTCCTCCTGCAGGGCTTGCTGGAAGGTCAGGAAGTGAGGAGTCTCATCGTCGGCGATCACGCCGTTGAAGTCGAAGATGATGGCGCGAAGCCTCCCCTGCGCGTGCATCGCCCTTCTTCCTCACGTGGTCTCCAGTGTACTTGACGCGCGCCTCAGGAACAAGAATCTCTAGCTTGCTATCGTGCGTCCCTCAGAGGGCATGGTGACTGAGGGGGAAGCTGGCGAGATGTGAGACCAGTCTGCGGGCGCCGTCTTCGCTGGTTGGCGTCCACGACCTTTTGCAGTTTTGTTGATTGCAAGAGGTGTGCATGCTATTTTGGGCAGGGATTTTATGACATTGGGAGAAGCATGTTGTCGAGCCTAAGGATCGGCCGCGCAGCGGTATGTGTCACGCTTTTGATCATAACAGCGCTTCTCATGAGTGAGCGGGCAGGATTTGCTCAGGGGCTCGTGCTGGAGCGCGCCGAAGATCAACGTTGGGGTTTCGGGGTCGATTTGGGGCTGCTGAATGAAACGATCGACAAGCAAGTCTTTGCACTGGGGGGCAACGTCGATTACTACGTGACAGGGAACTTTTCTGCCGGACCAATGGTGCAGATAGCCCCTGGCAGCGACCTTACCCAGGTGAATGGTTGGGCTGTCGCGAAGCTGCATTTCAGAACCAGGTACTTTGACATAGCTCCATTTACAGGTCCAGGATTGACTTGGGCCCGCGTAGGGGCAGGCAGGTTGAGTTCCAAGAGTGATGATGATGCGAGCCTGTCGATGGTGCTTGGCTTAGAGTTACAATTCGGAGTTATTGGCCGGTTCGCGTTTGCGGTCAGCGGCATGTACGCTGCGTATAATTTGGATTTCGGCCAGGCCGGAGAAGATAAAGGATTGACCGCCCTCATGTTTGGAGCGCGGTTCTGACCACGAGCGACTAGAGGCCACAGGGTTTCTCACTCGGATGTAAGAGAGTGGGACGGAGGCAATAGCCTCGCCAGAAGTCGTGGTCCCACGACCAATTGAGCAGCGCATATTCGGTGTGAGTCACATGACCCTCAATGGTTCGACCGAGTCCGCCAAACCGAAGCGTGAATCCCGCCGGCAGAACCAGATCTTTCACCAGGCCAAATTCGGTGAAGTTTCCCGCTGAATAGGCGGGGTCGCCCCGTTCAGTGACGAAGTTTTCGCCACGCCAAAAGTTCACGTAGGGACGCCAGCCGGCGACATCAATGCCCGCGGCAAGGAAGTAGCCACGACCTCGCGTGATCGGCTGCGTAATCGTCGTGGGTTCGTTCTGGCCCGTGAGATACAGGGCCATGACCTCGATCTCGCGAAGCCACGCGAGTCCCGGCCAATAGGTAGAGGGCTGAACGGTGACGTCGGGCCCGACGGCGGCGGTGAAATTGTTTGAGGCCGGCCTGTTGCGAGGACCACCGGGCTGGATAATGCTACGAACTTCTGAGAACTGCGCCCCGCCTGAATGGGACCAGTAGACTTGACCGTTCAGTCCGAAGACACTGCGGGACAGCCGACCGGCGTAGCCCACATCGAACCGCTCAGGTTTCATACTGGTCTCCACCTGGGTCCAGGTGAGAAAGAGATCCTGCTGATAGCTCGGACGGTTCACGAGCAACTGAAACCCTTGCTCGATTGGTCTGGAGAAGAGCAGGGCGTCGTCAAAGACTGCATCGAGCAGGGGATGGTTCCTGTACAGCGTGCCGGCCACGAGCGACACTTGCGGCAGCATCTCCAATTCAGCGGACAGGATAGGCTGCACAGTGTGGAAGGACTGCGTGGATCCGACCGGCAATCCCACAAACACGCCGGCGTCGAGATTGAGCCTCGAGCTTGGCGAATAGCGCAGGACTGGTGACAGATACTCGCCGGCGAAGGTCGAATTCAAAACAGGCTGCCCGTTCACGCTGCTAACGCCTGGAAACTGTAGATTGTAGACATAGGTGAGCGAGTCAAGCTTCGCGCTGAAACGGCGGCGAGTCGAGGAATCGGTCGAGTCGCGAGACGGCTCTGCTGATCCAGAGAACAAATCGCTGACGGGACTTCCTGTGTGGCTCGTGTCAAAATTCCAATTGAACACGAGGTACTCTTGATTGACCCATTTGCGGTCCTGCGTGATAAACGGATTCGTGGCATGGCGAAGGCGTCTTGCCTGCGCGCCGAATTCAAGCGAGGCGTCCTCGCCCAGCATAAAGATTTTTGACAGCCCCAACTCCATAAAGTTGCCGACTATGAATTCAGGATCGCCTTGCTGGCTGATAAAATTCGTGCCGCGCCAAAATCCCACGCGTGGACGCCACCCATCAAAGTCCGACCAGGCCATGAAGTCATACCCGCGGCCGCGAACAATCGGCCCACCACGAACCTCATTCGGCTCCTCGTAACTGTTCAGGTAGGTGAGCCTGAATCCGATTTCGTTCCACCAGTCGGGCACCTTCAGGTAGCGGCCTGGCTCCACGACGAGCTCAGGGCCAAAGGCAGTCACGATGTTCTGGCGGGTATCGAACGCCCGATTTAACTTGAACAGGGCCTGACCATTCTGAACCCAGTGCGTTTGCCCATTGAAACGGAACAGGCCGGCCCGAAGCTGCCCCGCGTAGCCAACATCGAAACGGTTCGGGGCCGATCCGCGAAAGGCTTGTTCCCAATTGATGAAGAGGTCTTGGCGGTAAAACGCTAAATCGGTGATCACCTGCGCTCCTTGTTCGATCGGCCGGACCAACCGATTCGCGTCATCGAAGACCGCATCGAGAAAGTTCCGGTGGGGGACCCTGAGCGTCCCAACCAGGGCCGACACCTGGTCCACTGGCGTGTAGGACAGTCGAAAGATCGGTCTCACCTGTGACACGACGGTGTCGTAACCGAACGGAATGTTGGCAAAAACGCCGAGGTCGGCATCGAGTCTGGGAGCCAACTGCCGATGCAACGTGGCATTGACAAAATCGCCGATCAAAGTGGTGTCGCGACCGATGCCATTGGTGAATGTGTTGTCTTCCAATCCTTGTTTCTCGAGATTGAGAACAAACGTGGTGATCTCAAAGCGCAAGTCCAAGACGTGATCCGTAGAGGGTGAGTCGGAGTCCGCCCCATAAGTGGAAGGAATACCGAGCGAAAGCAGGAAGACGAAAGACAGCAATCTTCGGAGGGAGGCCTGACTCTGTAAAAGAAAGAAAGGCTGTTTCACGCGTGAGGGCAGATCATAGAAAGGAGACCGGCTGTGCGTCAACAGCGCGAGAGACCACCCACGAGGCCCGCGTGTCTGGATTTGGCTCGTGAAAAGTGCAAAATGAGCGCTCTCCAACAATGGCCACTAGCCAGCTCTTGTCGTGTAGGGCAGTACACGGAAAGTTGCTGTCACAGACGGCGTCGCCCATCATGTCTTTTCTTTACAAGCAAAATGCGAAAAGCAAAATGTGTACCCAAGGAGTGTCCGTCGGAAGACTCAGCTTGAAGGGAGTAGTCATGGTTCCCCTCCTACACGAATGATGAATAGGAAGGTGCGATTTCGTGTTGCTATTCGAGGTGGTCCGTTCGACTAACACAAACCCATTAAACTCTGCCATGTTACACAACTCCTGTGCATGGAGCCTTGTAACACATCTTTTTTATTCCAGGTGTGAAGTACTTCATACCAGTTAGAAAAGGAAAGGTGGTATTCTGAGCTACCCTGGGGTTTTCTGGACATCCCATCAAGAGGCGCGTGTTGGCTTCAAGTTGAGCGGAGCTGATATGGTCCAAGCTCTGATGGACACGCTTGCATAGACTCTCCGGGTGGAGCGAAAAATAATTATTGCGAAAGAATACAGCGTTATAGTACACGCATTGCTCTATCGGTAGGATCACACCGAATCAGCTGCACACAGAGCTACAGCGAGAAATTGCTCGGCAGAGAACAGGCATCTAATCTGGCACTCATCCATTCGTACTAGTGGCAGCTTTGGGGCTGTCGAAGCTGCGAGTCCAGAGCTGACATGGATCATCAGCAGATCCGCGTCATCATACTTCACAGCAATCGTCTCTTTCGTGAGAGCCTAGCCCTCATCTTGGCGCAGCAGAAGGCGATCTCCGTGGTCCGCGCTGCGGCTGGGTTCGATCACACTGAAGGGGAACTGACTTCGCTCCAGCCCGATCTATTTCTCCTGGACTTTGGCGTGCCAGGTCGTGGTGGCCTGGAAGATGCTAGACGGATTCGAGCCATCTCGTCAGAAGTCAAGATTCTCATGATCGGCGTCCCAGATACCGAAGTCGATGTCCTTGCGTGCATCGAGGTTGGTGGCGCGTCAGGCTATCTTCTCCAAAATGCTTCGGTTGAGAACTTGGTCAATAACGTCAGGGCGGTCGTAGCAGGGGAAGCGCTCTGCTCACCTCGAATTGCCAGCCTCGCCTTCTCGCGGATCTCCGCGCTCGCTCGCCAGACTGTAGAGTCTCGGCCCAGTAACCTGGCTCACCTTACGCGACGTGAGTTGGAAATCATTGCGTTAATTGAAGGCGGTTTGAGCAACAAGGAAATCGCGACACGCCTGCATATTGAAGTGCAGACGGTCAAGAATCACGTCCATAATCTCCTTGAGAAGCTCCAGCTTGACGGACGCCGAGAAGCAGCAAGGTACGTGAAAGAGAGAGGGTTAGCCGCAAGCTGGTAGTGAATTCATCAGGCGTCTGCGTCTGTTGCGTCGTTGCGTCCATCGCGTTGATTGCGTCGCTCGTGCTTGCGCGTCGAAGCACTTCAGCGCGCAGGCGCGTCTATTGCGTCGGTTGCGTCTTTCGCGATGACGCTACGGACGCGCAACGCTAAAGACGAAGTTAAGCGTCCCCTCTACCACTCAGCACTCAGTCCTCAGCACTCAACACTGACGGAAAGCTAGTCCTCGGTACCAGTACCGTGCCCTCTTCCAGCCAACGCAGGTCTATGCCGGCTTAGATCCTCTTGCCTTCCCTCTTTAGACCCTAATTAGTACCCAAGATCCATTGGCATGTTCCGTGATCCGGTCTAGGGTGCGCGCACTCGGAAGGAGCGAGGACTCGGGTGGAGAAAATAAGAGTCTTGCTTGCGAACTATCCCATGATGATTCCGGATGAGGTCCGGAAGCTGGTTGAGGGACAGCCCGGCATGGAGGTCGTTGGTGATTTGCGCGGACCGATGAGGATTCTGCAGGAGGTCGGGAGAACCAAGGCCGATGCGGTCATACTTACGCTGGAAGGCTTAGAGGAGCCAGGTCTCTGCAGCCAGCTACTAGCAGTGTATCCGGACCTCACCATCTTAGGCGTCTCATCTGACATGAAGGCGGCGTTTATACAGCAGCTCTGTCCTCGACGTCACGCCATTATCGACCCGCAGAGTGAGAACATTGTGGAGAGTCTCCGCGCGGCGGTGCGGGAGCCGTGCACTGAGTACTGAAAGCCTGGCTGTTTGTCTTGAAGTAACTCTGGACGGCTCACTGTAAGTGAGAGGGCGAAGCTGTGCCAACGTTAGGAAGGCTAGAGGCAAGGGGCAATAGGCGAAGGGAGGAATGCGCGTTAGCCAATGGGGAAGAAAGGGTTTAAGGAGTTGAAAGTTTGGCAAAGAGCTAAAGATCTAGCCGTGGTTGTCTACGGAGCTTCGGTGGAAGGAGCGTTAAGTCGTGATTTCGGATTGCGGGATCAAATCCGTCGAAGTGCGGTGAGCATAGCCAGCAATTTGGCGGAAGGCGACGAGCGTGATACGGACAAGGAAGCTGTCCGTTTCTTTTACATCGCAAAAGGATCTTTGGCCGAACTGCGCACACAGCTTCAGATCGCTTTCGAAACGGGGCATCTAGAGCAGACGTTCTATGAAAACATTGAGGCCGACTGTCAAACTCTAGGCAAAATGCTAGGTAGCCTTATTCAGGCTCGATCCCACTGATATTAGCTATAGCCTATAGCCCATCGCCTGACCCCGATAGCCTATTGCCTATAGCCAATAGCCATGTATGTCATCCATAGCCCATCGCCTATAGCCAATAGCCTCTTACTTGGCATTCCGCGCTGGTACGCGCTCCGTACCCGCTCCCGCCATGAAAAACTGGTCCGCGATCGACTGGCTGGCCAGGGGATAGAGCAGTTTCTCCCGACCATCAAGCGACTCAGTCAATGGAAGGACCGGAAGAAGGAGATCGAGATGCCGCTCTTCTCCGGCTATTGCTTTGCCCGGTTCGCGTGGCAGGACCGCCTGCCAGTGCAGAAAACCTATGGGGTCGCCAATATCGTCGGGAACGGTCACGGGCCGGAACCGATCCCGGATGAGGAAATTGACGGAATCCGCCTCCTCATAAGAAGCAAGCTGGTCTATGATGCCCATCCATACTTGCAGCAGGGAGCGCCGGTTGAAGTTATCCGGGGACCACTACAGGGAGTGCGCGGCGTTCTCCTCCGAAAAGACAAGCCGTTCCGGCTCGTGATCGCCGTGCATCTCATCCGGCAGGCCGCCGCCGTCGAGATTGATGCGGCGGATGTAGAGCCGATCTGAGTGAGCCGCTACCTGCGTCTTTAGCGTTGGGCTTCCAGAGTGTCATAGCGTAGGACTTGATAGACGTGAAGGACGCAAATAAACGCAATTGACGCGATGGACGCTTCACGCAACCGACGCGTTTTGTCTTTCTCGCACCTCTCGCATAAGGCTGAGGAAAATGGTATTCTGGCTGCGAGAGACAGCTAATCCGGAAGGCGAGAGGAAACCATGGGTACGGTGACCTTTAGAGAGGCCTTGGAGCTGATTGAGTCCCTGCCCGAGGAGGAGCGAAGGGATCTGATTGATATTGTTAGACGGCGTCTCGTGGGGGAGCGGAGAGGTGAGATCGCGCAATCCATTCAGGCGGCGAAAGGAGAATTCAGGCGCGGAGAGGTCAAGCGGGGGACCGTTGAGGACCTCCTTCGTGAGCTCCCTGAATGAGGCAGCTTGTTTGGAGTAAAACCTTTCTCAGAGCTTACAAAGGCGCCATCCGTCGATATCCCCACCTAAAGACGGATATCGAACCGGTCCTGAGGTTGCTCGTTGAAGACCCCTTTGATCCTCGATTGAGAACCCACAAGCTCAAGGGGCAGTTGGAGGGAACGTGGGCATGCACCATTGGCTACGACATGCGGCTGATCTTTGAGTTTGTGAAGGGCGCTGGGAAAGAGGACGATATCTTGTTGATCGAGATTGGTACCCACGAGGAAGTCTACTAAAGGTCCAGCACTCAGCCTCCGCTAGAGAAAGCGGCTCCCCATCCTTTCGCTAAACAGCTCATAGACCTGACAAGCTAACCAGACAGTTGGCTCGCCGTTCGAGTCACGCAGCTCTCTCAGTCCTCTGCGCGCAGTGCTAGCTGCTGAATCTCCTTACACCTCACTCCTAACGCCTAACGGTCATTGCCCATTGCCTACAGCCCATACCCTTTGAGTAGCTGACAAACCGAACAAACGAGACAAACCAGAGAAACTGGAATGCCGCTCGTCTCGCCAGTCTCGCATTTCACGCTAGTCATGCCTTCTCGCCGATGCGGCCTCTAGACTATTGCTCATTGCCCGATTTCGAGTCGTCTCGTACTTCGCGCCTGTCTCGCGCTTCTTGCGGCTGACGACGCTCCACAAAAGTAATCACTCTTAATCCAAAAGGAGAGGGAGGTATGGCTCAACAGACCAAAATCCTTGTCACCGGAGCGGGAGGGTTCATCGGCCATCATCTCGTCAAGTATTTGAAAGGGCAGAATTACTGGGTGCGCGGCGTGCTCCTCCGAAAAGCAAGCCGGTACAGGCTCGTGCTGGCCATCCATCTCATTCAACATGCGGCCGCAGTCGAAATCGATTCCTCGGATGTGGTGCCAGTCTGACGAGTCGCGTGAATTTAGTGTGTCACGCCAGCCTCGAAGTTACAGGATTCGCCAGCTTGCCGCAGTCGAGATTGATACAGAGACATCCTTCCCATTTGACAAGCTCGCGCCGCACGCGAGAGACGCAACACGCGGTTGCTCCAACCGACGTTGGATGCAACGACGCTTCCATCGCCTCTCAAGCGTATTGACTGTTCCCTCGGCTGAACCGTACCATGTTGTTGGGCCTCAGTCGGGACCAGATTGCGGAGGGGGGGACCATGGGTGTGACAGTGAAGATGGCAGTAAAGCCCGAAGAGATTATCGAAGCGGTCAAGCGCATGAAGAGGGAAGACCGGGTCGTCTTTCTGGAAGACTTGCTCGCCGCGACGTCTCCTGAATATCTCGCGACCATTAGAGAAGCCAGAAAGGATTACAGAGCTGGAAGGACGAAAACGCACAAAGAGATCTTTGGCCGGTGACCTACCGGCCAGAGAAACCTATCGCGCGAGGATAGTCAGTGATGAGAGTGTAGAGTGTAATGGGAACCATCATGCGAAGCTGTGCATTGCCAGAGATGAACTGACCGACCGACGTGGAAGGCATTGAAGCTTCGCATTGATCAGCATACACGAGAACGAGCAGAAGAGAGAGGCACCAATGCCGAAGAGATCCAAGAGGTGCTTGAGACTGGCATCCCTTTTCAGACTGGCAAGAGACGTCTAGGAAAAGCAAAGATCTTCGCGTTCAACCGCCATCGACACGGAAGATTCTACGAACAAAAGCGTGTGGAAGTGATTTATACCCCAGAACATGATACCTTTGTGACTGTAACCGTGTATGTCTACTACGGCAAATGGGAGGGTGCGAGGTGAAGATCTCCTATGATGACAGAGCCGACCTCCTCTATCTGCGATTCGATGAGCAGAAACAGGAACTCATGAACCGCCGAGTGACTGAGGACATCGTGCTTGACATCGGGGATACTGGAAAGATAGTCGGGATCGAAATCCTCGCGGCCTCAAAGCATCTCGACTTGGCCAAGCTTCTACCCATCCGATTCGAACCCTCAAAAGCGGGATAATCTCGCACTCCCATCCCGCACGTGCTTAGGCTGGAACGTCTGCTTCGCCCAACCTGTTCGAATTGAACAGAAATCCGCCTAACGTCTCATGTCTGACGACATTGCATGTCTCGTTGTCCTCTGGCCTTGCGCTACTCGTAGGCTCGCAACCGACGCAATAGACGCGACACGCTATAGACGCTAAGGACGCAACGACGCGATGGACGCAACCGACGCTGTAGACGCAAAGGACGCAACGATCCAATGGAGGACGAATGCCTAAAGCGCTGATCACAGGAGGGGCCGGGTTTATCGGGTCCCATCTGTCCGAAAAGTTGCTGGAACTGGGGTGGATGGTGGAAGTCATCGACGATCTGTCCACGGGCAGCATCGAGAATATCACTCATCTGAAGGGACACTCCGGGTTTTCATATGTACTGGACACGGTGATGCACCGGTCTCTGATGCTGGAACTCGTGGACCGGGCCGATGCAGTGTTTCACCTTGCGGCAGCGGTGGGGGTCCGGTTGATCGTGGAACAGCCGGTTCGCACCATCGAGACCAACATCAAGGCGACTGAGTTAGTTCTGGAACTCTGCGCCAAAAAAGTAAAGCCCGTCCTTCTGGCTTCCACCTCTGAGGTCTACGGCAAGCAGAATCGGACGCCGTTTCACGAAGAGGAGGATTTGTTGTTAGGACCCACCTCAAAAGCTCGGTGGTGTTATGCCGCCTCTAAGATCATTGATGAGTTCCTCGCTCAGGCCTACTTCAAGGAAAGACGTCTGCCCACCACTGTCCTCCGGCTCTTTAACACAATCGGTCCCCGGCAAACAGGTCAGTACGGCATGGTGGTCCCTCGGTTCGTGCACCAGGCATTGGCCGGCGAACCGATCACAGTGTACGGCGATGGCACCCAGCGACGGTCCTTTACCTGGGTCGGAGACGTCGTGGACGCCATGATCGAGCTCATTAACCATCCGGGAGCCTATGGCCAGGTGTTCAACATTGGACACACGAGGGAGATTTCGATCCTTCATTTGGCTCAGTTGGTGAAGGAGATGGCAGGGAGCAGTTCAGAGATCGTATTTGTCCCGTATGAGGAAGCCTACGAGACAGGATTTGAAGATATGCCGCGAAGACTACCGGACATTAGCAAGCTGCAAAGACTTATTGGGTACAGACCGACGCGCGATCTGCCACAAATGGTGGAAGCAATCATCTCGCATGAGAGGCAGCAAGCTCAGGTTCATGTGGGAGTGCAACAATGAAACGCGCTTTAATCACCGGCATCACCGGCCAAGATGGCTCCTATCTGGCGGAATTGCTTCTCGCCAAAGGCTACGAAGTCTATGGCATTATCAGGCGGTCAAGTTCATTTAACACAGCCCGCATTGATCCCATCTATCAAGATCCACATGTGCCCAATGCTCGACTTCGCTTGATTTACGGCGACCTGAACGATGCCAGCTCGCTCAACAAGATCATCCGCACCGTCCAGCCCGATGAAATCTATAACCTGGGTGCACAGAGCCACGTCCGCGTGAGCTTCGATATCCCCGAGTACACAGGAGAAGTCACGGGCCTTGGGGTCGTTCGAATGCTGGAAGCGATCAGGGAATCGGGATTGAAGCCGAAGTTCTATCAAGCCTCTTCGAGTGAAATGTTTGGCAAGGTACAGGAAATTCCTCAGCGAGAGACAACGCCGTTCTACCCGCGAAGCCCTTACGGCGCGGCCAAAGTGTACACCTACTGGATGACGGTCAATTACCGAGAAGCCTACGACGTGTTCGCGTGCAACGGCATTTTGTTCAATCACGAGTCTCCGCGACGGGGTGAGACTTTTGTGAGTCGGAAAATTACGAAGGCGGCAGCTCGTATCAAGCTCGGAATGCAGAAGGAGCTGTACCTCGGAAATCTCGACGCCAAGCGCGACTGGGGGTACGCCGGCGATTACATCCAGGCCATGTGGCTGATGCTACAGCAGGACGAGCCGGAGGATTACGTCATCGCAACGGGTGAAACTCACACGGTCCGCGAGTTGCTGGACCTTGCCTTCGGCTATGTGGACCTGGATTGGAAGCAACACGTAAAGAAAGATCCACGATATTACCGCCCGACCGAAGTGGATATGTTGATCGGGGATGCCAGCAAGGCCAAAAAGCACCTGGGCTGGGAGCCGAAGGTGACCTTCAAAGAACTGATCACGATGATGGTAGAGTCCGACTTAGCCGCGGAGCGGGAAAAACTTGAAGGGACGAGGAGGTCCGTCGGAGGTACGATGTTCGAGGTTCGACGTTTGGGTTGAGGGGGCCGGCACGCGACGCTGGACATGGCCTTGACTTTGGCTTACCATCCAATCGCAAACCTCAAACCTAGAACGGTGTAACCATGAAGACCCTGACAATGCGGACGACTATTGGAGCCAGTCGGCAGTTGACCATCTCATTGCCAGATGATGTCCAGCCTGGGCCGGCCGAAGTGGTGGTGATCCTCAATCCCTTGGCCGAGGGGCTCGATCTTAAGACGCGTGGGTGGACGGAGGCGGAAGCCGCCGAGACGCGAGCGCGGCTGAAATCATTCGAGGCGGACTGGGAAGCTCCGGGGATGGAAGCCTACGATGCCCTGTAATCGAGGATCGCTATGGGGTGTTGGTGACGACGATCCTTCGAAGTGAGGACGAGTGGAAACGGAGGCAGGCATTCCCTCTGGCTCGAAATATCATACGCGAAGGCGTGGCCTTGTGAAGGATGAGCTGAAGGCCATGCTGGCACAGTCCGATGAGAAGCTCAGGGCGACGCACCCTGTCCTACTTGTTTCACAACCATGACAACCGTTGCGGAAAGAAGAGACCGTTTGAGAAAAGCTTTGGATCGCATTGTCGCGCTCCTTATCAGGGAGTATCGACCCGAAAAGATCATCCTCTTTGGCTCGTTCGCGTCTGGGATGGTGCACGAGGGGAGCGACTTAGACCTCGTCATCATCAAAGAGACGGTCAAGCGACCGATCGACCGGCAAGTGGAGGTCTATGGTCTGGTGAAGCCGGAAGTAGGCATTGACCTGTTTATCTATACGCCCCAGGAATTCAGAGACTTGGAGTCAATGGGCTTCTCTCTCGTCAAGGAGGTTGTGGCCAAAGGAAAGATTCTCTATGAAGCCAGAGGCGCAGGCCTGGTTCAAAATCGCGCATGAGGATATGGCCGCGGCCGAGCAGTTGCTGCAAAGTAGCATTTATCGAATGGTGTGTTTGCACAGCCAGCAGGCAGTCGAGAAAACGTTGAAAGCCCTGCTGACCGAGCGGGGCGTCGAGTTCAAGAGAACCCACAACATCGTCGATCTTTTATCCCTCCTGAGCGCGCAAGGTCTCCCGGTGGACGTGAGCCATGAAGAGGCCGGGTTCTTGAACGCGGTGTATCGCTCCCGCTATCCCGCGGAGGCAGGACTGCTCCCCCAAGGAGAACCAACGACAGATGATGCCAGGAAGGCATTGGCCCTTGGCCGGAAAGTATTGGCGCAGGGGCAAAGGTTGTTAGAGCAGCGGGGATCACGAACCTGAGCTGGCCACCAGTGCTCCCCAAACGTCGAATGGCTGGGCTCGAACCCTGGCGCTGAAGCTCGAACCTGCATCAATTAACCTCAATCGCCGTTCGCCACTCTGGCTCGCCCCGCATCCGATCACACGTCTGAGCCGATAGACGCGCCACGCAACAGACGCGTTAGACGCGGCACGCAATGGACGCGACAGACTCGTTTCGCGCGTCTCGCCGTAGCCTAACCGAATTCAAAAGCGAACATTTTAAAGGAGAGGCACAGATGACCAAGCAAACGAGAGTACTCGTCACGGGTGCCGGTGGGTTCATCGGCCATCATCTCGTCAAGTATTTGAAAGGGCAGAATTACTGGGTGCGCGGCGTGGACATCAAGGAGCCGGAGTATGAAAAGTCCCCAGCCGATGAATTCGAGCTACTGGATCTGCGGCGGTGGGCGAACTGCCTGCAGGCAACGCACGGGGTGGAGGATGTCTACAACCTCGCCGCAAACATGGGCGGAATAGGATTCATCGAATCCCACAAGGCCGAGATCATGCACGACAACGTGCTGATCAATATCCACATGCTGGAAGCGGCAAGGCTCAACGGGATTAAACGGTACCTCTACACATCGTCTGCCTGTATCTATCCCGGCTACAAGCAGAACACCCC
>Ga0187892_10008389_pt1 | contig 14167 bp, 10 predicted proteins | sample MA1701073metaG_FD_139345 | JGI IMG/M metagenome (GOLD analysis project Ga0187892, IMG submission 139345) | Bio-ooze microbial communities from a basaltic lava cave in the Kipuka Kanohina Cave System on the Island of Hawaii, USA - MA170107-3 metaG ... | reverse complement strand
AGAAAGAAACTCGGCAGGATCCTCTTGTGGGAAAATGATTCTGCAAACCCGAAAGCGCCAAAGTTTTTTGGAACAATCCACACCAGTTATGGAAAGGCGCTTGTGTCGCTCTGGGAATTTGCCTCCCGGAAGAAGGAACAGGAAAGAATTGTCTGAGGTGTGCAAGTGGTTGAAGAAAATATTCCAGAGCTGTACGGGACAGAGAACACACCGCTTGAGAAGAAGATTATCTATCAGAGATGGGAGATTCCACAGATTGGATTCTACTGGTTCATTGCAGAGCTTGACAGAAAGAAGAATCTCGCGTTTGGTTACGCGAATCTGAATGACGACCACTTTGCGGAATGGGGATATATCAGCATCGAGGAGCTGATTGACAACGGCGCAAGCCCTGACAGGGAGTGGAGACCCTGCACCTTTGAGGAGGCCCAGAAGAAGATCAGAGAATACAGGAGAGAATACTATCAGAGATGAAAGAGACGGATATGTCGTTGACCCTCACGGGAAGATAAGAGGAGAGGTCAGGAACTACGACCCATATTCCAGATTTGGCGAGATAATGCTATACGACATAGACTCGTTTGGGTTCATCTCTGGCTACATCTCAAAGAACTGGGATGTGATGTCGGAGAAGGACATTCTAGTAGACAGGAAACTTGCCAGTAGGCTGTATGAAACAAAATATCAGATTTGGAAAAGGTACAACGTACACGAACTCTACGAACTCTACGAAAAAAGAAATCAAGAGTGCGCGGATAATTTTGAGAAGTTTTGTAGAGATGTTTTCAAAAGAATCTGAATTATCCACATTTGCTTAAATCGTTGTAGTGCTTTATCTGAATAATGAGCAAACGGGACACAGACAGTCCTCCTGAGAAGAAGAAAAATATTTTGGATGAAGATATTGAAAAAACAAAAGAAGAAAAAATCAAAATTGAAGATAACATCACATCTCAGACAAAATCCACCGAAGATACTACAACCAGATTTTCAGAATATGTCAAAACTGAAGGTACTAAACTCGAAAATGCCTTAGGTAACATAGGAACATCTGTAAAAGATTTCAAAAAAGGATCTACTGACTTTGTAGAGAATTCAAAAACTTCGCTCAAGGAAAATATGCAAAAAATTACTATCATATCGGAACTCGTTATCAAGAGACTTTATCTCACTTTGGCATTTTTTGCTGGGATATTTTTTATTTCATATTTCTATCTAAATGGAATTAAGATTGATGCAGGAGTTGCATCTGGTCTTGTTACTATTATTGCAATCTTTATCATGATTTACAAATCTTCTACCTCTTTTAATAAAAAAATTCTCGAGTCCACATCAAAAGGAAACACTGAACTAAATGAACTTCAAAAAACTGCACCTCTATTAGATGACGATAGTCTAAAAGTAAATTCTCCTTTCAACAAAGCAGATAAAGAACTTGTGTCTATTGATTCGTCATTACGTCGAATTCTAGGCTCTGTCAGAGATTTCATACCCGTGGCTGAAAAACTGTATTCCAGTCTAGGAAGACGCAGTAGACAAAACACGTTTGCAAAAACTCTACAAAACGCCTTACTCTCTTATCGTATTCCATTGTCTGCTGATGCTTCTGACTATTTGTTGAATGTATTTGGCTCACTGGACGACTTGGAGATAAAATGGATAGACGAAGTATCAAGAAACCTTAAACCCTTTATTCAAATCGAGCCGAAAATAATCAAACTGTGTTATTTTGATTACATAGGAGATTCGGCCAATCTTAAGAATTCTTGGAGTGACGTATTGGCTGAACCCGCACTTCTAGGACAGTTAACCCAGATCCTGCTTACATATGTGATAGAAAAGAAACCCCGTGATGACTATGAAGGTCTCATCAAATTAGTTTCTACATTAGATCCTTTCTCTCTTTCTAGTTTTGAAAAAGCATACTACAGTTTCTACTACAATCTGGACAGAAAGAAAAGGCATCTCATAAACTCCATGATAGACATTCACGTCAAGATGGAGGACATCGAACCCAAGATTCTAGAATTTCCACCAAAAGATCCAGATGAAGAAAAATGGGAACAGGAATTAATTGATTATTCTTCCAGGTTACTTAATCTTGACAGTAACATAATCGCACTGTTTTACTATGATAGAATTGGAAACTACGGAAAAAGAAAAGATGTATGGAGTTACATCAAAAAAGGGAACGAACTATTTATCAAGTTCGTTCAGCTCCTGATTGACAACAAGTTATTGGAGATACCAGATAATTACAGAAACAACAAGCAACTTGGAAAGAAAATCTCGCAAATTCTTGACAATCAATCTGAGTTTGATTTCTTCAATATCCGACAGTCAGCATATGCCGAATTCAAGATGATTGATAGTCAAAAGAAGTCTCTAACTCATGCTTTGGATGATCATGGGATTCATTTTGGTTCGTCAAAAACAGAAACTGACTTTAATTCTTTCATTCCAATGACTGCAGATTATCTGAATGAGATATCCGCGGAACTTTCTTCAAAACTAAATCTTGACAAAGATTTCATTCTCCTCTTCTACGGCTCAAATTATGACAAATATCTAATGGAAAACGTGTTCAAGGAGATAAAAAAGATGAAGACAACTGAACTAGCAGGTGTTTTGGTCGATAAAAACCTCATAAAAATTGAAAAAGGATTACAAAAATCAGAGGAGATAAAAAACATCTCTCTCATACTTGGCTTCTTACCAGAGTTCAATCTTGTCCAGATTCAGAACTTTTATCAAAATTATGTGAATCTTCTCGAAGTTGCTAAAAAGTTAGTTACATTCATGGGAAGTGAAGAACTCGCCAAAAGAACTGACATAGATTTCAAGAAAATTGTGGACATTCTTCCGGAGCCAGATATGCAGGATAGACTAGATAGCATTAACAAAATTTTGCGTATTCTTCTAGACGAAGAAAAACTATTCGGAAATGAAAACATGGACGCTATAACAATAGCTATACTCTGCGTGTTCTTAGTGAATCAGGAAGATGTTTCTTCCCGTAGATGCTGTCAGAGAGCCCAACAAATAGAGATCTCTTCCAAGATATTGTATCACAACATGATGATGAAGGAAGAGGAGACTTTAAGGACAAAAGAAAGGTTTTCGCTTCTAAAAGTGATCAGGAATGTGATATTAGATTCTAGCATTCGATATCAATTTCTTGCAAATTTCAAAGACGGTCTTGCTATTGGTCGTCTTTATCAGTCTTCTAAGGACATGGCTTCCAAGCAAATCCAAGATGCAAAAGAACAGATGGAACAAGTCTCGTCATTGAAGGGGCAGATAGAAAAGATACAAACTTCATTTAGAGAGTTCCTGAACACAGAACTGCCATATGATTTCATGGAATATGCAATAAATTCACAGATTGTACAAGCCTACATGATAAGTTCGCGAAGTCAGAAAGGGATTTTCACACAGATAGTTGGAGATAGAATGCAAAAAATTTGTCTCGAAATGTCACAAACAGATTCCTCCTTCAAGGATCTTCTAATCATGGGCGAACCAAAAGAAGATCAGTTCATAGGAAAGTCCACCAGAATTGGAGTAGTCCCACTTGGGATGGATTTTGAAGAATTCAGCAAAAAATTCCATATGCTTTTTGATAAAACCGTTGAAGACTATATAGAAGAAAAAAAGACTGATCAGAAATCAGATTTTTCTGTTAATATATTCAGAATATTAGCTTCCCCCACTACCTTTAAGAGAATAAAATTAGATGGTACTACTCAATCACCTGACCAAGATGACCCGATTCAAATAATTCGAGATCTCATAGTAGAAAGATTTTCAGTAGAAGATGGCCTGAGTCTAGTAGCTACGTCAAAGGAAGGCTCAGTTAGAAAATTGATTGAGGTAGTGGTAGACGAAAAGGGTAAACTGTATTCGCTTTTAGAGAATGATCTGAAAATCAATTTGAATAAGAAGGAAATATTAGATTTAATCAGAAACAAGGATTTTGATAAAACATTATACGAAAAGTTTGATTGTACAAAGTTTACAGATTTGGCAAAGAAAACATACCAAATCGAGATGACTAATGACACAGATCACGTAAAGTCTTTGATTCAAAACAATACACTACAAGTATTTCAAAAATTCAAAGTTGAGATTACTGATGATGAATCAAAAATATTTTCAAACTTAATTTACCGAGTTTTGAATATATTCGGAACAGCGCTTACGACGACATCGTAGAGCAATACCTCCATTGAATGTCTATTTATTTTTATAATAGAATACTAGTATGTTATTAATGCGTCTCAAATCCGTAAGGGTTCAAAATTACAAATCAATAATTGATTCCGGCATAGTGGAAATTGAGCACGACATAACTGCGTTAGTTGGTATGACCAGCTCCGGAAAGACATCATTCCTGCAAATGCTTGCTGGATTAAATCCCTCTGAAGTATTTCCTGAAACTGAACTCCCAAACGGTTCAGAAACAAAGATTAAATTTTACAATGGAGAACTACCTCCAAGTAAAATTCTACAATTGACTGTAATATTCTCAGTAGAAGTGGCAGACCAGTCATTATTGCCAGATCAGTTCAAAGACGTTGAAGAAATTCAAATATATCGATTTTTTGACGGCCATTTTGAGATTGTTACAACCAAAGGAACAGTAATTCAGGGCTCTATCGATCTCTCTGCAAATACTAACACTATCAAGAATATTCTAGAAAACATGAAGACTCACTTTACAAATGCTCAGCCCAGAATAGGCAATCTTCCACAGTTTCACGATTCATTTTTTAAATCAATCGACAATTTTTTGCAAGAAACTAATTTTGGAAACTTAAAGGAATTAGACCTGTCGATGCAAACTCTCACCAACGCCGTCAATGTCATCCCAAAGGACGGCCCATTCCAAAATGAACTGAATCAACGAATGGCTGAATTACAAGCAGAACGTGGCAAGATTGCCAAAACTTTAGAGGAGGATCCTGTCAAGAAATTAATAGACATAATTCCAAAACCTCTTTACAAAAGTGATGTTGTACCATTAGAGGATAAAATAGCAATAGATGAATTCATTAACAATCCAAGCAAAAACAAGACTTTTCGCAACTTGGCAATAATAAGCGGTTTAAAACCCAGTGGTGTTCAGAAAGTAAGGAACGTTACTGCTGCCGAACAAAAGAGTTTCTTTGACGATATATCAAAAAACCTAAGCGAGCAATTAAACAGCTTCTGGAGACAAGAAAAATATGATTTCACTATAGGGATAACTGCAAATCAATTGACGTTTACAGTTGCTGATAGGACAACAGGCAAATCAACTTCTGTATCAGAAGGTAGTGATGGTTTCAAATGGTGGACGTCATTTTTCTTGGAAATGTCAGCGGATTTATCCGAGCGACCCGGCTTGGGCATAGTACTTCTTGATAATCCTGCAACCAGTTTGCATGATGAAGGCAAGGCCGATGTTCTCAGGTTCGTTACAAAAATGGTAGAAACAGGGAAATTACAAATAGTATACACTACTCATGAACGCGCCCTAATTGATCCATGGCGAATTGATCGCATCAGAATTACTGAGAAGCGAGCGGAAGGGACAAAAATAGAGAAAGTCAAAAGTGATTCAAGGGCAGATCTTCTGGAGAGAATAAGGCGCAATATTGGTTCTCCCGCAAGATACTCACTTTTTGGAGCCCCCAGAACAGTTGCATTTGAAGGTGAAAGTGACATGAACATATTTTCTGCCTTCAACGAATACCTGGAACAAAAGGGAACAGACCATCTTAACAAGGACACTTATTCCATCAACTCATTCAATGGAATCACGAATGCTCCTGACTTTTGCAAGTTATACAAAAATCTGAAACTTGATTTCATTCTCCTTGTTGATAGCGGTACTGCAACTATTGAAATGAAGAAAAGATTGGATGAGGGAGATTATGAAAAATACTTTGTTGAAATTAAAGAAATCATAAACCGAGACGGCGACACTGAAGATTTGTGCAATCCTAAACTTTATCACAAGGCATTTGAACTTGCATACAAGGGCATCATACCAAACTTACCAACTTTTGAAGAGATAGAAGAAATCGGCGAAAATAAAAAACTCGTGAATAGATATAATGAATGGTTTAAGTCTAATACTGAACTACCAAAACCTAAAAGTAAAGAATCAATTAAACCACCAGAGCTTAACAAAACAATTGTTGCTCAACAAATGTTTAACATACTAATGCAGGAGGAAATAAAGAAAACGATTGAACCTGAACTGATAGAAAACTCTACCAAGAATTTCATAAAACTTAACGGGCTTATTCAAGAAAGGGCTTCAAAACTCTAGAGACTTGAAAGAGATTAATTCTGGTAATCTTAAATAGCAAATTTGTTTGGTAAAAATATTGGATGAACCTATATGCCCTTTCTGCAAGTCTAAACAAGGTAAACCCCTGAAGACTTGGAAATACGGAAAATCGATTGACGTTTCCAGATTCAAGTGCAAGTGTGGAAAGTTTTTCAATTTCTACAAAGGTTCAAAATCATCTTGGACCATACCTAAATCAAAAAAATAATTTTATTTTTTATTTTTTTGTTTTACCTTAGTTTGTTTTATTTCTAGTTCTTTTTCCTGTTTTATTCTTTCTAACAAAACTGAAGCCGGTTCGTCGTTCGGATCTTGTGAAACTAGCTCACCACGGAAGGCCTTTGCAAGAATTGCTTGGTCTATCTTGTCTGTACGTTTTTTTGCCTCATCTACAGATCTCTCTATCTGATCTGCAAATGAGAATAATTCTTCTATTTTATTCACAATTCGCCTTTGTTCATCTAAAGGAGCTAAAGGTATGGGCATTCTTCGTATGTCATCAGAATTAATGTTAGACTGTCCAGCAACTTGATGTCTGACTCTCTCTACATGTCTTCTACCGTATATTGAGTTAATTACATGATTTACGTATTTAGGAAGTGCAATGTCTTTGATTGTAATTAATCTTATGAGATAGGAAGCAAATACAAAATTAGTATCTAAGTCAAAAATTGCCGATTTACCAACTAATTCTGGACTGTTTGTTCTATTGATAAGAATATCATTTTCTTGTAAAAGATATTTTTGTAATTCCTTTTTCCCCAATATGATATATTTCAATTTAGCAAGATCCACTTTTCCATCTTGAATGTTTCCCATTCTTAGTATCGGAACACCTGTTTCAGACGTAGCTGATGCCTTTTCTGATGTACCATACTGTAAATATTCTAATAACTCTCCAAGTGATACCCAGACCCAATTGGTTGGTATTGTTGATAGATCACTTTCATCTAATTCTATTTTTTTACCATGTTTCTCTTTACTATCTCTTATTCTCTCAATCAAAGTTTTAGCTGATTCATCATTAGGATTTTGAGATACTATCTCTCCTCTGAATGCTGTAGTAAGAAGAGATTGTCTGAATTTTTTCATAATCTGAGGAATCTTGTCAAGCGCCTCACGAGCAGATTTGCTTTCTTTGGATAGTTCGTCTATTTTGGAGACGATATGTTTTTGCTCATTAATTGGAGGTAATGGGAAATCTAAATTCAGTAAACTTTCTTTTGGGACGGCAGCTTGGCCTACAAATCTTCTACATAACAATTGAAATGTTCCCTTTCTTTGTTCGATTCTAAGAAAATGTGTAACAAAGTCTGGGGTGGTTAAATCATTGTTTACTCTGATGCGTGTTAGATGATTACTATAAACACAGTTGTTTATTTCTCCTCTGAATAAAACCGTCTTACCCACAAGTTCAGGGCTATTGGTATTGTTAAAAATTACATCGCCGTTTTGAAGCAAATATTTTTTGAGATTAGTTTCTGACTTTGGAACTTTCAAAAAAGAATCTGTTATTACTCTGCCTCCTAGACCAATGTTGTTCATTCTCAATTGAATATACCCTTTATCGTCTCTTTTTCCACATGCAAATCCTGGCTGTAAACTTAGAATAACATCACGAAATTTGGTTGTCGACCATTTCTCTTGAAGATTTTGTAATAAGGCATTGGTCATGTTATCACGATTTGTTGTTTCCGTTTGACAGTTTTGCAACTAATTCATTTAGTGAATCCATTGCAGTTTCTAATTGAGTTACCGCTTCACTTGCTAAATCCTGTGGGTCAGGTAAACTGGTAGAGTCTTCTAACGATTCATCCTTCAGCCAGAATATGTCAAGATTATAGTCCCTCTTCTCTATGTCCGATTTGGTGAATCTCTTGAATCTATCGGTTTCCTTTCGTGGTTTTTGATTGTAACACTTTTCAAAATCTTTGAAGTAGTCACAAGTGAGAGGATGACCCTTGTTTATTTTTTCAATATTAGTTCGAAGATCATAAACCCAAACTTCGTCAGTGGGTAAACCTTTTCTGAAAAATACAATGTTTGCTTTTACCCCAGGAGAATAGGGGGTAAATGTACCTATAGGCAATCGCAGAATTGTATGTAATTGACAATCAATTAGAAGTAATTTTCTGACATCACGTCCAGCATTTTCTTCAAACAACACGTTATCAGGCAAGACCATGGCAGCTCTTCCACCAGGTTTGAGAATGTGTATCACATGTTGCAAGAAATTAAGTTGTTTGTTGGATGTTCTGACTGTGAAGTCTTCACGTATTGGAACCTCCCCTGCTCCCTTAGTTCCAAATGGGGGATTAGTCAGAACGCAATCATATCGTTTTCCAGCATGTGGACCTTCGGAAAGTGAATCTATGTAAAAAATATCGGCCTCTATCTCATGAAGATAAAGATTCATCAGTGCAAGTCGTTTGGTGTCAAGAACTATTTCTGAACCGGAGAAGGTCTTTTTCATGAGTCTTTGTATGTCATCTCTGCTAAGATCCGCGCCTTCTTTCGTTTGTTTCATCATCCATTCATACGATCCAATCAGAAATCCGGCTGTGCCACACGCAGGATCATGGATTGTGAAATCAGGTTTTTCCCTTATGTCTGGCTTCATGCACCTTACAACGGCTCTGATTGCCTCCCTTGGGGTGAAGTACTGGCCTGCTCCCTTCTGCTCTGCTGCATATTTCTGAAGCAATCCTTCATAGGCCTGTGCCTTCAAATCCACATCTATGGTGGCCCACTCGGTCTCATCGATAAGGTTGATTAGTTTTTTCAGATTTACTGGCTCGCGGAACTTTGAAAGTGCACCACCAAATATCTCTCCAAGAATTCCTTTTTGTTTTGCCAGAGTTTTCAGCAGATCTACATAATGATCAAGAAGGTCTGTACCAGAGCGGTTCTTCAGTGAAGTCCAGTCAAATCCTTTTGGAGTTGCGATTCCTTTTTCGTCGGCAAGTTTCAAAAATAGAAGATATGTCAGCTGCTCAATGTAATCCCCGTAGTTGATACCATCATGTCTCAGGGTGTTACAAAAACCCCAGAGCCTTCCTACTACTTCCGACATTCTATCATCGCCACATTGATCTTAGTTAATAGCTTTGGGAGTTGACCTTCAAATATCTCATCTGCCTTCTTCCACGAACCATGTCTGGAAAACGGAGGGTAGCTGAAATCATGTTTCTCTATCACAAGGTTCTCCACTAGATGATTTCTGATCAGTTTGAGCCATTCTTCTTGTGTAGGAGTGAACTTCTTGTTCTTCGTCACTATGGTCATGGCCAGATCCACGTGTTCCTCTGCAGGCATTAATGGTTGACCTTTGGCCGCATGTCTTACAATCGATATGATGTCCGCAAGTTCATTATGGTAGGCTTTTCTTAAATTCTTTTCAGTAAATCTTTCTGGCCGTTTTGCAAGTTTTTTCCTTAACTCGCCAAGTTCTTCAGTGGTGAAGTTAGCCGGTTTCTCTAGAAGTATTTTTAGAGCCTGTATGTGATCTGGGTTTTTCTTGACGAACCGTTCGAATGTCGAAATATAGTCTTCCGGTTTATACTCTTTCCCGTCGGCCGTTCTGAATATTATTTCGGATTCTACAACATCTTCTTTTGCCTCAGCAACAAGAAATTCCTGCTTTGCCCGCGGATAGTTTTCCATCAAGTCTAGAAATCCGTCATCTCTCAGAATCTTCATTGTTGAAGCCCATTTCTTGTTAAGGCTATCGGGTAATTCATTCGCAAAGGCTGCCATATCGCCATCTGGGATATAATTGGAGAATTCCTCCCTCCCTTCGGCAGAGACATTTTTTGCTACTCTTTGCAGTCTTCTTATCAGAGATTTTGTATTGTACTCTCTGTCCTTGTTTCCGTAAATCGAATTTACAACATCGCGAATTGTTCTTGTTGGTTTTTCGGGTGGGTCTGCAGTGAAGTCAGTTGCCTTCTTGAAGTATTCCAGAACGCCAACTGCATCGAAAACGGTAAAGTGTGTCTTGTTGATTTCCGGTGCAAGTCTCGTGCCGCGTCCCATCATCTGTTCAAACAAAATACGAGACTTAACTGGTCTGACAAAAACTATATTCTCGATTTTCGGTACATCTACACCGGTAGTTAACATGTCAACGGTTACCGCTATTGCAGGTTCTGGACGGTTTCTGAATTCCCTTATTCTCTGCAGTGGTCTGTCTACCGTAGGGCTGCCGGTGATTTTCTGAACGAAGTCATCTCCACGATTAAACTCGTCGCGCAAAATGTTCACAAGAGTGTCTGCATGTGAAACATGCGGTATATCGTTAACCGCAAAAAACAATGTCTTTGGAAAGTGACCATTTTCCTTTTCAAATTCTCTGGCATAATTTGCAAATTCCTTCACTATCTTCTTGTTGCGGTCAGGGGCAGTTGCCTTGCGCTCAATTGCTGAAGCATCATATTCTCTTTCATCTTCCAGAACATCCAATATTTCTTTACCAGTAGTTGGATCAATCAGTTTTACCTCCTCACCTGGTTTCAGGAAAAATCCATGCATTGTGATATCTGATTTTATCATAACAGGATCGTAGTCTACAAGAAATCCTTCCTTAATCGCCCTGTCAATTGTGTATCTGTAAACAATATCGTCAAAGTAGGCCTTGGTGTGCGCGGCAGGCGTTGCAGTAAGACCTATCTTTACCGCATCAAAATGATCAAGAACCTGACGCCACTTTCCTTCCTCCGTAGAGGTATAGCCACGGTGACACTCATCGGCAACAATACAATCAAAGGCGTTAATCGGTATGTCCAGTTTCTCGGCATCCTCCTCAGCGTCCTCGTCTCCCTTCGCCCACTCGAACATTCCTTCTTTTCCGAAGAGATTGATCCTCATCCTTTGAATGGTGCAGACATACACGAAGGTGTGTTTTTCCTGCGGGTCCTCCAGATAGTCTCTTGGTAAGACTTTTGGATCATATTTGGCGTCTTCAGAAAGGTCCTCTCTTTTGAATCGCTGGCTGTACACTTCATAGATCTTGTCAAACTTCAATCCCGGTTCCGGAGTGAATTGCGCCAGTGCGCCAACTGCCTGGGCCGCCAGTGCTCTTCTGTCAACAAGGAAAAGAATTCTTTTTGCAAATTTTGATTTTAAGAGACGATAAATAAGAGCTGACGCGACAAACGTTTTTCCAGTTCCAGTTGCCATTGCAAGGAGCATCCTTCTTTTTCCAATTACAAGAGAGTCTTCAATTGACTCAACCGCTTCTTTTTGGTAATTTCGTAGATGTTCAATGTTTACCGGATTTTTGTCTAGCCATGTTTCATATTCGTCCATGTCTTTTTTCATCATCTCTTCCAGTGCTTGTGGAGTGTGGAACTTTGCAACCTTGTATGAGCGGCTGTTCTTTCTTCTGAGATCTCGGAACCAGATCACTTCGCCGTTTGTTGAGTATACAAATGGTAAATGATGTCCGTTAAAATCAAAATCACCGTCACTGAATCCTTTGGAGTATCTTTCGGCCTGAACCAGAACGTTTTGTGGTCCCAGAGATATTTTCTTTGCTTCAACTGCAGCAAGAGCCCGACTATTGTGAAACAGAATATAATCTGCGGGTCCGTTATCAGTTATATATTCTCGTACAGCTGCAAATTCATATTTCTTATCTTCTTCAAAATTGACAATGTTAGTCCAGCCAGAAGACCGCAGAGAGACATCGATGAATCTGTTTCTTGTGGTTTTTTCGCTCATGTAGTCCTTGTCTCTCATGCCATCACTTCGCTCTTTTTATCTTGGAATAAGGGATTAAAAATCCGATCATGCAAATCCCTCTTTTCTGAACTGATTTTCTACCTCATCTTTACCTTTTCCACAGTTAATGCAGCCAGACTGTACTATCCACGTTTCCCTACTCTTGCTTATCGACCCTTTTCCGGGAAGGGATGCTGTTACATTTCTTTTAACGCTGACAGCGGAAGGAAAGTAAAGGCACGATATTTCTCCCTTGTGACAAAATGGACAGATTAGGAACTCGTACTGTTTTGACATAATAACTATCTGGAAACTTTACTCTTAAATCGTTAAATTCCAATTGCGTTTAGTAAACTGTGGAAGATGGGAATGAATGGTAAGGATTCCGAACTCTTGCAAATGCGAAAGCTGTTCTATATCAACGAAAAGCGTCTGTTAGAGTACTTGGAATATGTACCCATACGAGACAAACATCTCGATGTCGTATCTCCCATGATTCTGTATATGATGAATGGAAGCGGATCGCAGGTCGAACCGATGATGGCCAAAGTCATAGAACTTGTTTCACCACAGCAAATCGAAGCCGATTTTGAGCAGTGCTATAGGATTTTAAATGGTCAGGGTATGCTCAAGCTTCAAAAAGTTGCGACAAAAGAGGAAGGCATTGTTTTAAGTCCATTTATCGACAGTGGCCCGCCCTGGTGGCAGGCCTACAACAGCCACACCAAGCACCGATTGCCCGCTGGATTAGAGAAAGCGACTCTCGGAAATCTTCTCCACATACATGCTGCCTTGTTTATACTTCATTCAATCGCGAATCTGATACCTTTTACGTGGGGAGGAATGAAAACAGACCAACGAGGCGTATTCTTAGATCCGAACAATTGGGTTGATTTGGAAAACGACTTGAAGAATGGCAAGCCAAGAATATGCTGGAGACTGGATAAGCACCTGGCAGGTCGTGCAACTCAAATGCTAGATTTTAGGGATGTAATGAACGAATCAACGCGAATGCAATCGGATATTTTTGGATATGTAACTGTAGTGAAGCCAATGCTAATAGCAAATGTTATCGAGGGATCAAATTATTAGGAAAAAGAATCCAATCCTTCTTTGCGTGGCTTTCTGTGCGACCTTTCAATGTGAACCTCCAGACCGTCCCTAGAGAAAAACGACAGGTTGCATTCCTTGCAGATGTATGACATGAAATGTTTTTGCTGGATTTTGATTTAACGGCTTCGATCGAAATATATCTGACTTGTAATAGATATCAAAGATAATTATGGAATATTTTCTCCCTTGAAGTTGTAACCAAGCGAATCAATGATCTTTTTAATTTCTTCAAGATGTTGGAAACAATCAGAATGATAAACTATGGCTACACCATATATTTTCCAATCATGAACTTCGTTAAGAAATTTGATGACGCATTTATTTTCCGGTATTTTGGGCATCCAATCCGGCAGCAGGGTAAACCCAGTAAATCGTTCATGCAATAAAACAATTCCCAGTCTATCGTTGGGGAGCTGGTTCAACTTTCTGAACAAAACCTGTTCGTCGTGATCCCAATCTGTTTTTACTCCACCCAGTGGAGAGACATTCCCCAAACTAATTTGTCGCTTCTTTTCATCTGGATCAAAGACCCGTTCTATTATGTGTCCCGCAGTGCTCTGACCATGCCAAACCTGGACATTTATTGTTCCATTTAGTTGAATGTCTATGTCATGTGTTCCATCTTTTACTTCTATATCGGTGATTTGATAGGTTCCATTGTCATAGAACTTTTTCACAAATTCAGCATGTACAAGATGACCCTCCTGTTGATTTCCTTGAAGTTTTTGAACCAATTTATCACAGTTAGGAATCTCGCTTTTGTGTTGTTCAAGATACTGCGCCAGCTCATTCATTTTTGCTATATCCTCAGGATCAGTTGTCATGATTGTTTCTTAGATTATATCGACATATGATTTCAAGTTGACTGTTCCGGCTTCGCTCATTGTCCTTTTCTAACTCTTATCTAGCCAATTTCTTTTTCTGTTCCCGATAATACCCATATTTTCTTTAAGACTAACTTAGATTTAGTTTCAGAATCAATTTTTTCGTAGT
>Ga0187892_10008388_pt1 | contig 14167 bp, 10 predicted proteins | sample MA1701073metaG_FD_139345 | JGI IMG/M metagenome (GOLD analysis project Ga0187892, IMG submission 139345) | Bio-ooze microbial communities from a basaltic lava cave in the Kipuka Kanohina Cave System on the Island of Hawaii, USA - MA170107-3 metaG ... | reverse complement strand
TCTCTTGATCCTCGATCAGGAACCCCTGGATGAGAAAGGGCGTGTCCAGCCACGGCCGGTCCAGGGCACACACGAACATGCCCACGGTGAGCTCATCGACCAAGAACTGCTTTTCCAACCGCGGCTCCGAATCGCAATCGGCACCGCCTCGAGCGAGGGTCGGCGACTGGTGGGTGGCGGGCTGAGACGCGACGGCCTGTTTCGGCTGTCCGGGGCAGGGTTTAGCGAGTTTTGTGCCAAAGTCCGTCGCCGAAGCACGATTCAGCGACCGTCCGACGGCCGCCCTGCCAGCCAACGAAAGCCGCCCAGCGGGGCCCAAGGCGGTCGTGGGGCGGCGATCGGGCCCGGCGGCCCTGGCCCCTGGTTTGCTTGACACGGAAAATATCCCCGCCCCATACTCCGGCAGGCTTCGTAGCGGGAGGAGGGCGGCGCCATGGTGGTACTCGGCTGGCTTCTGGGCATCGTCATCGCGATCGTCGTCGTGGCGGTCGTGGTCGTGTTTCTCAACCGCTTCTACCGCAAGTCCACCCGCGACGTCGCCTTGGTGCGCACCGGCTTCGGCGGCCAGCGCATCGTCATCTCCGGCGGCTGCCTGGCGCTGCCGTTCCTGCACAAGGTGGACGAGATCAACATGCGGACCATCCGCGTAGAGGTCCGCCGCACCGCCGACAAGTCCCTGATCAGCGCCGACCGCATCCGCGTGGATGTGGAGCTGGAGTTCTACGTGCGGGTGCAGCCCACGGTGGAGGGCATCGCCACCGCCGCCCAGGCGATCGGCTCGCGCTCCTTCAATCCCGAAGGCATCCGCAACCTCCTGGAAGGCCGCTTCGTGGACGCGCTGCAGGCGGTGGCCGCGGCCGAGACCATGGACAGCCTGCACGAGCGCCGCGGCGAGTTCGTGCGCCGCGTGGCCGAGCAGCTGCGCGAGAACCTGTCGGTGAACGGCGTGCTGCTCGACTCGGTGTCGCTCACCCGCCTGGACCAGGCCTCGTTCGCGGCGCTGGACGAGAACAACGCCTTCAACGCGGTGGGAATGCGCAAGCTCGCCGAGATCATCGCCAGCAACAAGAAGAAGCGCACCGAGATCGAAGCGGACGCCGACATCGCCGTGCGCCAGACCCAGCTGGAAGCCACCAAGCGGCGCCTGCTGCTGCAGCAGGAGGAGGAGCAGGCGCAGATCGGCCAGCGTCTGGAGGTCGAAAAGATCAAGGCGACGAGCGATGCCGAGACGGCGCGCGCCCGCGAGCAGGCGATGGTGGCCAGCGAGAATGCGCGCATCGAGCGCGAGCGCGAGACCAGCGCGCTGGAGATCGGCAAGCAGCGCGAGCTGCGCAAGCTCGAGATCGAGGCCCAGTTGAACTCCGAGATGCGCAAGGTGGACAGCGCGATCCAGCTCGCCGCCAAGCACGCCGAGGAGGCCAAGGCGCAGGCCGCCGCCGAGCGGGCGCGCACCGAGATCGTGCTGGCGCAGGAGCACGTGCAGACCGAGCGCGAGCGCGCGGTGGCGGATCGCTCGCGCGAAATGGCGGTCAAGCGCGTGCAGGAGGAGGGCGAAGTCGCCGCGGCCAGCGCCGAGACCGAGGCCTCGGTGCTGATCCGCCGCGCCCAGGCCGATGCGCAGGCCACGCGCTCGCGCGCGGAGGCAGAGCGCGCGCGGCTGATGGCCGAATCCGAAGGCAGGAGCGCGCTGATCAAGGCCGAGAACTCGCGCACCGAGAGCCTGATGCACCTGGAGCTGGAGCGCTACCGCCTGGACAAGATGCCGGAGATCGTCGCGCAGATGATGAAGCCGGCGGAGAAGATCGACAGCATCCGCATCCACCAGGTCACCGGGTTCGGCGCGACCGGCGGACCCAACGGCGGCGCCGGCCCGGAAGCGGCGGCGCGCCCGCCGGTGAATCAGGTGATGGACAGCATCCTCGGCATGGCGCTGCAGCTGCCGGCGCTGAAGAGCATCGGCGAGTCCATCGGCTACGATTTCTCCGCCGCCCTGCCCAAAACCGGCGTCGGCAACGGCGGACCCGGTCTCGGCAGGAGCGGACCCGGCACCGGCAGCGGCGGCAAGCCGGAGAGTTGAGCATGGGTTCTCCCCGCCGGCGGCGGCACGTGCCGGCGTGGTTTTCGAAGCGGCGCGAGGCCGACAGCGTTCCAAACACAAGGAGGAGGCGATGAGCATCTCGAGGCGGGAGTTTCTGGCCGCGACCGGCGCGGCGGCGGTGCTGGGCGGAGTGCGGCCGCTGGCCGCCTGGGCGCAGGGCAAGGACATCCTGCTGGGTTCGGTGCTGGACAACTCCGGCAACCTGGACATCTACGGCAAGCCGATGGTGATGGCCACCACCATGGCGGTGGAGGAGATCAACGCCGCCGGCGGACTGCTGGGCCGCAAGATCAAGGCGGTCCAGTACGACACGCAGTCGGATATCGCGCTGTACACCAAGTTCGCGCAGCAGCTCGCGCGCCAGGACAAGGTGGACGTGGTTCACGGCGGCATCACCTCGGCCTCGCGCGAAGCCATCCGCCAGACCTTCAAGCGCAGCAACACGCTGTACTTCTACAACGTGCTGTACGAGGGCGGCGTGTGCGACCGCAACTGCGTGGTCACCGGGACCACGCCGGCGCAGGCGGTCGAGCCGATCGTCGAGCTGGCGATGAAGAAGTGGGGTTCCAAGGTGGTGATCCTCGCGGCCGATTACAACTACGGCCAGATCACCGCCAAGTGGCTGCAGCACTACATCGGGCAGCGCAAGGGCACGGTGGCCTCCACCGACTTCTTCCCGCTGGACGTCTCGGATTTCGGCTCGACCATCGCGCGCATCCAGCAGGCCGCGCCCAACTGGGTGGTGTCGGCGCTGGTGGGCGGCGCGCACATGGCCTTCTACCGCCAGTGGGCGGCATCGGGCATGAACAAGAAGATCCCGCTCGCCTCGACCACCTTCGGCGTTGGCAACGAGCACCTGGCGCTGTCCCCCGCCGAGGGCGACGGCATCCTGATCGCCGGCAACTACAGCCAGGAGGCGAAGACCCCCGCGAACCAGGAGTTCCTGGGGCGCTGGAGGAAGCGCTTCGGCGACACCAAGATCGTGCACGAGATCGCCGTGTCGCAGTACCAGGGCATTCAGCTGTGGGCCGAGTGCGTGCGCAAGGCAGGCACCCTGGATCGCAACGCCATGTTGAAGACGATCGAATCGGGCGTGTCGATCGAAGGCCCGGCCGGCACCGTCACCATCGAGCCGAAGACGCACCACACCGCGCTCGACATCCACGTGATGGAGGTCAAGGGCCAGAAGCTCACCATCCTGAACACCGTCAAGCAGCGCGCGCCGACGGACACGCTGCAGTACTGCGATCTGCTGAAGAACCCGAACGAGAACAAGCAGTACGAGGTGAAGATCTAAGCTCGGGATTTCATATACACCACACCGCCCCGGCGCCTGCCGGCGCCACCCCGCCGCCGAGTGCGCCCTTAAGGCGCGACTTAAAAAGAGCGCTCCCCTCCTCTCATGAGGCTCATGAGGAGGGGTCCGGTCGAAGGCCGGGGGGTGGTGTGGAATTGCCGCAGCGACACGCTGGGACCGATTTGTCCGACTGATCAGCCTCGCCGGTGGATTACACTGCGGTAGTCTTCCTCGAAATCCTGTACATGATCGCCTTCATCGCGCTGATCAGCGCGGGGCTGGCGATCGTGTTCGGGATGATGCGCGTGATCAACCTGGCGCACGGCGAGTTCGTCATGCTCGGCGGCTACACCACGCTCGCCTGCGAGCGCGCCGGCATCGACATCTGGTTCGCCATGCTGGTGATCGCGCCGCTGGTGGTGGCGCTGGTCGGGCTGGTGGTGGAACGGCTGGTGATCCGCTTCCTGTACGGCCGCATGATCGACGCCATGCTCGCCACCTGGGGCCTGAGCCTGCTGCTGATCGGGGTGGTAACGCTGATCTTCGGCAGCTCGGCGGTGAGCGTGCCCGCGCCGATCCCGGGCTACCAGCTCGGCGGCTACCAGATGGGCGGGTACAACCTGTTCATCATCGGCGTGACGCTGCTGGTGTATCTGGCGATGTGGCTGACCCTGCGCTACACGCGCGTGGGGTTGGTCGCGCGCGGCGCGATGCAGAGCGCCGAGGTGGCCGCGTCGCTCGGCTACAACCCGCGCACCGTGTACATGATCACGTTCACCGTCGGCGCCGCGCTTTCCGGGCTGGCCGGCGGCATCCTGGCGCCGCTCACCGGGCTGCTGCCGTCCTCGGGGGGCGCCTACATCGCGGAAGCCTTCATCGCGGTGATCACCGGCGGCGCCGGCGCGGTGATCGCCGGCACGCTCGCCAGCTCCGGGATCTTCGGCGCGGTGCAGCAGCTGGTGTCTTTCGCCCACGGTCCGGTGCTGGGCGACATCGTCATGCTGGCGCTCGCCATCATCCTGCTGCGCCTGATGCCACAGGGCATCAGCGGGCGCTTCTTCCGGAACGGCCAGTGAAAACCTGGCCCTCGATCGGACGCCTCCGCTGGGGCTGGTTCCTGACCGGGGCCGTGACGCTGCTGGTGCTGCCGGTGTTCACCGACACCCACACCCCGACCGTGCTGCTGATCTGGGCGCTGTTCGCGCTGTCGCTCGGCCTGATGTGGGGCTACGCGGGGCTGCTGAGCTTCGGGCACAGCGCCTACTTCGGGCTGGGCGCCTACACCTACGCGGTGGCCGTGATCAACATCGGCGAGAGCACGGGCCCGCTGCTGCTCGCGATCCTGATCCCGGCGGCGGTGGCCGCGGTGATCGGCGCGATGATGTTCTACGGGCGCATCAGCGACGTGTACATGGGGGTGATCACGCTGGTGGTGACCTTGATCCTGTTCAAGTTCATGAACGCCACCGCCGGGGATCAGTACGCCATCGGCGACGCGCGGCTGGGCGGCTTCAACGGCATGCCCGGCTTCCACGTGCTCAACGTTCCCGGCCTGCCGGAAGCGTCGCTGTTCGGCACGCCCATGTACTACGTGGCGGCGGCGGTGCTGCTCGGCTGCTATCTGCTCAGCCGCTGGATCCTGGCGCGCTCGTTCGGGCGCGTGCTGGTGGGCATCCGCGAGAACGAGGCGCGCTGCGAGCTGCTGGGCTACAGCGTGCCGGCTTACAAGACCGCCATCTTCACCATCAGCGCGGCGATGGCCGGACTCGCCGGGTGCCTGTTCGCCAACTGGGCCGAGATCGTGACGCCCGGCGTGTTCGCGCTCAAGTCCGCCGCCGAGGTGATCATCTGGGTCATCGTCGGCGGCCTGGGAACGCTGATCGGGCCGGTGCTCGGCGCCATGGCGCTGGGCATGGTGAAGCTGCTGCTGGGCGAGCAGACCGTTATCGACAACTCGCTGATCCTGGGCGCGATCCTGGTGGTCGTGGTGCTGGCGATCCCGCGCGGGGTGGTGCCGGCGGTGCAGGGGTGGTGGCGCGGGCGGGCGCGCGTCCGCGCGCAGCGCAAGGTGCACGCGCGGCCGCGGCGGCGCCTGCAGAGCGCGCAAGCCGAACGCGTATGAGCGAAGCCGTCGTCGAGACCATCGAGCTCACCAAGCGCTTCGGCGGCGTGACGGCGGTGGACCGCGTCAACTTCGCGCTCCAGGAGCGCGAGCTGCGCTGCCTGATCGGCCCCAACGGAGCAGGCAAGAGCACCTTCTTCAAGTGCCTGACCGGCCAGTACCGCCTGGACAGCGGCAACGGGCGCGTGCTGATCCGCGGCGGCGACGTGATCGGCCTGCGCCCGCACGAGATCGTGCGCATGGGCGTGGGCATCAAGACGCAGGTGCCCTCGGTGATGAACGGGCTCACGGTGATGGAGAACCTGTGGCTAGCGGCGCGGCGCGCGCACGGCTGGACGCGCAGCGGCGCCGAGGTGCAGCGCGTGATCGAGGAAGTCGGCCTGGGCGAGCTGGCGCGGCGTACCGTCGGCGAGCTGGCGCACGGCCAGCGGCAGATGGTCGAGATCGGTATCGTGCTGGCGCAGGAGCCGTGGCTGGTGCTGCTGGACGAGCCGGCCGCCGGCATCACCGGCGCCGAAGTCGAGCGCCTGGTCGGCCTGATCCGGCAGATCAACCAGAACGCCACGGTGATCGTGGTGGATCACGACATGGAGTTCGTGCGCATGCTGGGTGCGCGCATCACCGTGTTCCACCAGGGCGCGGTGCTCACCGAGGGGCCGCCGGAGAAAGTCCTGTCCGACGCGCGCGTGCGCGAGGTCTACATCGGCAACCGGGCGCGATGAGCAGCGTGATGGACAACCAGGAGCAGGGCGCCGGCGCGGAAGACCGCCCGCAGGGCGTGGTGTTCGAGGTAAGCGACCTGCGCGCGGGCTACGGGCGCGTGCCGGTGCTGCACGGCGTTTCGTTCGCGCTGCAGGCCGGCGAGGCGCTGGGCATCGTCGGCCACAACGGCATGGGCAAGACCACGCTGCTCAAGGCGCTGATGGGCCTGCTGCCGGTCGCTTCGGGCCGCATCTCGGTGGACGGCGTGGACATCACGCGCGAGCCTGCGCATGCGCGCAGCCGCCTGGGCATCGCCTACGTCCCGCAGGGACGCGGCATCCTGCCGGGGCTCACCACGCTCGACAATCTGCGGCTCGCCTGGACGCGCGACAGCGAGGAGAGCGAGCAGGAGGCGCTCGACCGCGTGCTGGCGCTGTTCCCGCGCCTGTCGCAGCTGCTGGAGCGCCGCGGCGGCGCCCTGTCGGGCGGCGAGCAGCAGCTGCTCGCGCTCGGCCGCGCGCTGGTGGCGAGCCCCTGGATGCTGCTCCTGGACGAGCCCTCGGAAGGCGTGCAGCCCTCGATCGTGCAGGAGATCGGGCAGATGCTGTCCGCATGGCGCGCGGAGAGCGGCCTCACCATGATCGTGGTCGAGCAGAACCTCGATCTGGTGCTCGATGTCGCCAACCGCATCGCGGTGCTCGAAAAGGGCCGTATCGCGCAGATGCTGGACGCCGCAGCGCTCGGCGGCGGAAAACTCGCCTCGGTGCTCGGACTGGGCGCCACCCGCGGCTCGCGCGCGGGGGCGGCGGCGCAGCGCACCGGTCCGGCCCCCGCGCCTGCACTCGGCGTCCCCGCCGCAACGTTTTCACCGGTGCCCGCGGCCGCGCGCACCGGGTCTCTCGCTGTACCGCCACCGCCCGCGGCGGCAGGCGTTCCCACCACTACGGGTACCACCATGGCAACCGTCAAGCGCCCGACCCTCGACCAGATGAAGGAAATCGTCGCCTCGCTGCAGATGAGCATGTCGGAGCGCGAGATCGGCGAATACCTGGAGGTGATGGAAGGCACGCTGCAGGCGTACGACCGCCTCACGCAACTGCCCGACAACCTGCCGCCGGTGCGCTATCCGCGCACGCCGGGCTACCGGCCGGGGCCTTCGGAGAATCCGCTCAACGCCTGGGCGGTGAAGAGCGAGGTGCGCGGCGCGCCGTACGGGCCGCTGTCGGGCAAGCGCGTGGCGCTCAAGGACAACGTCTGCCTGGCCGGGGTGCCGATGATGAACGGCGCCTCGACGCTGGAAGGCTACGTACCCGACGTGGACGCCACGGTGGTCACCCGCATCCTGGACGCCGGCGGCACCATCGTGGGCAAGGCGCACTGCGAGTACTTCTGCCTGTCCGGGGGCAGCCACACCTCGGCCATGGGACCGGTGCACAACCCGTTCAAGTACGGCTACTCCGCGGGCGGCTCGTCCTCGGGTTCGGGCGCCCTGGTGGGCTCGGGCGAGGTGGACTTGGCGATCGGCGGCGACCAGGGCGGCTCGATCCGCATGCCGTCCTGCTGGTCGGGATGCTACGGCATGAAGCCCACGCACGGGCTGGTGCCCTATACCGGCGTGATGCCGATCGAGGCGACCATCGACCACACCGGCCCGATGAGCGCCACCGTCGCGGACAACGCGCTGCTGCTGGAAGTGATCGCCGGCGCCGACGGCCTCGACCCGCGCCAGTACAACGTGCGCGTGGACAAGTACACCACCGCGCTCGGACGCGGCGTGGCGGGCCTGCGCATCGGCGTGGTGAACGAGGGTTTCGGCCGGCCGGAGAGCGAGACCGACGTCGACCAGAAGGTGCGCGAGGCCGCCGAACGGCTGCGCGCGCTGGGCGCGACGGTGGAGAACGTGTCGATCCCGATGCATCTGGACGGCCCGGCGATCTGGACTCCGATTGCGCTGGAAGGGCTGCAGGCGCAGATGATGGCCGGCAACGGCATGGGCTTCAACTGGAAGGGCCTGTACACCACCAGCCTGCTCGACGCCCACGCCAACTGGCGCGCGCGCGCCAACGAGCTGTCGCGCACGCTCAAGATCTCGATGCTGATCGGCGAATACTTCATCCGCCACTACCGCGGCCACTTCTACGCCAAGGCGCAGAACCTGGCACGCGCCCTGACCAAGGCCTACGACGACGTGCTCGCGCGCTACGACCTGCTGTTGATGCCGACGCTGCCGATGAAAGCCACGCCGCTGCCGCCGCAGAACGCGCCGCTCGCGCTGTGGTGCCAGCGCGGCTTCGAGATGCTGGGCAACACCTGCGCCTTCGACGTGACCGGACATCCGGCCATGAGCGTGCCGTGCGGCATGAGCCAGGGCCTGCCGATCGGCATGATGCTGGTGGCGCGGCATTACAACGAGTCCACCATCTACCGCGCCGCGCACGCCTTCGAGCAGCTCGGCGACTGGCGCAACATGTGAGCCGCAACCCCTTCACCTCGGACTTCCTTCTTCGCCGCGGCGACGATGGGTTGCGCCCGCAAGGCGGGCGCTCGTACCTGGCCGGGCCGACCGACGACCCGCTGCGCTTCGTCACCGTGGCGGCGCTGCTGGACGAAGCGGTATCCGCGCACGGCGCGCGCGATGCCGTGGTGTTCGCCGCCACGGGGACGCGCTGGTCCTGGTACGACCTGCAGCGCAAAGCCGACGAAGTGGCGGCCGGGCTGCTCGCGCTCGGCATCAAGCGCGGCGACCGGGTCGGCATCTGGGCGCCCAACTGCGAGGAATGGCTGGGCTTGCAGTTCGGCACCGCGCGCATCGGTGCGATCCTGGTGAACATCAACCCCGCCTATCGCGAGCCGGAGCTGGAGTACGCCCTGAACAAAGTGCAGTGCCGGGTGCTGGTGATGGCGCGTGCGCTCAAGTCCAGCGACTACCTCGCGATGCTGCGCGCACTGGCCCCCGAGATCGAGCGCGCGTCGCCGGAAGGGCGGTTGCGCTGCGAGCGCTTGCCGCGCTTGCGGCACGTGATCCTGCTCGGAGAAGGCGCCGTGCCCCCCGGCGCGATCGGCTTCCAGGCGTTGCGCAAGCTCGCCGGACCGGCACAGCGGGCACGGCTGCCGTCGGTGGCGGCGGCCCTGGATCCGGACGACGCCATCAACATCCAGTTCACCAGCGGCACCACCGGCGCACCCAAGGGTGCGACGCTCAGCCACTACAACATCGTCAACAACGCGCGCTACACGGCGCAGGCCATGCGCCTCACCGAACGCGACTGCGTCTGCATCCCGGTCCCGCTGTACCACTGCTTCGGCATGGTGCTGGGCGTGCTGGCGTGCGTGGCCGCCGGCGCCACGATGGTGTTTCCGGCCCCGACCTTCGATCCCGAGGCGACGCTGCGCGCGGTGGCCGCGCAGCGCTGCACCGCGCTGCACGGCGTGCCATCGATGTTCATCGCCATGCTCGAGCACCCGGCGCTGCGCGGGCTGGACGTCTCCAGCCTGCGCACCGGCATCATGGCCGGCGCGCCCTGCCCGGTGGAGACCATGCGCCGTGTGGTCTCCGAGCTGCACATGCGCGAGGTCACCATCGCCTACGGGATGACGGAGACCAGTCCGGTTTCGTTCCAGTCCAGCGTGGACGACCCGCTCGAGCGGCGCGTCACCACCGTGGGCCGAGTCCAGCCGCACGCGGAGGTCAAGATCGTGGACGAGCAGGGGCGCACCGTCGCGGTCGGCCAGCGCGGCGAGCTGTGCACGCGCGGCTACCTGGTGATGCGCGGCTACTGGGACGACGAGAAGACCACGGCGGAGGCGATCGACCCGGCGGGCTGGATGCACAGCGGCGACCTGGCGGTGATCGACGCCGACGGCTACTGCAACATCGTGGGCCGGATCAAGGACATGCTGATCCGCGGCGGCGAGAACGTGTATCCGGCCGAGGTCGAGGAGTTCCTCGCCAGGCATTCGAAGGTGCAGGCGGTGCAGGTGTTCGGCGTGCCGGATCCGCGGCTCGGCGAGGACGTGTGCGCGTGGATCGTGCTCAAGCCCGGCGCCACCGCCACCGAGGAAGAGATCCGAAGCTGGTGCCAGGGCCGCGTCGCCCACTACAAGGTGCCGCGCCACATCCGCTTCGTACCCGGCTTTCCCGCCACCGCCACCGGCAAACCGCAGAAGTTCGCGATGCGCGAGCAGATGATGCGCGAGCTGGGCGTGCGCGTCGCGGCGTCCGCTTGAGAGGGCAGTTTTCCCCGCCTCTCACGAGGCGGGGTGGTGCCGCAGGCGCCGGGGCGGTGTGGAGTGGAACATCGCAGAACCACCCGGTCACGCTTCGCGTGCCACCCCTCCTCGGTGAGGAGGGGAGCTTGTCCCTCCCCGCTTCTCACGAGGCGGGATTTCCGCGCAACCGCTCGCGCAACTCGGTCTTGAGCACCTTGCCGTAGTTGTTCTTGGGCAGATCGTCGACGAAGAGGTAGCGGCGGGGCCGCTTGTAGCGCGCGATATGCTCCAGGCACAGCCGGTCCAGGTCCTCGGCCGTCGCGCCGGCGCCGGGGACGAAAACGACGAAAGCCACCACCTCCTCGCCCCAGTCGGCGTGCGGCGCGCCCACCACGCTCGCCTGCGCCACCTGTGCATGACGCAGGAGCACGTCCTCGATCTCGCGCGGATAGATGTTCGAGCCGCCCGAGATGATCATGTCCTTGGAGCGGTCCTTGAGCGTGAACAGCCCGCGCCCGTCGCGGCAGCCCACGTCGCCGGTGTGCAGCCAGCCGCCGCGCAGCGCCGCTTCGGTGGCCGCCGGGTCGCGCCAGTAGCCTTGCATCACGCAGTCGCTGCGGGTGACGATCTCGCCGATCTCGCCGTCCAGCAGGTCGCGATCCGCTTCGTCCACGATGCGCACCGCCACGCCGGTGCGGGGGCGGCCTGCGCTCGCCAGCGCCGCGTGGTCGTGCGCCGCGAGAGCCTGCTCATGATCGCGCTGGCTCAGGCCGGTGATGGTCATCGGGCTCTCGCCCTGGCCGTAGAGCTGGTACAGGCGCGGGCCGAACAGCGCCAGGGCGCGGGTGAGTTCGGGCACGTGCATCGGGCCGCCGCCGTAGATCACGGTCTTCAGGTTGGCGAGCCGTGCGTGCCCGGCGGCGCCGTCTTTCACCATGCGCATCAGCATGGTGGGCGCGGCGAAGAACGAGACCCGACGGTAGCGCTCGAGCGCGTCGAACATGTCGCCCGGCGCGAACGACTCCGAGGCGGTGATGACATTGTGCGAGCCATTGGCGATATGCGGGAGCGAATACAGGCCCGAGCCGTGCGACAGGGGCGCGGCGTGCACGATGGTGTCGCGCTCGTCCAGCGCATCGATGTCGGCAAAGTAGGCGTGCGTGGCGAACAGCAGGTTGCGCTGCGTCAGCGTGGCGCCCTTCGGACGGCCGGTGGTGCCGCTGGTGTAGAACAGCCACGCCGGGTCGTCGGGTTGTCCCTGGTATGCCGGCATCGGCGGTTCCCGTGTCATGCGCTCGGTCAGCGCTGCGTCGGCTTCCAGCAGCGACGCACGATCCGAGGTCCATTCGCCCTGGATGCCGGGATACAGACCCGGCGAGGCGAAGCAGGCGCGTGCCCCGGAATGCTCCAGGATGAACGCGAACTCGCGTGGATGCAGCTTCGCATTGATCGGCACGGCGCACAGCCCGGCATGCCAGCAACCGTACATCAACTGCAGCGTGCCCGGGCTGTTGTGCATGGCGATGCCGATGCGGTCGCCGGGATGCGCGCCCAGGCGGCCGCGGAGCCAGGCGGCCGTGCCCGCCACCCGCTGCGAGAACTCTCCGTAGCGCCACGATAGAGCACCTTGCGTCACTGCGAGCGCGGCCGGCCGGCACGTCGCCGCGGCGTGCAGCAGCAGGGACAGGTTCATCGCTTCAGTTGGCGTGCGCGCTCAGCGTACGCGTGACGACCAGCGCATGGCCGTCGGCGCGCGCCAGGTACACGGGACAGGTGAGGCTGTCGTTGCCGCGCCAGACCGCGCCGCGCGCGCTGACGAAAGGCAGCGGCTCGTTGTGCACCGGTTGACGTCCGCCCAAGGCCAGCAAGGCTCCCAGGAAATGCACGCCCTCGTAGGTGGACTGGCCCAGGGCGTTGAGCGTCGGTGCGCGCGGGCCGAGCAGCGCCCGGTAACGCGCCCTGAACGCGCGATTCGCCTCGGTGTCGAGCCCGGCGAAGTAGGCGCCGGCGACATACAGCTCCTCGGTGCAATCGGCGTCCAGCGCCAGCAGCTCGTTCTCCTCGATCGCGCAGGACAGGCGTCGGATGCGGCCGCCCAGGCGGCGCGCGGCGAACACCCGGTTGAAGTCGATGGCGTCCTGCCCGATCAGCGACAACAGCACCGCCTGCGCGCCGCTGGCGGCGAGCTGCGCCACGGTCGGCTCGTAGTCTTCGGTGCCCAGCGGCAGGAACGACTCGTGCACCACTTCGCAGCCGAGCCGTTGCAGCGCCCGGCGTGCATGCCGATGGGACACCCGCGGCCACACGTAATCGTTGCCGATCAGCGCCCAGCGCACCGGCGTACGCTTCTCGCTCAACGCCGCCAGAGCCGGCACCAGCTGGTGCGCGGGCGTCTCGCCGAGCGTGAACACGCCGGGATGACGCTCGCCGCCTTCGTAGAGCGGCGTGTACACGTAGGGCAGCCGCCCGCCGATCGCCGGCAACAGCGCCTTGCGCACGCTGCTCAGGTGCATGCCGACGACGGCGTCGATCGCACGCTCCCGAAGCAGGCGCGCCGACTGCTGCGGCAGCGCTCGGTTCTCGCTCGCGGCATCCACCACCTGCAGCTGCACTTCGCGCCCCAGGACGCCGCCCGCTCGATTCAGCTCCAGCGCGGCCAGCCGGGCACATGCGATCGTGGAGGGGCCCCAGATGCCGGCTGCGCCGCTGGTGGGTACCAGCAGACCGATGCGCAACGCGCGGCGCGCGCGCTCCGCCTCGAAGCGGGCAAACAGGTCGGTGCCAGCGCTCCCGGGCGATGCGGGGAATCCGCGGCCGGTCCTCGAATCGAATGCGGCTTGTGTGAGCATGTGTGCCCGCCGTGCCCGCCCGCCAGGGCGCGCCGTCAGGTCGATTGGCTGGCGTGCCATTTATAATAGGCCAATATCTTCCGGGGCAGGAGCGCGCGTGGCACATCCGCCGATCACGACCTCTTTGACCTATCTGCTGGCCCAGGCGAACCGGCTGGTGTCCGCCGCGCTGGAACGGCTGCTGGCGGCCGAAGGCGCGCAGATCGAGCACTGGCGCGTGCTGGAAGTGCTGTCCGACGAGCAGGGCCGCTCCATGGGCGAGCTGGCGCAGCTGGTGCTGATGAATCATCCGGCGCTCACCAAGCTCATCGACCGGATGGTGAGCCGTGGCTGGGTGCACCGGGCGGCGGATGCCGCCGACAGCCGCAGGGTGCTGGTGTTCATCACCGATGCCGGACTCGACTTCGTCGCCCGTCTGCGCGCCCGCGTCGCAGAGTACCAGGAGTCGATCGATGCCGGCGACCGCCGCGCCGCGCAGCTCAAGCGCCTGCTCGGCACCCTGATCCGGGAGCACGGCTGAGCGTCGGACGCGGATCGGCGGCCCTGCAACGGGCGTGGCGTCAGCGGGGTTCGACTTATCTGCGGCCGCATCCGAACCGGGAGTCCCCGCGTAACAGCACGACGGCGGTCGACAGGCGCGCCGTAATCCTGTCACACTCCTGGCGACTAAGAATCGAGCCATGCACGCCACCTTCCCGCTGCTGCAGCACACCACCTTCCCCGCCATCCGGCGGCGCCGGCTGGATACCCTTCAGGTCAACCTGGGGTACAAGTGCAACCAGACCTGCGTGCATTGCCACGTCAACGCCGGCCCGAACCGCAAGGAGATGATGCAGCGCGAGACCGTCGATCTGGTGCTGCGGTTCCTGCGTGCAGCCGGCGTTCCGCAT
>Ga0187892_10008385_pt1 | contig 14169 bp, 9 predicted proteins | sample MA1701073metaG_FD_139345 | JGI IMG/M metagenome (GOLD analysis project Ga0187892, IMG submission 139345) | Bio-ooze microbial communities from a basaltic lava cave in the Kipuka Kanohina Cave System on the Island of Hawaii, USA - MA170107-3 metaG ... | reverse complement strand
CGTAATGGAATACGAACCGCAGGTCCGCGCGGTCGATCCCCATGCCGAACGCGTTGGTGGCGACCGCGACGGGAAAATCGCCGTCCATGAATTTCGTCTGCGCCTCGGTCCGTTCCTTCTCGTCCATGCCGCCGTGGTAGGCGATACAGCGCACGCCCATGCCGGCCACCTCGGTGGCGATGCGCTCGACGTTCTTCCGCGTCGCGCAATAGACGATGCCGGTCTTGAGCCGGCGCACGGCGTCATGGATCCGATCCAGTTTGTTGGACTTGCCCTTGGCGTGCGTGACGCCGAGCGTGAGGTTGTGCCGGGCAAACCCCGACACGAACACCTTCGGCGGTTGCCGGCCAAACTTACCGAGGCCGAGTTGTTCGACGATGTCGTCGCGGACCTCGGGCGTGGCGGTGGCGGTCAACCCGACCACCTGCGGCTGGCCGAGGTCCTTGAGCGCCCATTTCAGGCGAATGTAGTCGGGGCGGAAATCGTGCCCCCATTGCGAAATGCAGTGCGCTTCGTCCACCGCGAACAACGCGATGGACAACGGCGCGAGCGTTTGCAGGAACCGCTGGCTTCTGAACCGCTCGGGCGCGATATAAACCAGCCGGTATTCCCCGCGCGCCATGCGGCGGATGCGGTCGTCCATCTCGGATTCGCTGAGCGAGGAGTTGATGAACGTGGCGGCGATCTTTTTCTCGACCAGTCCGTCCACCTGGTCTTTCATCAGCGCGATCAGCGGCGAGACGACCACGGTAATCCCATCGAGCATCAACGCCGGCAATTGGTAGCAAAGTGATTTCCCGCCGCCCGTCGGCATGATCACCAACGCGTCGTTGCCGTCCGCGATGGCGTGCATGACCGGCTCCTGGCCTTCGAGGAACTCGCGGAAGCCGAAGTGCTGGTGCAACAAGCGATGCAGTGCGTCGGTGTCGGCCACGAGGCGAGTGTAGGAGTGGGTCCTCGTTCTGGCAAGGCGTTGTTCTAGTGGCGCTATCTCTCGCTGGTCGGTGGAATGCAAGGCGCCGCGCAACGCACCAAGCCGGTCGGCGCGCGGAGGCGCCTCCCACATTCGACGGTCCGACAGCCGATGCGCCTTCCAGTTGCGGCTACCGGGCGACGCGAACGTTTGCGTGACCTCCTTCGCCGGCTGTTGTACAAGCCTCCTCGGTCATTCCATGAAACAAAGCTCTTTGTTCGACGCCAACTGCATGCTGGGCAGGCGTTCCATCCACACGCCGCTCGGGCAGCCGCTCACGGTGACGGAACTGCTCGCCGAAATGGACCGGCTCGGGATCGGCGAAGCGCTCGTGTTCCACGCGATGGCGCTCGACGGGCACCCGGCGGAGGGGAACGAGCGGTTGCTGCGCGAGATCGCCGGCCAAGCCCGATTGCATCCGTGTTGGGTGCTGTTGCCCACTTGCGGAGAAATGCCGCCACCCGCGCAACTCGTCGCCACGATGAAGCGACGCGGCGTGCGCGCGGCCCGGATGTGCCCCGTGCGACATCGGTACCGTTTCACGCAGGAGAACGTCGGCGACCTGCTGGCGCAATTGGAGAAGGCGCGCATTCCCGTGTTCGCCGACTTCGACGTGGTCCGCTGGAGCGAGGAGAAGACCGATTGGCGCAGCCTCGTCGAGTTGTGCGGCCGTTATCCGAAGCTGCCGTTCGTGGTCGTGGGGGAAGGCTTCGGAGCGCCCCGGCGCATCTTTCCGTTTTGGAGACGGCACGACAACCTCTATCTCGAGACCAGCTACTACCAACCACACCAGGGTCTCTCCGACGTGACGCGCCGCTTCGGCCCCGAGCGGTTGTTGTTCGGCACCGGGCTGCCGTACAAGGCGCCGGGTCCGCCGCTCATGCAGTTGCGCTATGATTTCCTCGACGACGGCGAACGCACGGCCATCGGTGGAAACAACCTGCGCCGGGTGCTGGGCCTCGCCCGTTCCCCGATCCGCCCATTCCCCCCTTCCCGCGTCGCCGACCTGCCCGGGCATCCGATCCTCGACGCGCACGTGCATCTTGGCACGTGGTTCAGCAGTTACGTGAACGCGGGAGACGCCGAACGCTTGGTCCGCAGCATGGACCGGCTCCGCATCCAGGCCATGGCCTTGATCGCGTTCGATTCCATCGCGGCGGACATGCGCGGCGGGAACGATCGCGTCTTTGCCGCGATGCAGAAGTACCCGGGCCGGTTCCTTGGCTACGCGACCGTCGATCCGAACGAGCCGAAAGCGATGGCCAGGGAACTCGAACGCTGTTTCGACAAGCTCGGGTTTCACGCGATCAAATTTCATTGCGAGACGCACGGTGTCCCCGCGGACCACGATCATTACCGACCTGCGCTGGAGTTTGCGAACGAACACGGTCTCGCCGTGTTGATCCATGGCCGCATCACCGAGAAAATGCTCGTCGAGTTTCCGCGCGCGCAATTCCTCTCCGCCCACGTCGGCGGCTGGGACGGACGCGAGCCACATTACGCCGTCGAGCTCGCCAAGCGCCATCCGAACATCCACATGGAACTGTGCGCTTCCACGGTCTATAACGGCGTCCTGGAAAAACTGGTCGAGGAAGTCGGACCCGATCGCATCGTCCACGGCAGCGACGCGCCATTGATGGATCCCGGCTATCAACTCGGGCGCGTGCTCGCAGCGCGAATTTCCGCGCGCGACAAGAAGAAGATTCTGTTCGACAACGCGGCGAAGCTGTTCCGGTGGAATCAGCGAGCCTGACGGATCGGCGCGTCGGCGTGCGCGTCAGTAGTTAAAGCCGTAGGCGTAGTATTTGAACCCCGGCATCATCCGCTCGGGGCCTTCCCGGTATTGAGTCCCGGCGACGTTCCACTGGAGGTTCGGACAACTTTCCACATGACCATCCCAGAAGACGACGTTGCAGCGGCCGCTGGTGTTATCATTGCCTCTGGCGAAGTGCCGATTCGAGGGCCACGTCAGGTTCATGTTATATCCGTACACGTCTCCAATGAAAACGAGCTTGCCGGGATCCGTCATGAGGCCCGACTGGCCGACCTTGATTGGACTGTAGAAATATCCGGAGACGTACCATTGTCCGTTGGTCGCGATGGACGAGGTGACGCCGATCGAATTGGGCGCGTAGTCGATATAGACATACCCCCACCCGAGCGTGCTGGAGAGCGGGTAGTCCCAGCCGAACGGCCCGCGAGTGGCCGGGCAAAACCAGACGCTCGATGATTTCGTGCTGCAATCGGTTCCATCCTTGTAGGAGAATTGCTTCCAGTTCCCGCCGAAGTTGCGCCATTCGCGAATCTCCAAGGATCCGTGGTGAGCGGGAGAGTCCCAGTACTCTTGCGCAGTTCCCTTGTAGCCCAGGTAGGGCATCATCATGAACGGCCAGGTGTATAAACTGTACACGTTGTAGAGCGGGCTGTTCGCATCGTTAAACGGGGTGACGAACCCGTCGTAGTCGTCGGCATAAAGCATGTTCGCCAGGTAAAGCTGCCGCAGGTTCCCAAAGCAGATGATGGACTTGCCGGACTCCTTCGCGCGCTGCAACGCGGGGAGCAACAACGCCGCGAGCACAGCGATGATGGCAACGACGACGAGCAATTCAATGAGCGTGAAGGCGAACCAGGCCGGGTATCTCGGGATTGGTCCGCCTGGTCGAAAGCGCGTCATGCTGTTGGGTCAGGATACTCCATCGGGATGACATCGGCTTTAGCGGAAACTGTCGGCGATTGTCGCAATCCCGATCATGAAAGTGCTTGGGCTATGGCCGAGCCTGAGCTACCATACGACGGAAACCTGAGAAAGGAACCCAAGCCATGAGCGAACTTTCCGAAATGAAATGCACCGCCTGCCGGCAAGGCGCGCCCACGGTGACCGACGCCGAGGCGGCGGAGTACCGCAAGGTCATCCCCGACTGGCAGATCGTCGAACGCGACGGGATCAAGCGGTTGGAGCGCGTGTTCAAGCTCAGGAACTTCGCCGAGGCGCTCAGTTTCACCAACAAAGTCGGCGCGCTCGCGGAAGAGGAAGGCCACCACCCGGCGGTGCTGACCGAATGGGGTCGCGTCACGGTGACGTGGTGGACGCACAAGATCCGCGGCCTGCACCAGAACGATTTCATCATGGCCGCGAAAACGGACCATGCCTGGTCGCAGGCCGCCCCGAAACCGAGCGCGTGATCCATGGAGCCCGCCCTTCGGTCCTCCGTGGCGCCACATTTTTCTTGGAAACAAGGGCGTCAAGACGACGATCGGCAACGCCGCGGGTTTGAACCACGCGGTCATCCAGAGCAACAATTTCGCCTTTCTGGCCAGCACGTATCTCGACACGCAATTCATCCCTTCGCGAGCGGAGCGCGGAGTATTTTCGTTCGATTTTGCGATTCTGGAAACGCCGACGTTGCCCAATCAACAGGTTGTCCCGGGCGCTCCCAATGGGCAGGACTTCGTGATCAACACCTTCTCGGACAGCACCGCGCGCATCTGGCGATTCTTCACTTCGCACACGGGCCCCACCGCGGGCGACATGTTCATGCGGTTGCCCGGCGTCACCGGCGAGGGAACCAACATCGGCACGTACACCGTCGGCATCCCGATCCACGTCGAGGTCAACGCCGATTACGTGCACGACACGGTCAACGTGTACCTCGACGGCACGTTGGCTGTAGCGAACCTTCCGTTCACCGCTACGCGCACCGGTACAAACGATCAGACGACGGAGTTTTTCATCTTCAACAACGGCATCTCCGGTCAGATGACCGTCACGGCTATCGACAACATCTTCTACGCCGTCGTTCCGGAACCATCCGCCCTGTTGTTGTGTGGACTCACCGCTGCCGGCATCTCCGTTTTGATTCGTCGCCGGCGATAATCGACGAGCAGCCGAAGATCGCTCGACGCGCTTGGCAGAGCCCGGCCGGCTTCCATCCTCGACACGTCGGGATCGTCGGGACGCGCGCATTGCTGCCGTTGCTCGTCGTGTTACCGGGAACTTTTCCCGGACTGCCCCGTCTAATGGTCCGTGCAGCCACGACACGATTCGATTCGGGGATTGACCCGTCGAGGGCGTCGCGAGCACATTCCAATAGGGAGCGTCCGGTGTACCGACTTCAGTCGGCTTCTCTGTGCAATTGTCATGCAGATTCCGACTGAAGTCGGTACACCAAACGCGTTGAGCAGCGAACAAGAATGAAGAGCAAAATTCGAGACATTCCTTGCGTTCTTATGATAGCGACCTTCCGATCTTGGCTCCTCGCCATTGCTACCGTGACGCTTTCTTTTCCGTTTGCAGGGGCCGCGACCGATCCATATGCGGCCAGCCGGGACCAAGCGGAGCGCAAGATGAAGGCCGGCAACTGGAAGGATGCCTGGGAACTCTATGAGAAATACATCTTTGAGGCCGATGCCGACCCGATGCGCCTGCCAAACGATCTGCATCAAGCCATCCAGTGTCTCCGTAATTTGAACCGTGACAAAGAGACCGACGCCGTGCGCGAGAAGTTCATCGCCGCGCACAAGGAGGACTGGCGCGCGTTGCAGGCGGCGGCGAACAGTTACCTCAACGCGAATCACTTTGGCTTCATGATCTCGGGCGAGTTCGAGCGCGGCCAACACCGCGGCGGCGGCAAGGTGGTCAATTCGCTGGAACGCGACCGCGTGCGCGCGCTCCAACTGTTGCAACAGGCGACGCCGTTGGTTGAAGCGAAAGGGACGCCGTCCGAGCGCGGGCAGTTCTATCTCGACATGGCCAACGTGTTCTACTCGGGCCGTGGCTACTTCGACGCGTGGTTGTTCCAGGCGCTCACCGACATCTCGAAGCTGCCCGATTACGAGGAAGGCCATCCGTACTACGGCTGGCGCGGGCGCGGATACGGCGGCGAGGCGAAGGGCGCTCCCGTGGACGAGAAGGGCGAGCCGGTGTTTTATCGCGTGCCGAAGTCGTTCGAGGCGGCGCAAAACGACGGCGAACGATGGCGGTGGCTGCTGACGCAAGCGATGGAGGTGGATTCGTCGCGGCGCAATCACATCCTCTGGATCTGGGCAAACTTTCTTCAAACGCAGTTCGGTGTGCAGACGATGCGCGATTACTGGTTCTGGTGGGCGCGCGAACGCTCGCAGGAAGATCAGCAGAAGACCGAGGGCCGTTTCGCGCTGCACACGCTCGCCGACGACGAAACCGTGTGCCGCACGGCAGCCGGCATCAAACGATTCAAGCTCACCGCTGACTACGATTTCATTCGCATCTATCGTGACATCGCTGACAAACCCCAGACCGGCTACGGCGAGCAGGCGCTCGACACCCTCGCGCGCAACTATTCCGATCGCCGCCAATACCCGAAGTCGGCCGATTATTGGCGTCGCGCAATCAAAGAGTACGGCCCTGGCAATCAGAACTACCGCAAGAAAGCCCTTAGCCAGATCGTTGACAAATGGGGGCAGTTCGAGCCGGTCTTGCCGCAGGCTGCAGGACCCGGTGCGAACTTCGACTTCCGCTTTCGAAATGGCCAAAAGGTTGAGTTCACCGCCCAACGCATCAAGGTTGCTGAGCTACTGACCGACGTGAAGGATTACCTGCGGTCGAATCCCGACCAACTCGACGGGAACAAGCTCAATATCACCCAAATCGGATATCGCCTGGTCGAGTCGGACCAGAAGAAATACGTCGGCGAGGAGGTGGCGCGTTGGTCGTTGAAACTCGATCCTCTGCCGAACCACTTCGACCGACGGGTTACCGTCACCTCGCCGCTCAAGCAACCCGGCGCGTACTTCGTCACTGCGACGATGGAGGATGGCAACACTTGCCATATCGTGCTCTGGGTCAACGACACGGTGATCGTGAAGAAGCAAACCGCCTCGCCCGACAAAGGCGGTCCGAACGCCCCAAGCTACCTCTTCATCGGCGACGCGCGTAACGGCGAGCCGGTCGCGAAAGCCACCGTCGAGTTCTTCGGGTATTGGCAAGAGTGGCGCGACGCCAAGATCGGGCCTGGAAGGCACGTCGTCCACACCACCCGCTTCGCGGAATTCAGCGACAAAGACGGCCAGGTCTTCCCGCGCCGGCAGGACGTTTGGCCTGACGGCCATCACCGGCAATGGATCATCACCGCGACCACGGAGGACGGACGGTTTGCCTATCTCGGCTTCAGCGGCATCTGGCAAGGGGAGTACTACGACTACGAGTACAACCAGACGAAGACCTACGCGATCACCGACCGGCCGGTGTATCGGCCCGGCCAGACGGTGAAGTTCAACACCTGGGTGCGCCACGCCAAGTACGACCTCGAGGACGACGGCAACGCCGCGGCGAAGCAGGCGTTGGTTCGCATCCAGAACCCGAAGGGCGAGCAGGCATTCGAGCAGGAGTTGAAAGCCAACGCGGACGGAAGTTTCTCGGCGGAGTACGTGTTGCCGAAAGACGCCCCGCTGGGTGTGTACAACCTGGCGCTACCGAGTTACGGCGGCGGCGTGACGTTCCGCGTCGAGGAATACAAGAAGCCCGAGTTCGAGGTCAGCGTCGAAGCGCCGACCGAGCCGGTCATGCTCGGCGAACAGATACCGGCTACGATCAAGGCGAAGTATTACTTCGGCGCGCCGGTCACCAAGGCGACCGTGAAGTACAAGGTCACGCGCGTGAAGTCTGACGTCTCATGGTTTGCGCCGGCTCGCTGGGATTGGTTTTACGGCATCGGTTACTGGTGGTTTGGCTGCGATTACATGTGGTATCCCGGCTGGGTTCGCTGGGGCTGCTGGAGACCGCATCCGTTTTGGATTCCCTGGCAGCCCGACCCGCCCGAGGTCGTCATGGAAGGCGAGAAGCCGGTCGGCGACGACGGCACGCTAAAGCTCACGATTGATTCGTCCATCGCCAAGGAAATCCACGGCGACCACGATCACACCTACTCGATCACCGCCGAGGTCACCGACGAATCGCGCCGCACCATCGTCGGCCAGGGCAATGTCATGGCCGCGCGCGAACCATTCAAGGTCTATGCGTGGGTGAACTACGGTTACTTCCGTGCGGGCGACCCGATCGAGGCGAACTTCAACGCGCGCACGCCCGACGGCAAACCGGTCGCAGGCAAGGGCAGCGTCGTGCTCTACAGCATTCGTTACGGCAAAGACGGCAAGCCGGTCGAGAAGGCCGAGCAGGAGTGGAACGTGACGGTCAACGACCGCGGCGAAGCAGCGCTGAAGATCAGCGCTTCGAAGCCCGGCCAGTACCGGCTCTCGTGCAAGGTCACCGACGCCAAGGGCCACACGCAGGAGGGCGGCTACGTGTTTGTCGTACGCGGCGAGGGATTCGACGGACGCGATTTTCGTTTCAACCAACTTGAACTCACCGCCGACAAGAAGGAGTACGCGCCCGGCGACACGGTCAACCTGATGATCAACACCGAGCAGCGGAACAGCACCGTGCTGTTGTTCGTGCGTCCCGCCAACGGCATTTACCTCCCGCCGCAAGTGCTGCGACTCAAGGGCAAGAGCACCGTCGTCCCCGTCGCCGTCGTCAAGCGTGACATGCCGAACTTTTTCGTCGAGGCAGTCACCGTCAGCGACGGACGCGTCTATACCGAGACACGCGAGATCGTCGTCCCGCCCGAGAAGCGCGTGCTCAACGTGGACGTATTTCCCTCCGCCGAGCAGTACAAGCCCGGCCAGCAGGCGAAGGTGAAGATTCGGCTCACGGATTTCTTCGGCAAACCGTTCCGCGGCTCGACCGTCGTGACCGTGTATGACAAATCGGTCGAGTACATCAGCGGCGGCTCGAACGTGCCCGAGATCAAGGAGTTCTTCTGGAAATGGCGACGCACGCACCAGCCGATGACCGAGCACAACCTCGCCATTCTGTCCGCGAACCTCGGCCCGAAGGGGAAAGAGATCATGCAGGCGCTGGGAGTTTTCGGCGAGCAGGTGGCGGATGATACGGGGGTGGGGCTGCGAGATGGTCGAGAGATGAAGCGAAAGTCGGGAGCTGTGCGTTCCTTTGGCGGAGCACGACAATCTACGATCAACGGCATGAAGGAACTCGAATCCATTTCCGGTTCTCTTCTCCCGGCTTCGGCAATGCCGATGGAAGAGAGGGCTGAGAAGGTGGCGGTGTTAGGTGACATTGCCGGCGGAGAAGGCGGCGGTGGCTCTCCCCCCGGCCAAGCCGCTCCCGTCACCGTCCGCAAGGAATTCGCCGACACGGCGTTCTGGGCGGCGGCGTTGCAGACTGACTCGAACGGCGTGGCCGAGGTCGAATTCAAGATGCCCGAGAACCTCACCGGCTGGAAGATTCGCACCTGGGCGATGGGCAGCGGCACGCGCGTCGGCGAAGGCACGACCGAGGTCGTCACCACCAAGAATCTGCTGCTCCGATTGCAAGCCCCGCGGTTCTTCGTCGAGAAGGACGAGGTCGTTCTCTCGGCCAACGTCCACAATTATCTCAAGACCGATCAACCCGTCACCGCTGTGCTCGAACTCGACGGCGGTTTCCTCGAAACGATCACGCCTGCGTCGCAGAAGATCACCGTCAAGGCGGGCGGCGAACAGCGCGTCGATTGGCGGGTCAAGGCCGTGCGCGAAGGCGAGGCGGTCGTCCGCATGAAGGCGCTCGGACGCGACGAATCCGACGCGATGGAGATGAAGTTCCCGGTGTACGTCCACGGCATGCTCAAGACCGAATCGTTCAGCGTCGCGATCCGGCCCGACCAGCAATCGGCCACGATCAAGTTGCGCGTGCCCGCTGAGCGGCGTCCCGACCAGACCCGGCTCGAAGTGCGTTATTCGCCGACGCTGGCGGGGGCGCTGGTGGACGCGTTGCCGTACCTGGCCGAGTACCCGTACGGTTGCACCGAGCAGACGCTCAACCGGTTCGTGCCGACGGTGATCACGCACAAGGTGCTGCAAAATCTCGGCGTGGACCTCAAGACCGTCCGCGAGAAGCGAGTGAACCTCAACGCGCAGGAAATCGGTGACCCGAAGGAGCGCGCCAAGCAGTGGAAACGCTGGCAGCGCGAGCCGGTCTGGGATACCGGCACCGTTAACGACATGGTCCGCGAAGGCATCAAGCGCCTCGGCGACATGCAATGCACCGACGGCGGCTGGGGATGGTTCAGCGGCTGGGGCGAACAAAGTTGGCCGCATACGACGGCGGTGGTTGTCCACGGCCTGCTAACCGCACGCGATTACGAAGTGGCCGTTCCACCCGACATGATCAAGCGCGGGATCGAGTGGCTGAAGAGCTACGAGGCCCGGCAGGTCGCGTCGATCAAGGACAAGAAGCGCGGCAAACAACACGCTGACGATCTCGACGCGCTGGTGTTCACCGTATTGGCCGACGCCGATTACGTGAACGAGGAAATGGCGAACTTCCTTTTCCGCGACCGGAACGGTCTCTCGGTCTATGCAAACGCGATGCTCGGCGTGGCGTTCCACGATCTCAAGCGCAACGACAAGCGCGACATGCTGCTGCAGAACGTCGAGCAGTTCCTCGTCAACGACGACGAGAACCAGACCGTCCATCTCAACCTCGGCAACGGCGGTTACTGGTGGTGCTGGTACGGCGATGAGATCGAGGCGCACGCATGGTATTTGAAGTTGCTGAACCGCGTTGATCCAAAAGGCCAGAAGGCGTCGCGGCTGGTGAAGTACATCCTCAACAACCGCAAGCACGCGACCTATTGGAACAGCACGCGCGACACGGCTCTCTGCATCGAGGCGATGGCTGAGTACCTCAAGGCCAGCGGCGAGGACAAACCCGACATGACCGTCCAGATCAAGCTCGACGGCAAGGTCGTGAAAGAAGTGAAGATCACGCCCGCCGACCTGTTCCTCTTCGACGGCACGTTCCTGCTCGAAGGCCGGGAAGTCGCCGACGGCGATCACACCATCGAGATCGTCCGCACCGGCAAAGGTCCGCTCTACGCCAACGCTTACCTGACGAACTTCACGCTCGAAGACCCGATCACGAAGGCGGGCCTCGAGATCAAGGTCAACCGCCGGCTCTTCAAGCTCGAACCCGCCGAGAAAAAGTCGCTGGTGCAGGGCAGTCGCGGCCAGGCCGTCGCGCAGAAGGTCGAGAAGTACAACCGCATTCCGATGACGCCCGACACAGTGCTCACCAGCGGCGATCTCGTCGAGGTCGAGTTGGAGTTGGAGAGCAAGAACGACTACGAGTACCTGATCTTCGAGGATTACAAGCCCGCCGGCTGCGAGTCGGTCGAGGTCCGCAGCGGCTACACCGGCAACGAGATCAACGCATACGTCGAGTTCCGCGACGAGCGCACTGCGTTCTTCTGTCGTGCGCTGGCTCGCGGCAAACACAGCGTCACCTACCGCCTGCGCGCCGAGATCCCCGGCAAGTTCAGCGCGTTACCGGCCAAGGGCAGCGCGATGTATGCGCCCGAACTACGCGCCAACTCCGACGAGCACAAGGTGAACATCAAAGACCGGTAGGGCGCGACCGCCGGGCGCGTGTGGTGCTTTCCACCGGAGTTCACGCTTTACAGAATCAGAGCGGCATGGTTCGATGCGGACGCTTCCAAAAGCGAAAGGCAACCGATGTTTGCTACGGCAAGACTTCTGTTCGGTGGGTTCATCCTTTTCTCAACAATCGTTTCCCCCTCCGCTGCTGATACGAATTCACAACCAGCGACTTCGGCAGGGAACACAACCATCGCGCCTGAGGGATTCCAGCAGCCCAGCTCGCTTGCGGCACTCCTGGCGCTCGAAACCAATCAGCTTGAGAAGGTCGATCTCGCACGGATCAATTTGTTGTGCGCGGAAGGGTTGCGCGGGTCGGAGAGCCTGGACATTCAGCAATGTCTCGACACGCTCGACGCATGGGCGCGATACATCGACCGCGAAACCAAACGCAACTACCATCACTTCGTCGAGCGGCCCAAGGAATTCAACAACTCGCTTGCGTACTATCGAATGGGGATGCTCGGCACTGTGCTCGCCGAAGACCTGCGAATCCGATACAACCCCACGCTCGAGCAACAGCAACGCGTTCGCCCGCCTGATTCCCAAACCGTCGCAGACTGGAACGCTTTCTTCACCGACTCCCGCGACATTTTTCTTCACGGGCTTCTCGGTGGGAGGCGGTCCGGCACGTGTTCTTCCATGCCGTTTCTGCATGCGGCGATTGGACGGCGGCTGGGTTATCCTGTCACAATCGCGGCGAGAAAGTATCATCTCTACGTGCGGTATGAGGAAGGACGCGGCAAACATCTGAACGTCGAAGCGACAGAGAACCTGGGATTCTCGACTCCATCCGACGAAGAATACCGAACCGGGATGTTTGCCATGACGGAGGAAGAGATCAAAGGCTGCGGCTGGCTGCGGCCTCTCAGCAACAAGGAAATACTGGGCATCTGCTTGCTCAATCGGGCCAATTGCCTGGCAGCATGAGACAACACGACGAGGAGATCAAAGCGCTGGAACAGGCAGCGCGGTATTTACCCGCCACGCCGCTGATGAAACGAGTCATCCGAAAGGCTCAGAACCTCGCGCGGAATTTGCAGTCGGAGGATCGCTGGGATGAACTGTGGACCAAAGTCGAAGGGCTGCAACTTCCGACGGGCGGTCCGAAGTTTGAATACTTTCAAAACCGAAAGTTGCAGGTTCAATTCTTCATTGAGATGAGGCCTACAACAAACGAGAAAGGAAGCCCATGAAGGCCCAGCCCAAAATCGTTCTCGCCGTTATCGCGCTCGCTGTTGTCGTTACGGATGCCCAAGCCATGCGCTGGTACAGCCCCAGCACCGTGCGCTGGTTCAGCAGAGACCCGATCGGTGAAGATGGCGGATCGAACCTGTACGTTTTCACCATAAACGACCCAGTGAACAAACGGGATGTTTGGGGACTGATAACGATCGGCTTTCATGGCGCTGAATTTGGTTCCGGGTTGAATGAGGGAAACGTAAAGATGGATGCGATCGGCAATGCAGTTGGCGCATCGCGAATGTTTGCATCGCTGGGCATCGGCCCCGCATTTATCCACTTGCTTGCGCACCTGGACACAAACCACGACGGCAAATACGACCCAAGTTGTCGTGACACGAAGGAGGACATCAAAATCTTTGGCTGGAGTTGGGGCGGCACATCCTCTGTCAAACTCGCACGCTTGATCAAGGCGAGTCCGAAATTCGTCGATAAGGAAGTAAAGGTAGTCGCTGTCATCGACCCCGTCACTCTCTTCCGTGTCCCGCCTGTCGTCGTTCCCAGCAACGTTGGTTCATTCTGGAATCGCTATCAAACGCGAGGGCCGTCCGTCTTTCCTTTCGGTTTCTGGGGAAGGTCGCTCGGCTGCCAGCCCGGGGTGAATTGCGCTAACCAAGCCGACTTGAATCCCGCTGGAAATAGTTTAACACAGCGCTATTTGGTGAATGGAAATCCTACTCCCATCGATCACATTACGATCATTTGGGAAGTGGAACCGGAACTCGTGAATCTCCTGGCCCATTGAGCCCGTCGTACAAATGGCAATCGTGGGTTCTGTTGATCATGGTACTGCTGATTATCGGCTGCACCTCGACGCTCAGATTTCAAGTGATCGACAGCGGCTCTGGAAAGCCTATCCCAGGCGCGAAGGTCAACTGGTCCGGTGCAACCGTGTGGTTTTCGGAACATCTACGTTCTTGGAATGCCATGGTTGACTATTCCACCGATTCGAATGGCGTCGTCATCATACGAGACGTCGATCTTAAACGCGACCGAAACAGCTTTCGTTTTAGCAAAAACGGGTACGACGACGCCCTTGTTTTGCCCCTTGCTCACATCAACACGGTAGATGTTATTTCATACCGCAACGGAGCTCCCATCACTACGAACGTTGCAACCTTGCGCAATACAATTACTGTTCCTCTGCACAAGAATCCGTGAGGTCACGGCACGGGCATGCAGTTGATCCAGTCGCTACAGCATCACGCATGGAGGAAGACGGCGCTTGGTGAAGTACATCCTCAACAACCGCAAGCATGCGACCTACTGGAACAGCACGCGCGACACGGCGTTGTGCATCGAGGCGATGGCCGAGTACCTCAAGGCCAGCGGCGAAGACAAGCCCGACATGACCGTCCAGATCAAGCTCGACGGCAAGGTCGTGAAGGAAGTGAAGATCACGCCCGCCGATCTGTTCCTCTTCGACGGCACGTTCCTGCTCGAAGGCCGGGAAGTCGCCGACGGCGATCACACCATTGAGATCG
>Ga0187892_10008384_pt1 | contig 14172 bp, 15 predicted proteins | sample MA1701073metaG_FD_139345 | JGI IMG/M metagenome (GOLD analysis project Ga0187892, IMG submission 139345) | Bio-ooze microbial communities from a basaltic lava cave in the Kipuka Kanohina Cave System on the Island of Hawaii, USA - MA170107-3 metaG ... | reverse complement strand
TTTTACCAAGGTGAATTACGTTAAAATTGGAAGGAAATTTTTGGTCCCGTCGTCTATCTCGGCTGAAGCCTTGAAAGACGGGGGACACAAGGTCCCATCGTCTATCGCCCTAGCGGTTGAAAGACGAGGGACACAAGGTCCCATCGTCTATCGCCCTAGCGGTTGAAAGACGAGGGACACAAGGTCCCATCGTCTATCGGTTAGGACATCAGGTTTTCATCCTGAAAAGAGGGGTTCGACTCCCCTTGGGACCGCACGAAAAAGCCCCCGGGCAAGATGCCAGGGGGCAGCGGGAGAGCCGCTAGTTATCGTCCAGGGTCCAGGATCGCAGCGTGTTTGACCGATCCATTCAAATACAGTCGGTTGGTGCGATAGCCGTGAGCGGACACAGCTTGCAGCTGTTCATTTTGACGAACTTGCCAGATGGCATCGTGCAGATAGATTAGGTCATCAGGTGAATCGATCCCACGATTGCTTGGGAAGCTGTCCGGCAACCGAGTCAGGTTGACCCGCAAGGCGCCTGTCGGTGAGCCGAACCAGCGCGGGAGGAAGTTGGTCGAGATCATCAGGCTGGTGTAGAGCGCTCGATTATCGCCGACCGATTCCTCCATCGCGACAAAGTTTCGTCGACCGCGATTAGGGTCGAGGTCGCACCAGAAATTTTCCGCTGCGGCACCCGAGCCGATCAAGCTGTCGCGCCAGAGCTTCGGCTCGCCGTGGATGTAATTGCCGTTTCGCCCTGACCAGCGCGAGGTGGTCGAGTACGGCGGCGCCCAATCGTCATTGTTATTGGCATAAAGCTGGAGTGCAGCGTAGAGCTGCCTCATATCGCTAGCGCAGCTAGCGACCTTGGCTGTTTTCTTGGCATTCTGGAAAACTGGGTAGAGTATCGCCGCCAGAATTGCCAGAATCGCGATAACAATGATTAGCTCAAGCACGGAGAAGGCACGCCATTTCGTTCTCATCATTGCCTCCTTTATGTCGCCACCTGCCGGCAGCCGCGCCGACGGTACCAAACTTCATCATCCGGCGGACCGGGACAGTTGCGAGCGATCCACGACTCCACCACACAATCAACGTGATAGCATTTGGGGTGTGGATCCTTGATGCAAGCCGGAATGCCGTTATGGCGAAACCGCCGTGAGCCGCCCAATTGGTTGACACAAAGGCCCGAGCCGTCACACGACGGCCGCTGGGCGCAGTTGTCGCCAACGACAATTGGGTCGATCTCGGCAGTAGTGTTCTGGCCTGCCGATAGCCCTACTGTTTTAACTTGCGCTTGCAGCTCGGCAACGGTAGGCACTTTGAGATAGCCGCCTTTGCAGCCGGAGTCGCCTTGCGGGAGCGGTGGAGGATCAGCCCCACCCAAGCGCAGGCTCAGCGCCCAGGCCGCAACGGCGCCCAAGCAAAGACAGGTCGCAAGCACTGCCTTGAACGACAGTACTGGTTGTAGAGAGCACTTCATACATTGCACCTCCAGATTGCAAGGCGGATTTTAGCCTTGACAGGCTAAGCTTGACAATCATTGAGTTTTAGAAGCGCGAAGCAAGGTCAGTTTAGTTGAGAGTGCCACGATAGTCAAGCAGTGTAGTTGATTTCGCTTCCTAAAACGGCGACGCTAAGGAATGATGCGGCGCGCGTTTACCTTGGTTGAGGTCCTGACAGTAATTGTCATCATCGGCATACTGGCGAGCCTGACGCTTTATATCTTTAGCGCCAGCTTGGCCCGTTCTCGTGACAGCCAGCGCTTGAGCGATCTGCAATCGCTTAAAAACGCCCTAGAGCAGTACTACCTTGATCACCGCCAGTATCCTCCGTATCAGGAGAACTCACCCGAAGCGATCTACGCCGCCCGCTGGCAGCTCGAACAAGGCTTTGACTGCCAGGGTGTGGCGAAGTTTCTCGCTCCAACTTATCTGGATATGATCCCAGAAGACCCGCGCTATAAGCTCGGGGCACTCTCCCCACCTTGCTCTACCAACCATTTTGGCCAATACCTTTACTTTCCGCTACCGAAAACCGGTCCGCCAAGCCAGTTTTACTTAATCGCCAGGATGGAGCGCGTTATTAATATCAACTGGCAGGATCCGATCCTGGCGGAATTAACAGCCGCCGGCTACCAAACCCAGGGTTATCTTACCCCCTGTGAGGCCGCCGCCTACCAGCAAAACCCAGCGGTCTGCTCGCATAATTTTGCCGTCTCGAGCTCCCGAAACGACTAGCTCCCCACCCGAACGACGCCGCTAGGGATAGCGACTTTCTTGGTGACGTTAAAGACGGTGAAGGGCTTGCTCAACATCAGCCGGGTTTGAGAGTCTAGAGCGGGAATAGCAGAGAAAAAAATTCCGGAGATCGGTAGCATCAGCGGCGCTAAAATCCATTCTTTCAAAAGCGTCAGAATGTAGCCCGAGCGCCGACCCGGCTTAGGGGGAACGATGGCCGAGGCCACCGCCATACTGGCAATCATCCCGATCCAGGCGGCAAAGAGAAAAATCCGATAGATGATGGGGAAATTGTAGCCCAGAACCGAGTTTTGAAACTGAACGTTGAGTAGCACCGGCAGCCAACCGATCAAAAGTACAAACGATTGGGTGGCCAAGCTCCAGTGCGACTCCACCAAACGGGCAAATTGGAGCCACTTGTAGAAAAACGGGATGGTCCCGTTACGAAAGGCACCACCAAAAACAAACGGAACGTCGGAGACCCCCCAGAACCAGCGGCGGCGCTGCAAATACTGCTGTTTGAATGTATCGCTTAGACTTTGGCCCTGCACCGCATCCATATAAACGGGCACAAAGATCGGGACAATGTGGTGGTTACCGTTAAAGGTGAAAAACGACCGCCAGTACTGGTGGCCGTCTTCGACAATCGTTTGGGTGGACCAAAAGTCAGTGGCGACCAGGGCGGCAAATGACTGAGCGTGGGCTGAAAAGTTACGCGCGTAATAAGGCCTCATGGCCTGGATCATCTGCCAGAAACTCGAGCCCAATGCGGTGATTTTCACCGGTAACGGCACCTGCCAGATATTATTGAAAAACATCGGCAGCGGCTGGAAACTCTTATGATAAGGGTCGGGGTCATTTAAATAAGCCCAAGAAAGGTTGGCAAAATACTGCTTATCGACTCGGTTATCGGCATCTAACGTGGTGGTGATAATTTTATGATAATTTAGCTGGCGTTCATCTACCCACTCTTTAGCGCGACGGGCCGCCCAGGTGATGTTTGGGCCCTTGCCGCGAACCTCGCCGCTGATGCCGTCGGGATGAATCGTGGTGAGGAATTTGAAGAAGCGCGGCTCGAACTCATGAGTCAAAAGCTTGGCGTATTTGGCGGCATTGGCTTTGTCGCGAGCCTCAAAAGCCACCATAACAATGAGTTTTGAGGCAGGATAGTCACTCTGCCTAATCGCTTCCAGGGTGTGGCGTAAAATCGAGATGTCTTCTTTGTAAGTTGCGATAATAGCTAAGTGGTAGAGTTCCTCCCAGGATTGGGGGTAATCGGCCTGGAGACGCTTAAGCCAATTGGTACGAATTTCTTGGCGGTAGCGCCAGAACCCGGCCGCTAGATAACCGGTCATAATCAAGATCCGAATCAGCCAATAGATGGCGTAGATCAGGATGATGATAGCGATCACATTCGGAGCGAGGAATGCCCCAATTAAGAGCCCGACAATTGTGAGCCACGAGAGTAAACCAGGAATAATCTCCCACGCACGGCGCAGTGCCAGACTCATAGCAGCGGGCGGGGAATTATAATAAGGAGGTAGTAGATTGCCATCACAATCTCAAGACTGATGATAAGCACCAGGCTTGCTAACCTTATTGTAGCGTTGGCGCTACCGACGGCCAAGAAGAGAATCGAATCAACGACATAGAGTCCGAGGAAGAAATACCAGAGATAGCCCACTGGTTCGCCGATTGATCGGGCCAGCAGCCAGAGTAGCCCCACTCCCACTAGCGTCAAAACCCAGATTATCATGAACCGCCGCGGCCCGGCTAAGGCTCGGGCAATGAAATTCATCCAGCTGGCCATTTCGGTTCCCCAAGGATACAAAAGAACTGATCTCGAGTCGAGGTTATTTAGCGCTAGGAAGTAAAGTTTGACAGTAAATCTTCAAGCGGGATCTTGATCAACCCAACTACGCGGTCGGCGCCGCCGTAATAAAGCCAGAGGCGGCCGTCCTTAAGAAAAAAGCCGGTCGGGAAGATTACATTGGGAACTTGCCCACGCTTCTCCCAGGCTTGGCTGGGCTCAAGAATCGGGCGAGTTGTTCGCTGCAAGACAACTGCCGGATTACTTTGGTCGAGTAGCGCCGCGCCAACTCGGTAAATCCGCTGTTTGTCCACGCCGTGGTAAAGCAGAAGCCAGCCTTTTTCGGTAGCAATCGGCGGACAGGCCGCACCTACTTTAAGCTCTTCCCAGCCAGGCCGAGGACCGACTAGCTGCAAGCTGCCCTGCCAGTGGCGCAGATTTGGGGAGCTGGCCAGGTAGATACTTGGGTTAATGCGATGGAGCAGCCAAAACCGACCCTGGATTCTTTCCGGAAACAAGACGCCGTTTTTACTGTTAACTTCTGGGAGCAAAACTCCAAGCCGGGTGAAGCGGCGCAGATCAGTGGTTTTGAAGGCACAGACCCGCACGCGCCAGGGTACCCCGGGAGTGTTAAGTGAGGCAGCGCTTGGGCCTTGGTAGCCAACGGGATAAACGGAGGCAGCGGTGTAAGTAATGTAAATCGTTCGGTCGATCGCTACTGCGCGTGGGTCTTCAATCCCTAAACGCTCCAGCGGGTCGTTCTCATCACCCTCCAACACCGGCAAATCAAGACGTTGGAAGCTCTCGCCGTCGGCCGAAACGGCCAAGCCTAGTCGTGAGATGTGGTCTTCACCCAAAGCGCGGTAAAGCAGATGAACCCGTCCCTGCCACTCAACAGTTGCCGGGTTAAAGACCCCTTTGGCTTCCCACCAGAGCGGACGTGGCTCTAAAACCACTTGGCGCGGGTAGTTAGTCATCGCTTTTAAGGTGGCGAAAAATGAGTCAGTCGTCAAAACTTGCTGCTTGGAGGACCGACAGTTTTTTTGTACGATAGCTGAAGATGAAGAGGTTGCTTCCGCTTATTATCGGTTCGTTGATCGCTGTTCTTTTTCTCTCCGGAGCCCAGGCCGCCAGCTGGCGCAGCAGCGAAACTGACAATCTGCTGATTCCGGCCTCCGATGCTGGTAAAGATCTTTACCTCGGCGCCGGCAACGTCACCATCGAAGCTCCAACCGCTGGCGATTTAGCCGTCTTTGCTGGCTCAATTATTGTTAATGGGAACGTCGAAAACAGCTTATTTATCGCCGCAGGCACGGTAGCTGTTCGGGGAGACGTTGGTCATCACGTCCGAATTGCTGGTGGAACCATTAGTCTAAGCGGTAAGATCGGCGGCGATTTGCTGGTGGTTGGCGGGTCGGTGACGCTGCTTGAGACTGCCTCGGTGGGTGGCGATCTGCTGGTTGCCGGTGGGACAGTGATCGTCGAAGGGCCAGTGACCGGACAGCTTAGAATCAACAGCGGCTCGCTTCAGCTTAATGCCGAGACCGGTCCGGTAACTGTTAGTGCCGAGGAGGTTCAGCTACTGGGCAAAGCCAAAATCAACGGCGATTTCACTTACACATCAGCTAACGTCGCTAACGTCGCTGAAGCTGCAATCATTACTGGCGAAACCAGCCACCTCAAGCCCGACTCGAAAGTTTTCCGTGACTTTACCGGGATTCTTACTTTGCACTTCCTGCTGAAATTTATCGGGACGATTCTACTAGCTGGGCTACTTCTTAGGCTTTTCCGGAGCCCGTCATTGAAATTGGTTGGTGAGGCTTCAAGCACCGTGATTGAATCGGCCGCCATCGGCTTAGCGGTTATCATCTTAGTCCCGATAATTCTGCTGATCTTGCTTTTCACTATTGTAGGTTGGCCATTTGTGGGGGTGGGCTTTGCTGCCTGGCTTTTACTGGTGCTGCTTGGGTCGCTCGTGGGCAAGGTGGTGTTGGGTAGTGTTCTGGTGAAAGCCCTCACCAAAGAAACGAGTTACCGACTTGACTGGCCGGTGGTTGTTGTCGGAGTGCTAATTGCCAGTCTGCTTGGCCTAATTCCGTTGATCGGCGGTTTCTTGACTTTCCTTATTTTGATCTGGGGAGTTGGCGCACTAACAAGGTTGCTACGGGCTAACCATAAAGCGGCAGGCTAGGACGGCGGGCCGATTAAGGCTTGGAAGCGACGACCGCGCACCACTAAAGCACCGGTCATCAAACTAATAAATGCCAAGACTATATTTGGTGCGGCCAGCGGACTCGACTTAGATTGTGGTAGCGCGGTTTTCTGAGCCGCTTTGGTAAGGATCGGGGCAGCTGCGGCAGTCCTTTTTACTGCAGCAGCGCTCTGGCTTGCCGAACTGGACTTAGTTGCGGTTGCGGCTTTGGCTGTTTTCGTTTCCGTGGAGGCAATGGTGCCCTGGCCAGCCTGGTTCACACGCGAAAGCAGCTGATAGTCCTGGCTAAGGCTCCAGGCTTCAACCTTGCCGGAGGCACTATTCCAATCAATCACCACCGGCACTAGTAATCGATCCTCTAAACGGAAAAGTTCTTTAGCTAAGCGAAAATGAACTTTTAGTAGTTCGTTGCTCTGGCGTAGTGACAGATCGTCAGCGGTTAAGGCGCCAACTGCGCCTTCGAGATCGGCTGTCCAGCCCAAGGCCTGCTTGGCTTGGGTGGTAAGCAGCCGCCGGCGAGCAATTACCGTATTTTGGCCGATCTCAAGATCGTCTGCGCTCTCAAGCACGACTCGTTTTGCCTGACTTGAACTAATCTCGCCGGTGACAATCGCCTGTTTTGCCCAGATTTGGGGGAGCGTTCCCCGGCTGCGACTCAAAAAGAACTGGATCCCAGCGGTTGCATCCTGCAGGTAGCCGATCTCTTGACCGACAACGCCTGGAGGAACGCTAACTCCTCCCTCAAGCTCCACCAGCGATCCTATCGGCAAGGCGCGAGCTGCTTCGATGTCGAGACGATAGGTCGGCTGCGTTGGCAAGGTTATGCGGCTCCAGCTGATAAAATCGGCTGTCTTGTAGAGGTTAACATTGCCTTGCCCGGATTGAGTAATAACCGACAGGTAGCTAGCAGCTCCAGGATGGAGGGACTGCACCGGCGAAGTGGTCGAGGACCAAGGGTTAACTTTCCGAAACTGATAGCTGCCGAAGGGGGCAAATTGGGTCAAGCCGCCTGTATCACCTACAGTCTGCCAGAGAAGATAGCCTAAATCGGTTCGTCGAGCGTGGTTAAAGTTTCCTTCGGTTACAATCGGCTCCCAGAACCCTGGTTGCAACGAAACCAGATTCCCGCTGGAGGCAAAGAAAACCGACTGGTTATCGCCGGAGCTAATGATCTGGCCGGTCCCCGGCCCGATACTAACAAGGGTCGCTGGTACACTCTCCCAAAGGAGCTCAAACCAACCGGCATCCGTAAACCTTAAGAAAACTCTTTCCCCGACTGCGTCGATCCGGTCAAGCCCAGCTGGGTTCGGCTCAACTATCTCAATCGTCTCCAAGCGGTAGTTATGCCAGATGTGGATAAGGGCGCCGTTAGCAAGATCTTGCCCGGCAATAAGCGCGGGGGAGGCTTGGACCTGACGTGAGGTAAAGCTCATTGTCGTCCAATCTGATGCCGTCAGGGGGTAGTAAATAGCGCCGTTGCCACAGTAAATAAAGATGATTGGCTGGCTATAGACAGCGGAGTCCGCACAATCGAAGCTGGTTTGCGGCAGCCAAATTGTTGAGCTTAGCTGAAAGATCAGTACCTGATTGTCAACCTGTTTAGGTAAAAGTAGCTGATCACCGAACTGAATCAAGCGATTAAGTTCGTCCGGCCGGCTCACCACCGGCGGGTCAATGCGGCTTAGCTCTAGATCGCCGCGCGATAAGTAGAGCGAGACGGGCGGTCGCTCATCAAACAGAGCGAGGTACGGCGTAATCACACGAGCGGTAAGCTCGCCTGGGGTGGCGCGATCAACCAAGCTAAGCTGCAAACCATCAGCACTATACCCTAACCGATCTCGGTCTTGAGACCGAACCACTACCAGTATGGCGCCGTTAAAGGAAAGCGATTGCTTGATCGTGCTTGTTGGCTCAAGATAAGCTCGCTGCCAAGGCTTGTTAGTTGTGCGCCCACGAAACAAGCTGTCCCCTGTCTCAAAGACCAAACCCCTGGGTACCGGGAAAAAGTTATGGGCCAGGGTTGGTGAAGCAACCGCAAGCACCAGCGCCAAAGATAGAGTCAGTTTAAGGGCCACCATGGGTAACCTGCCGGTGAAGCTCAATAATAACACGGGCGAGCCGATTAGGATCTGGCAGATCGTGAATTGTGAAATAGCCTTGCAGGCCAGGGCGGGTACGGTCGTCGGTGGTGCCCTCACCGGCTGTCTCCACCACCAAATGGCCGTAATTGAAAAATGACTGGAGAAAACCGGTCACCTGCGCCGTCACATTTTGCACCTGGCGTAGGTTTAACTCCGAGACCTTGCGAGCCAGTAATCCTTCCTGGGCAACGTTTAAGATCCGCTCGCTGGTGACAAAGACAATGTCGTAGTAGAAGTTAATCCAGGAGCCAAAAAGAAAGGTCAGCAAGAATAGGTAATAGCCCGAGAAGGCGACAATCAAAATTGGCATTAGTCGCTCTAAGTCCGACTCGAAGGCCAGATTCACCGCAAAGACTAATAATAGTGGGAAGAGCCCCATCGCCAGGACAATCCCAAGCATCCCCAGAAACCCGGCCCAGTGGTGCCGCACCACTAGTTTAATCTCTTCATTCGGGTGAAGATTCAGGTAAAGAAAGGCTGGGTCGTTGGTATCGATATTATGATCAATCAAGTGTGGCATCAGGTGCGGGAGAGTAGAATTGAGCTTACGATTAGGACAGTGAGCATCAGAGCCAGGTGAAGGACCAGAACTGGGATCGAGGCGTCCCCCGGCAGGCGGTACTTAAAGACCTGAAAAAAATAAAGCAGGTTAACAACCAAAATCAGGACAAGGAAGGCGGCGTAGCCCACCAAGACAATGTTGTTGAGAGCCATCTGGACTTAGGGGTAGATGTAAGTTGGGGGGCCGTAACGTCCGGGTGTGACGTTACGCCGTTCCGAATAACCGCGCTCCACCACCCAGTTATACTCGGTGACGTTAATAGTGCCATCGCCGTTGACTGCGGTAACCCAAGCCGCGTGACCGTAAGGCATATTGGTACCGATCGGCCAGGAGACGATGGCATTAACTCGGGGAGCGGAGCTGGTGCGGTAGCCTTGGTCGCGAGCCAGGTTAGGCCAGTTCCAAGCACTGCCTTGGCCGGGCCGAGTGTTGTAAAAATCCAGCCCGTAAAACGACCAAAACTTCCAGGCCACATAAGACGTGCACTGCCGCTTGTAAAACAGCCACGGATCGACGGCATACGGGTTAGGCTCCCCTGCCCAGGGATAGCCGCCGGAGCCTCCGGTGATGGTCTCGCCGGCCCCGGCTCGTCGGCGGGCCTCGTAAATCTCCTGGCTTAGGATCTCTTGCTGGGCTTCGAGGCGACGCAGTAGCGCTTCGTATTTGGCTTGCTCACCTTGGGTCTGTTGGAGTAGGTAATCTTTCTGATTGCGTTTACGCTGCAGCGACGAGCGCGAGTTATTGAGAGTTTGGTTTAAGGCATCGAGCCCGGCTTTCTGGGCTTCGGCGGTCTGTTTTTTTGTCTCCAACTCTGATTTTAGGGTGTTAGCCTTCTCGATATTGCGCTGCAGCTCGGTTTGAATAGCTTGGACGTATTGGGTCTGCGAGACTAAATTGGTGAGTGATGCGCTCTGAAGAATGGACTCGACAGTGCTAGTTCGAGAGAGCTCGTATAGGGCGATATAAGCCACGCGTAAGCGTTCATTGAGTTCATTGAGCTGGTTCTGCCATTGCTCAATTTCGACGTTAAGCTCGGTGATGACCGCGGTGGTGGTTTCGATCTGGCTCTGGGTATTGCTAATTTGGCCTTCGGTGTAGCTAATATCGTCATCGAGATCGGCGATCGTCCCTTGAAGATTACTGGCCTCGCGCTGTTTCTGCTCGATTTTGCGCTTGTTTTCGTCCGCCTGGCGCCGTAGCTCGGCCTGGCGTCGGAGCAGTTCGTTCAAGGACTGGGCTTGACTAGGCTGCGGGACGACTAAGCCAACCAGCGCCAAGCCAAATAATAGAGCCGCCAAAAAATGAAGCAGTCGCCTCCCGTTCATCTGTCGGTAATCTTCATTGTAGCAGAGTGGTCAAACTCAAGCTTTGAGGTAGCGTCTGATGGAAACCGAGCTAACGACGACGCCTAGGACTACCCCGATTATCAGCTGTAGCGAGATCAGGAAGCCCAAGTTACTCACTACCAGCCTATAGAAATCGATCCCAAGCACTGAGAAAGCGGCCAAGGTATACGGGGCAACGATTTTGGTAATAATTACAAGAAACAGGGTAGTAATGACTGTTCCCAAGACGCCGTAGAGGATGCCTTCAATGATGAACGGTCCGCGAATGAAAGCGTTGGAAGCGCCGACATAACGCATAATCTCAATCTCATCAGCTCGGGCGATAATTGTAATGCGGATAATATTGAGGACGTTGAAAACGGCGATAACGCCAAAGAAGATACTCAAGAAAATCCCGGTCCGTTGAACGATGCGGGTGATGGAAATCAGCTTGTCAACTGCCTCTTTATTCTTACCGTAGGAGACGCACTCACTGCAGATTAACTGCTCCCTGTCGGCCTGTTCAATTGCGTTCACCGCCCCCTGGATGTCATCCGGGTCTTTCGCTTTTACCTGTAGACTGCGCGGCAGCGGATTATAGGCGGTGGTAATTGGCTTCTTGATCGATTCATTTATTGGCAGCCGTCCCCAAATCGAGAGTGCCTCTTGTTTATCGATGAAGTTGGTTTGAGCGATGTTGGGCTGGGCTTCAATGCGTTTGGCGAGCGCCAAGATTCTGCCATCCTCAACCGAGTCATCACGGAAGTAAATCTCGACATCGATTTTAGAGCGGATAGTGGCGGCGGTGTCTCGAACGACCAAGCTTAAAACCAACGAGACGCTGATCATGGTTAGAGTCAAGGTCATCAGCAGCGTCGCCCCCAGAGTCAGCCAACGGTTGCGCCAGAAATTATTGTAACCAAGCCTAATAATACGGGCGAGCGTCTCCATTAGATTACGTATTTGCCTGATTTTTGATCGCTAATGAGTTTGCCTGATTTCATCAGGATCACCCGACGCTGGATCCGGTCAACCGCTTGACGGTTGTGGGTAGCCAAGATCACCGTGGTTTTTTTCTGGTTGATGCGATAAAGCAGTTCGATAATCTCCCAAGTATTCACCGGATCGAGATTGCCGGTTGGCTCGTCAGCGATGAGGATTTTGGGGGAATGGACTAGTGCTCTGGCGATTGCCGAGCGCTGACGCTCACCACCCGAGAGTTCGCTCGGAAAGTTACCGGCGCGCCGACCCATATTAACGAGATCAAGGACCTTCTCCACCCGTCGGTTGATATCAGCCGTTTTAACACCGCAAACTTCCAGGGCAAAGGCAGTGTTCTCCCAGACTGTTTTTTGCGGCAGCAGCTTAAAATCCTGAAACACTACCCCGATCTTGCGCCGATAATAGGGCACCTCGCTATCGCGCAGCTCCGAGAGGTTGCGCCCCGCCACATAGACCTGGCCACTTGAAGGTGTTTCCTGCTTGGTTAAAAGCTTAATTAAGGTAGTCTTACCGACTCCGGACTGGCCGACCAAACAAACAAACTCCCCTTCGTAAATCACCAGTGACACATCTTGCACCGCAAAGCGGCCGCCATAACGCTTACTAACCTTACGCAGCTCAATTAACGGTACCTTGACTTTGGGCTGCTGGACAGGTGGCGGGGTACTCGAGCCGATCTGTAAAACTTCTTCCATCTTTTTTGAGAATACCAATTACTCTATCACTGCTAAAGCCAGAAAGCGGCAATTGCCGCTGCCGCCATGAGAAAAAAAGTGAGGTAACCCAAAAAGTTACTCAGCGGCGAGTTAACGTATCTACCCATCAGGCTGCGGTTATTAGCAACGTGAAGAATTACAAAGATAAGAACCGGGGCGCTCATACCGTAAAAGACTCCGGTATAGAAGAGAGCCTTGATCGGGTCAACGCCAAGCAGCGGAATCGACAGTCCAACTAAAGTTGAGACGATGATGACTAAATAAAACTGCGGTGCCTGATGAAACGAACGGTTTAAGCCTTCCTTCCAGCCGCTAATCTCTGATAGAGCGTATGAACTTGCCCCTGCTAATACCGGGATGGCGAGAAAACTCACACTCAAGATCCCAAGGCAAAAAATCAGGTAAGCTGCCTCTCCTACTAGCGGTCGGAGCGCCTCGGCTGCTTCTCTGGTGGTGGCGATTTCAGTGATCCCGGCTTGGTGTAAGGTGACTGCGGCTGTAACGATTATGAACCACATCACTACATTGGAGAGCAGCATCCCAATAGTGACATCGCCTTCCATATCCCGAATCTCGTGTTTCGTAATAATCCAACGCGCCATAAATTTTTTCAATTTGGTCAGCTTATCCTCAACCTCCATTGAAGTCTGCCAGAAAAACAGATACGGCGAGATCGTCGTGCCAAGAATGGCCACGATCAAAAGCACGGTCTCACGCTCAAGCGTTAAGCTTGGCACGACAGTGTGGTAGATGGCATCGCGCCAGTTGGTTTCAACAAAAAACGGCACCGCCACATAAGCCAGGAGGGTCAGGGCGATCCACTTAAATATGGAGGCAAGTCGCCGATAAGAAAGAAAAACCACCCCTAGAATAATCAGTGCAGTGAAGCCAACCGCCAAGACCGGCTCGGGAAGTGGAATCAGCAAGCTGGTGGTAGCGGCCATCGCCGCAAGATCGGCGCCGATGTTTAAGGTATTACCAATTACCGCCAAGAGGATCACCGGCCACAAGATCCAGCGCGGGTAGCTTCGTTTTAAATTGCCCGCCAAGCCGTGACCGGTGGCCAGCCCAATCCGGGCGCAGATCTCCTGCATGGCCGCCATCAACGGAAAAGTTAGCAGTGTGGCCCAGAGCAGTTTGAAGCCGGTCTGCGCCCCGGTTTGAGCGTAGATAGCCAGGCCAGAAGCGTCGTCATCGCTCATCCCGGTGACTAGCCCTGGACCGAGCTTTCGCCAAAACGATCTAGGTGCAACCATGTTTTTAGTCTAGCGAATTATCACTGGTAAGAGCTATCTGGTGAGCTCTTCGAGCTCCTGGCGAATCACCGCTTGGGCGGCGTGATCGAAACTCTTCAGTAGGCGTTGGTATTTTTGGTAATGCTCCTTGGCCTGTTTTAGCGCGCTCAGCTCCGAAAGAGTAACCGCTAAAAAGCCGTGGAGCTGCGCTAGGCGTCGCTGGTAGGTCTCACCCTCATGATCAGCTTCAAACCAGCTCAACGCCTCCCTGCCAAGGCTGACGGCCTCGTCCAAACGATTTAGTTTGAACAGAACCCTGGCCTTATCGTAAAGCGTAGTCGCCCGCCAAAAACCGGCTCTGGTGGGGTCACGTTGAAAAAGTGATAAGCCTTTATCGATAAACTGAAGCGCCGAGTGGTAATCGCCGCGCAAATAGTGATGCAGGCCGAGCTTGTCGTAAGTAATCGCTTGATTGGCGTAGGCCTCGGTGTGGCTAAGTGCGTCTAAGCTTTTTTGGAAAAAACCTGGGGCGCGGGAGAAATCATCAGCGTAATCAGCGATGATGGCCATATCGCGGTACAAGTTGCCCAGATTAACCGCATCGTTGAGCTGCTTGAAGATGCCTTCGGCCTGGACAAAGTAACCAAAGGCGTCGCGGTAATACGGGCTGTTTTTGTCGACGACCGATTGTTTAGCCGAGACTCCGGCCATATGGAGCGCGTAACCTTTAGTGGGCAGCTCATCGCCGGCAACTCTGGCCACTTCAAGATAGGCAGCGATGGCTTGATCAACTTTGGCCTTGTGGCGCAGCTGATCAGCCTTTTTTACCAGAGTGTCCAAATCTACTACCGCCATCAAAGCCTACGGTGCTCTGTGGAAATATCCTGCGACTACAGGATTTTCGGCTTTTTTCTTGTTACCTAAGCTCGGTGATGAGGCGCCGAAAT
>Ga0187892_10008382_pt1 | contig 14175 bp, 12 predicted proteins | sample MA1701073metaG_FD_139345 | JGI IMG/M metagenome (GOLD analysis project Ga0187892, IMG submission 139345) | Bio-ooze microbial communities from a basaltic lava cave in the Kipuka Kanohina Cave System on the Island of Hawaii, USA - MA170107-3 metaG ... | reverse complement strand
TCTGGCAACCACAGCCCGTCGACATGCGTGTCGCCTTCAACACAGCGTGCGGCTCCTGTGGTCCTTCATCGACCACAGCCCGCTTTCTTTGCGTCACAAATAGGACATTACTTATACAGGTCTAAATAGTGCTCTGTCAAAGCTCATTTTAAGGGTTCTTGGAGGGACGCACTCCGTCGCGTCTCCCGCTTCGCGGGACGGCCACGACGGAGCGTGGCCCTCCAAATGAACTTTGACGTTGCACTAGCCCAACTCCAGTTCCTAATAGAGTGAGCCCCGCGTTTTTTTCTTTTGTTGCAGCGGCGACTTCGGAACGGTGACTTCATTGTCGCAAGTAGGGCAAAAAGTCGATAAACCGCCCCTGTCACTCTTTGCGGAAAATGATTGACCGCATCGGCTACACCTAAAATCAATGTCATCAAAAACTCTTTTCGTCTCAGGGGACGGCGAGGGTATTTTACTGGCCTCTCTTGGAACGGTAACCCACTTGCGACAACTTTTGCGCTTCATGGTTAGCCCGACGCTCGTCTCATCGGCAATAACTTCATTTCCGCATTCGCAGTAATGAACGGTTACGTTGGTCATTGGAGAAGCTATTTACGATGAGATTTCCCGTTGCTTTTAGTTTTCAAACCAATCACCAGTAACAGGTCAATGGTTTCTGAAGAATCATCGGGCTGATACACCAGCGCGGTGCGCCCGCTTGGAGCGAGGGCCGCGAATTCCTCGTGGTGCACGAGAACTTCGCGTCCATCCGCGAGATGAATCGCGAACGGGTGGAACGGACGCGCGTGTAAATACTTTCTAAATTCCATGGTGGTCATATCGGTTCTTCCCTTTGAGCGGACCTTACCGAAACCTTGCAAAGGTTTCAACCTCTGCCTTTCTCCACCAGAAATTCCCCCAATTGGAGGGACGCGCTCTGTCGCGTCCGATTCGCTGAATCAAAATGGGGAATGTCTGTTTCTCCACAATTCCCTGCAAGTTCATGTGAACTCGATGCTGGAAAAACCTCATCGAATACGGTTTCACCGAATCCGCGAAAAATGTCCCAAACTAAAGAATGATTCATTCCACTGTCACACTTTTCGCCAGATTACGCGGCTTGTCCACGTCGCAGCCGCGCAGGACGGCGATGTGATAGGCGAGCAGTTGCAGGGGAATTACGGTGAGCAGCGGTTGAAGAAACTCCAGAGTCGGCGGGACGTAAATCACGTCGTCGGCTTTGTGCGCGATTTCCGTGTCACCTTCCGTGGCGAGGGCGATGACGGGACCTTTGCGCGCCTTGACCTCCTCGACGTTGCTCATCACTTTCTCATACACGGAATCTTTCGGGCAGATGAAGACCGACGGCGTGTCCTCGTCAATGAGCGCAATCGGTCCGTGCTTCATCTCGGCGCTGGGATAGCCCTCGGCGTGGATGTAGGAGATTTCCTTGAGCTTGAGCGCGCCCTCCAACGCGATGGGGAAATTGAACTGCCGCCCGAGAAACAGGAAATCCTCCTTCTTGTGGTATTTCTCCGCGATGCGCCGCGCCAGCCCGTCGCACGTGAGCGCCTGCTCGATTTTCGATGGAATCATCTCCAGTTCGCGGATGATCGCCGCTCCCTGCATCGTGGACATGTGGCGCAACCGCGCCAGATGCAACGCGAGCAATGTGAGGATCGTCACCTGGCTGGTGAAACTTTTCGTCGCCGCCACGCCGATTTCGGGACCCGCGTGCATATACACACCGCCGTCCACTTCGCGCGCGATGGTCGAGCCGACGACGTTGACGATGCCGAGCGCTTTGTGCCCTTTGCGTTTTGCCTCGCGCAACGCGGCGAGCGTGTCCGCCGTCTCGCCCGATTGTGAAATGACGAAGACGACGGTGTTGCCGCCCATCGGCGGGTTGCGGTAGCGAAATTCGCTGGCGTATTCGACTTCGCACGGCACGCGCGCGAGTTCCTCGATAAGATATTCGCCGATGAGCGCCGAATGCCACGCCGTGCCGCACGCCGCGAAGATGACGCGGTCCACCGCGCGCAGTTCCTCGGCGGTCAGGTTCAGCCCGCCCAGTTTCGCCGTCGCGGTGTCGGTGTCCACGCGCCCGCGCAGCGCGTTTTGGATGACCTGCGGTTGCTCGTAAATTTCCTTGAGCATGTAATGCGGGTAATCGCCCTTTTCCGTGGCGCCCGCGCCGAACTCGACCTGGCTGATTTGCGCCTCCACCGATTCCGCGTCGGGCGAGAACACCTGAAAATCGTCGCCCGTCAACAGCGCGATTTCGTTGTCCTTGAGATACACCACCTCGCGCGTGTGGGTGATGAGCGCGGTCACGTCGCTCGCCAGGAAATTTTCGCCGCGTCCCACGCCGACAATGAGCGGGCTGCCGCGCCGCGCGCCGACCATCGCGTTGGGGTAATCCGAATGCACGACGCCGATGCCGTAGGTTCCGATGACTTCCTTGACCGCGCGCCGCACGGCTTCGACCAGGAGCGCCGCGTCGCCGTTTTTGCCGCCATTGTCGCCGCGCAGTCTTTCGAGGTGCTCGCCGACAAGATGCGCGAGGACTTCCGTGTCAGTGGAGGACGTGAATGTGTGACCCTTCGCGGTCAGGCGGTTCTTGATGGCTTGGTAGTTCTCGATGACGCCGTTGTGGACGAGCGCGAGTTTGCCTGACTGGTCGAGATGCGGGTGCGCATTGTAATCGGTCGGCGCGCCGTGCGTCGCCCAGCGCGTGTGGCAGATGCCGAGCGAACCGATGGCGGGGGATTTTTTCAGGACGCCCGCCAGCGCGTCAATGCGCCCCGCTTTTTTGCGGATGTGCAGGTCGCCGTCCGCGAGCGTGCAGATGCCCGCCGAATCGTAGCCGCGATATTCGAGCCGCCGCAGTCCCTCGATCAACAAGTCCTGCGCCTGTTTTTTGCCGATGTATCCGACGATGCCGCACATGATGGGTTTTCTGTGACGCGCTCCTTGACGGCGTCAACGGCGGATAGTGTAAGCGAAGTTCGCCAAAATAAAAGCGACGGTTTCGCGCGGTCACCGCCATACCAGCCACACAAAAATCGCCGACGCGCCCACCGCCGCGATGGTGAAGGGAACGCCAATTTTGGCGAAGTCGAGGAACGACACGGTGATGCCTCGTTTACGCAGCAAGCCGATGGTCACCACGTTTGCCGATGCGCCGATGGGCGTGAGGTTGCCGCCGAGGCTGCACCCGATGAGCAAGCCAAACATGAACAGCGGCAGCGGCGCGTGCTCGAAATCCGCCATCTTTTGCACCACGGGAATCATCGCAAGGAGAAACGGCACGTTGTCCACGAATCCCGACACGGCGACCGCCAAAAAAATCATCGTCAAAAATCCAAGCAGCACATTCGTCCCGACGTATTGGTTGAGCGCGCCCGCCAGCAAGTCGAGCCAGCTATTGTCCTCGGACACCTTCACTTCGCCAATCGCGCCGACGACGATAAAGACGCCGATGAGGAAAAACGTCGTGTCCCAATCCAACGATTGGGTGAGTTCCTTCAGGGAACCCCACTTCACCGTGAGATACCAGACCACGCCCGCCGCGCCGAACACCATGCACATCGTTCCCGCCAGCCATTTGAATTCAGGGTCGAAGAACGAGCAGGTCGAAAGCCCGAGTATCAACAACGCCAGCATCGCCGTCGGCGTCCACGAACGGATTTTTTCGACGGCGACGGTTGCGGTCGGCTGGTCGTTGCGGCGGAACAGCCACGCCAGCACGAGCATCGAGGCGATGGCGCCGATTTGCACCGCGAAGAAAATGCTCGGGCGCAGCGCGCCGATGGTGTCGCCTTGCTTCCAGATTTCGTTCGGGAAACGGTAGAAGAAAAAATCGTTGAAGTTCATCTTCATGAATCCGCCCAGCAGCATGCTCGGCGGATCGCCAATGAGCGTCGCTGTCCCCTGCAGGTTCGTGCAGACGGCGATGGCGATCAGGAACGGCATCGGGTTGAGGTTCAGTTTGTCCGCCACGGCAAACGCAACAGGCGCAATCAGCAGCACGACCGCGACGTTCTCCACGAAAATGGAAAGAAACCCCGCCAGCGCGCACACCGCCAGCATCGCGCCGCGCACGGTTTTCATCCTGTCCACGAGCCTTTCCGCGAGCACGGCGGGCATCTTCGATTGCATGAACAGGTCGGCGAGCACGAGCATTCCGATGAACAACCCCATCACGTTCCAGTTGACGAGATAGATCGCCTCGCGCCACGGCACGACGCCGAGCGCCACAACGAGCAGCGCCGCCGCGCACGCCACGGAGGAGCGGTGACGCGGCAGGAAAATAAACAGCGCGTAGCAAACGACGAAAATTGCGAGCGCGGCGATGGCGTAAAACGGCGGCATGGTGGGATTCGAAGGCGATGCTTATAGGGAGAGCGCTCGGCAGCGTCAACGCAGAACGGACGCGGGGCTGGTTTGGTTTTATTGCGGAGGCGGAGGTCGTTGCGACTGTGGGTAAGCGGGCGTCGGCTCCGTTGGGGCGGGACCCACAGGATGCGGCGGCACCACCGAGCCGCCCGAAATCACCAGCTTGAACCCGTCGGCGACCGACATATCGAGGTCAATGATTTGAGAGCGCGGCAGCACCGCCAGCCAGCCGCTGGTCGGGTTCGGCGTCGTGGGGATGAAGACGTTGACGACGTCCTCGCGCGTGCGCTCCTGGATTTCGCCCCTGGTTTCCGACGTGATGAAGCCGATGGCGTATGCGCCCGCGCGCGGGTATTCCACGAGCACGACTTTGCTGAACACCGTTTTCTGGCTCGTCCAGAGCGTCTGCGTGATTTGTCTCACCGTGCCGTAAATTTTGTTGAGCAACGGGACGCGCATGATGAGGTTTTCGCTGATGCTGACCATGCGTTTGCCCAACACGTAACGGGTCGCCATCCCGACGACCACGATGAACAAAAGAGTCAGGATGAAGACGAAAACTTTCAGGTAAAAATCGTATGCCTCCTGCGACACGCCGAGTTGTTCCGCCGAACGCAGCGCGGTCGGAAAAAAAAACAGCATCCAACTCGTCAGGTTCAGCGCCAGCTCAAACAGCCACCACAGAATCTTGATGGAGACGAACACGGGCAACACGACGAGCAGACCCGTGAAAAAATAGTTGCGCAGGTTCTTGAGGGCATTGGTTCCTTTCATCGCGGCGGATGGTAGTGGGCGGAGGGCGGCGTTTCAAGAGTGCGCTGGGCGCCCATCAGAATCCGCTGAATTGTCGCGGCAGCAACTCCGCCAGAGACTGGTCCTCAACGCGTCTGCGATTTTTCGCGTCCACAACAAGAACACGGAGGTCGGGCGCGAACTCCGCCAGCACCTGCCGACACGCGCCGCAGGGCGTCACCGCTTTCCCCCTGCCGTCGGCGGCAACGGCAATGGCGCGGAATTTCTTTTTTCCCGCGCTGATGGCGTTGGCGACGGCGACGCGCTCGGCGCACATGGTCAGTCCGAATGACGCATTCTCGATGTTGCATCCAGTGAAAATGTTTCCGTCGCTGGTGAGCAACGCCGCGCCGACGCTGAATCTGGAATAAGGCGCGTGGGCGCGCTTGCGCGCGGCGAGCGCGGCTTTAATCAACCGTGTTTCGATTTTATTTTTCATTGGTGTCGCGGCGCTTCTGCGAAGCGCCATTTGAAGATTTGTATTGGGCGCTTCTGCGAAGCGCCGCTACAAGAGTTCAGCGAACTTCCCCACCAACCGCACAATCTTGTCCCGCGCGCTGTGGGTCGTCTCCAACACTTCCTCGTGCGACAGCGGTTTTCGCGTCCGTCCTGCCGCTAAATTGGTGATGCACGACAAGCCGCACACTTCCAGCCCAAGCGAGCGCGCGGCGATGACTTCGGGCGCGGTGGACATCCCGACGGCATCCGCGCCGAGTTTTGCGAATGCGCGGATTTCCGCGGGCGTCTCGTAGCTCGGTCCGCTCGCGGCAAGATACACGCCGCGTTTGAGCGCGATTTTTTCGCGGCGCGCGGCGGCGCGCATCGTGTTCTTCAAGCTCGCTGAATACGCCTCCGTCATGTCCAGAAAAATCGGGTGTCCGTCGCGCATTTCGCCCGCGAGCGGGTTGACGCCGATGAAATTGATGTGGTCGTCAATCAGCATCAGGTCGCCTGTCCTGAACTTTCTGCTGATGCCACCCGCCGCGTTTGTGACGAGCAACGTTTCGACGCCGAGGTTGGCAAGCAGACGGACGGGCGCGGTGACTTCGCGCATCGAAAATCCCTGATAAAAATGGAACCGCCCCGCCATCACCGCGACGCGTTTGCCCGCGAGCGTGCCGAGAACCAGCCTGCCCGCGTGTCCCGCAATTTGTCCGCGCGGAAAATCGGGGAGTTCGGCAAACGGAATTTTCGCCACCGCCTGCACTTTGTCCGCAAGCGCGCCCAGCCCCGAGCCGAGGATGATGCCGATTTCGGGGATCAAGCCCGCGGTGAGACGGAGGATGGGAGATACCGTTTCTGTTTTGGTGATGTTCACAGTGCTTTTGAAAAATCCGAAGTCCGAATCTCGAAATCCGAAGGAAAAATGAAAAGTCTAAAACCTGAAATTCAAATTCGTCAGTCGATCTTCTCCACAGTCAACGGCAGCGGCTCGATGCGATCTTCCCCGATGAGGAACGCGGTCTCGGCGAGATGCGCGGCTTCGGTGAGTCCGCGCGTGCCGTTGGAATGCAACGTCAGCAACGGTTCGCCGCGCTTCACACACTCGCCGATTTTGCGGATGCCGCTAAAGCCGACCGCGTGGTCCACCGTGTCGGTCGCGACTTTGCGTCCCGCTCCGAGGGAAATTGCCGCCCAGCCGAGCCGTTCGGTGTCCACCGCCTGGATGAAACCGTCTTTACGCGATTTGAGCGCGTCGGTTTTTTTCGCGCGCGGAAGTTTGCGCGGGTTTTCCATCACGTCGTCGTTGCCGCCCTGCGCGCGAATCATTTCGGCGAATTTCTTGAGCGCCGCGCCGCTGAGCAATTTTTCATTGAGCATCGCGTGGGCGGCTTCGGAACTGGACGCGACGCCCGCCATCACGAGCATCTCGCTACCGAGCGCCATCGTGACTTCGAGCACGTCGTCAATGCGCTCGCCGTTGAACACTTCAATCGTCTCCTCCACTTCGAGCGCGTTGCCCGCGGTGCGTCCCAACGGCTGGTTCATGTCGGTGATGAGCGCGCAGCATTTTTTGTCCATGAGTTTGCCGACGGCAACCATCGCTTCGGCGAGCGTCTCGGCGTCGGCGACGGTTTTCATGAATGCGCCGCTGCCCCATTTCACGTCGAGCACGAGACCGTCGAGACCTTCGGCGAGTTTTTTGGACATGATGCTGCTGACGATGAGCGGGAGACTCGGCACGGTCGCGGTCACGTCGCGCAACGCGTAAAGTTTTTTGTCGGCGGGGCACAGGTCGGCGGTCTGCCCGATGATGGCGCAGCCGACTTTGTCCACGATGCCTTGAAATTTGGCGACAGGCAGGTTGGTCTTGAATCGCGGGATGGATTCGAGTTTGTCGAGCGTGCCGCCCGTGTGGCCGAGTCCGCGCCCCGAAATCATCGGCACGCGCACGCCGCAACTGGCGACGAGCGGCGCGAGGACAAGCGAGATTTTGTCGCCGATGCCGCCCGTGGAATGTTTGTCGCAGTAAAAATTTCGGATGGTGGGGTAGGCGTCCCGCCTGCCCTTTTCCGAACGATTCACAGGCGGGACGCCTGAGCCACCAGTTTTCCATTTCAACACACGTCCCGATTCCATCATCGCGCGGGTGAGCGCGGTGGTTTCGTCGAAGTTCATCCCGCGACAAAAGACCGCCATCGCAAACGCGGACATCTGATAGTCGGGGATTTTGCCCTCGGTAAAGCCGTTCACGAGAAATTGGATTTCGTCGGCACTGAGAGCGTGGCTGTCGCGTTTTTTTGAGATGAGCTGGGAGACGTTCATGGCAGCACGATTCCAGATAGCACAGGCGGGGACGCTTGTGCCACCAATTTTTCTACGGCGTTTTCCCGACAACCTGCGCGACGATGTTTTCGACGGTGACGATGCCGACGGGTTGTTGCTGGGCGTTGACGACGAACGCCATCGGCAGGCGCGCGGCGCGGAGTTTTTGCAGGGCGCGGTCGGGTGACTCGGAGTCGGCAAGTAGGGGCGGGCGACGCAGGAAATCGCGGGCGGTTTTACGCGGGTCGTTCTCGGCAACGTAAAGGATGTCGTAAATGTTGACGATGCCGACGAGGGTTGGCGTGGTCGCGCCAGACGGCGTGTCGGTCACGGGTAATCGCGAAAATCCGCTGGCGCGCGCGAGCGCGAGGATTTCTTCCGCGGAGGCGTTGGCGGCGACGGTGGTGGCTTTTTCCAGAGGCACCATCAGGGCGCGCGCGATTTTCTGGCGCATGTCGAGCACGCCGTGGATCATCGCGGTGGCGTCCACAACGGCCCCCGACGGGGCCGCGGGTTTCGGCGCGAGGAGCTTGAGTTCTTCGCGCGTGACGGCGGAGAATTTCGGCGGCGTGGACTTGCCCGCGAGATGGACGAGAACCGAACTGATGCGGGAGAAGGACTTGGCGAGCGGCGACAAAATCAGGAAGGAGAAATTCATCAATCCCGAAAGCGCCAGCGCCAGTTCCAGCGGGCGTTGGCGGAAGAAAAACTTGGGCGCAAGTTGTCCCGCAATGAAAATGTAGAGCACCGCCAGCACCATCGCGGCGCTGGCGGCTTTCCAGGTGTTGCCGAACCCTTCCTGCGCGACGGCGGCGAGGCTGACGGCGGCGGTGACGTTGCAGAGGATGGAACCGATGAGCATCCCGCCGAGAAAACGGTCCTTTTGCGAAAAGATGCGGACCAGCGTCCTGGATTGATTTGTCGGCAGCGCGCCGCGTTTGCGCAGGCGCGACAGGCGCGAGGCGCGGATGCTGACGGCGGCGGTTTCCATCCCCGCGAACAGGGCGCTGCCCGCGAGGGCGGCGAGGAAAATCGCCATGGAGATAAGGATGGTCACGGTTTTTTTGGCGGATTGAGCGGGAGTTGTCCCTGTTGCGGTTTGGTGTCGCCCTTGCGTTTCCTGCGCGCGGGCGGGGGCGGGGCGGGCGGGGGCGGGGCGCGCTCGACGAGGATTTCGCGGACGACGTTTTTGCCGACGCGTTTGGCGGTGAACGTCAATTCATCACGAGAGATTTTGTCGTTTTCCTTGGGCAACGCGCCCACCTGCGCGACAAACCAGCCGCCGATGGTGTCCACGCCAGGGCTGGCGAGCGCGGCGCCGAGGGATTCGTTGAGCGTGTCGAGATGCGTCTTGCCGTGGACGAGCCACGAGACGTCAGAAATTTTTTGGACAAGCAACTCGCGCACGTCGAATTCATCGTCAATTTCGCCGACAACCTCCTCGATGATGTCCTCCATCGTGACCATCCCCACCGTGTTGCCGTATTCATCCACGATGATCGCGGTCTTGTGCCCGCCGCGCTGGAACGTCTGGAGCAGCCGCGCCGCGCTCATCGTTTCGGGGACGAACGACGGCAATTCGATCACGGCGTCGAGTTCGCTCGCGGGGAACAGCAGGAAATCGCGCGTGTTGATGATGCCGACGATTTCATCGGGCGACCCGTGCGTGACGGGGACGCGGGCGTGCTTGATGCGCTTGAGCGCCTCGGCGATCTGTTCGCGCGACAGCGTGTCGTCCACCGTTTGCATGTCGGGCAACGGCGTCATGATGTCGGCGAGCGTTTTGCGACTCAGGCTGAGAATGCGGCTGATCATCGTGCGTTCCTCGCTGACCACGAGTCCCGCCTTTTCCGCTTCCTCAAGCAGGTCGAGATATTCGTCCTCCGTGGGGCGCGCGGCGGGCGCGGACTGTGTCCAGCGCGCGGGCGTCGCGAGGTCGCAAATCCAACGCGCGACTTTTTCAGCGCCGCCGATGGGCGCGCGAATCAGGGCGAGCCAGACCTTGACCAGCGGCACCGTGGCGGCGGCGATGATGGGCGCCTGTTGGACGGCGATGGATTTGGGGACGACTTCCCCCCAGAAATACAGCAGCGCGAACATCCCGACGATGGCGGTGAGCATCGGCAGCGGCGCGTCGTTGAGCGCCGCGATGGAAAACCCGAGGACGGAGGCGATGGTGTTGACGAGGATGTTGCCGAAAAGCAGGGAATTGAAGAAATGCTGCGGCTGCTTCAACAGTTCGTCCACCCACTCGGCGGCTTCGGGGTTGCGTTGCCGCATCGTCTGGCGTTGTTGTTCGCTGAGCGAACTGAACGCGGTCTCCACGGCGGAGAAGAACGCGGACAACAGCAGGCTCGCGATGAAAAATCCCCACAACAAGATGAAACCGCCCGTGCCGTCCTCCATGGCGGGTGATTTTGTAGTTTTATGGGCGTCGGGTCAATAGGGGTGTTGAATGCGCAGACATTCCCCAAATTGGAGGGACGCGCTCTGTCGCGTCTCCCGCTTCGCGGGACGGTCACGACGGAGCGTGACCCTCCCACTCGCTCTGCGTCAATCTTCTGAATCAAAATGGGGAATGTCTGTTGAATGCGCGTTTGGGAACGGAAATCGCATCGACTGCTGGACTCCACGAACCGTGCCTGCGCGGGATTTTTTTGTCTGGGATATTTTTTGCCTCCAACACTCCGCAGTTGCCACTGCGCGCGTTTGAAAGTAGAACAACCGCGTGAAGAAAAAAAGCGCGACGCCTGTTTCTGAGGCGCAACCCCCATCGCCTGCACTGTCCGTCGGTCTGCGGCGCTATCTTTTTCTCACGGCGGCGGTGTGCGGCGCGGCGGTGATGATCGTGGAAATTCTCGGCGCGAAAATGCTCGCGCCGTATCTGGGCACGTCACATTTCGTGTGGACAGCACAAATCGCGGTGACGCTCGTGGCGTTGGCGTGCGGGTATTGGGCGGGTGGGCTGTGGGTGGACAAGGCGCAAAAACTGAGCCGTCTTTACTGGGCGTTGCTGGGCGCAGCGGCGTATCTATGTTTTGCGACACTGGTGCGCGAACCTGTGGCGTATGCGTGCTTGAAATTTAACCTGGCGGTTGGCTCTCTATTAACGTCCGCGTTCCTATTTTTCATACCCCTGTTCTGTTTGGCGATGGTCTCACCGTACTTGGTGCGCATCATTACTTCGTCCGTGGACGCTGTCGGTGGCAACGTGGGACGGCTCAGCGGCATCAGCACGCTCGGCAGTGTCATCGGCACCGTTCTCATCGGATACGTGCTGATCCCGTTGCTGCCCAACTCAGCCACGATGGTGACAACAGCGGGCGTATTGGTCGCGCTGGCGCTGGGTTATCTGTTCATGTTCGGGAAAAAGAAATCCGACAAGGGTCCCGCCTTGGCGCTGGTCGCGTTTGCCGGGCTGCTGGGGTTTTTGGCGGTGCGGACGGAACGGTTGAAGCATCCCGATTTCGAGGAAGTTTACAGAAGCAATTCCGATTTCGGAATGCTGCAAGTTGTGAAGCAGCAAAAGACCGGGGATTTGTTTTACCTCAACGACTTTCTCATCCAGAACGTCTATGACCCGAAAACGAAACGAAGCGTTTCGACATACACCTACATGTTGCATGGGTTGGCCCGAAGTTACACGCCCGAGATCAAAGACGCGTTGTGCATTGGGCTGGGCATCGGCATCGTCCCATCACAGTTCGCCAGCGAAGGGGTGCGCGTGGACGCCGTGGAAATCAATCCCGCCGTGCTGCCGCTCGCGCGCCAATACTTCGACCTGGACACGAACAAGTTTGCCATTCACATCGCGGACGGACGCCAATTTCTGCACGAATGCAGGAAGCAATACGACACCATCATCCTCGACGCATTTCTCGGCGATTCGTCGCCGTCGCACCTTTTTTCACGCGAAGCATTCGAGGAAATGCGGCGGGTGTTGCGTCCGGGCGGCACGGTCGTGATCAACATTTTTGGCGGGCGCGAAGGCAGCGACAATTATTTCACGGCGTCGCTCGCCAAGACGCTCGCCGCCGTGTATTCGGATGTGGCGATTCACCAGTCGGGTGGCGGCAACACTTACCTTGCGGCTCGCAATGGGGGAAAGCTGGAGTTGACGCCGCCTGAGGACTACAAACATGTCCATCCCACGAGACAAGACGAAGTGAGGGAATCGTTTCTCAACATCGTCGCGATGAATCCGAATCGCGGCATTGTGTTGACCGACGATTACAACCCCGTGGAATTTTACGATGCGAAGAACCGTGAATATTTTCGCCGCCATCTGGCATTGACGTTTGGAAGGCACTGAGCGCTTGTGCGCCCGTCACGTTTTGCGGCTATCCAAGAGAATCGTCACAGGCCCGTCGTTGACGAGGGCGACCTGCATCATCGCGGCAAATTCGCCTTCCTCGACGCGCAGCGATGTGGCGGCGCGAAGTTTTTTCATGAACTCTTCGTAGGCTATTTTCGCCTGCTCGGGCGGCATCGCGTCGGTGAACGACGGGCGCGTGCCTTTCTTGGTGTCTCCCAACAACGTGAATTGCGAGACGATGAGGACGCCGCCGCCGATATCGGAGACGCTGCGATTCATCTTGCCATCGGCGTCCTCGAAAACGCGGAGGGCGAGCAGCTTCATGACCATCCACTCCGTGTCCGTTGTCGTGTCGTCTCGATGCAGTCCGAGCAGAACGAGCATGCCGCGCTCGATCCTGCCGATCACGTTGCCGCTCACGCTCACGGAAGCTTGGGAGACTCGTTGGACGACAGCTTTCATTTGGTTTTTCTCACGAAGACGAGCGCCACATTCTGCGCGATTCCCACCGCCACCGCCATTCCGACGCCGCTCCCAAAAATTGTCAGCGGGTCTTTCGTCAACTTTGCCGTCACGCCGCTCAACAACATCGGCAGCGTGAACGCAGCGCCGACGAGCGCTTCGTGGATGCCCGCGTTGCGCGCGCGTTTGCCAGGTTCCTCAAGGCTGTAATTCAGATTGTGCGAGTAGGACACGCCCGCCGCAATCCCCACGACAATCACGCCGAGCGCAATCACCCACCCTGCGCGCGACGTGCAGGCGGCGACACCGAGCGCGGCGATGAACGGGCTGACCCGCGCAAACGCGAGCCGATGTTCCCAGCCGCGCCACAACCCGTGCGCCGCGAACGTCAACGCCATCGAGACGAACATCAGGCACACAATCCCGCCCGCCATCGGTTTGCTGAATTGCCGTTCGTCCACGAGAAACCGCGCGAGGCTGTTCAACACCAGCGCATACACGCCGTAGGCGCCGACGATGCCGATGCGCGCCGCCAGCAGCGAGCGGCGCAACCGCGCGCGGCGTTCCTCGGGGAACGCGTCCACCACGGTTTGCGGTGAGAGATGGTAGTCGGCTTTGGGTGAGACCATCCACCAGACGAGCATCCACACGAGCATCGTCAATCCGACGGAAATCAGGAACGGCGTCGCGCTTGCGCTTTGCGCTTCCTGAAAATTTGCGCTCACAAGCAACCCGACCGCGTTGCCGACGCTGAACGAGACGCAGTAAATCGCCGTGGATTGGGCGAGTGTAAGTTTGTTGTCCAGTCCTGTGGAGGCGTGTTCCGCCGACGACCAGAACAGGCAGATGGACATCAGATACACCGTGCCCAGCGCGTAAAGCTGCCACAACGCGAACACCTGCGTCATCGTCAACGTCATCAACGCGCCAATCGTCAGCGTCGCCAGCATCACGCGGCGCGGACCGTATCGGTGCGACACCCAGCCGAGACTGAACCCCGACACGATGTAGGTGAACGAAACCCACGTGAAAAAAAGATTGGAAGTCGGCAACCCGTGACCCAGATCGCCGATCTTGAACGGCAGCGTCACCTGCATCGCCGTCTGCGCGACCGACATCACAGCCACAAAAACAAAACTGACGTATGGCGGATACTCGCGTTTCATCGAATGGGCGCGGAGTATAGGGAGGGGTCAAAGAGGTTGAAAGAGTTAAAGGGTTACAGGGGAGCGCACGCGCCTCGCGTGTAGCGACGGACGCCCTCGTCCGTCACATAATCTTCTCGAAGTGACTGCGTCGAGGCGACGCAATCTGCACGCGTGGCGCGTGCGCTCCCCAGAAATTCCCCAAATTGGAGGGACGCGCTCTGTCGCGTCCGATTCGCCAATGCGGTCACGACGGAGCGTGACCCTCCAACTCGCTCTGCGTCAATCTTCTGAATCAAAATGGGGAATGTC
>Ga0187892_10008381_pt1 | contig 14178 bp, 9 predicted proteins | sample MA1701073metaG_FD_139345 | JGI IMG/M metagenome (GOLD analysis project Ga0187892, IMG submission 139345) | Bio-ooze microbial communities from a basaltic lava cave in the Kipuka Kanohina Cave System on the Island of Hawaii, USA - MA170107-3 metaG ... | reverse complement strand
TCCGCAACATCACACATCTCATGATCGTCAAATAACGACGCTATCAGCTATCGGCTATCAGCTTTAGCCGATAGCCAACAGCCGATAGCCGATAGCTCGCAGGTTGCTGGCGACTCGCGCGACCGGGCCACACCCGTTCCCATCCCGAACACGGTCGTTAAGCCGGTCAGCGCCGATGGTACTGCCCTCGTGAGGGGGTGGGAGAGTAGGCCGCCGCCAGCGTCCCCTCGGGAATGTCCAATGTTGAGTGATCGAGCCCCAATGATCATTGAACATTGGACATTTCTGCATTCTACAGTCGCCTACGGCCGTTCACCCCGCGCCGTTCTGATGCCGCTTCGCGCCCCCCGCCGCACCATTTCCCCCGCCACCAGATACAACGCCGCCGCGAACACGAACAGCACTCGGGATCCCGCCTCGAGCGCCAGCAGCGTCGCCAGCGGCGCGGCCACGACCGACGCGTAGCCGTTCGCCGCCCACGCCCAGGCGATGCGCCCGCCTCCCTCCCCGCCGCCGGCCAGCGCGCGCAGTCCCAGCGGAAAGGGCAGCCCCATGAGGAAGGCCGGTACCGCGACCGCCACGCCGCCCGCCACCGCGCGGGCCACGAGCGGGGCGCGCTGCAGGGCGTGCGCGGCGGGAAGCAGCCCCAGCGCGCAGGCCACGAGCAGCGCCGCGAGGCCCGCCAAGAGCAGCGGGGCCCGTGTGGCCGCCACGCGGTCCGACCAGACGCTGCCGGCGCCACTCGCGACCAGCACGGCGACCAGCGTCGCGCTCACCGCGTAGACGGGATGGCCGAGCAGCAGATGCAGCTGCTGGATCGCCGCGATCTCCGCCGCCAAATACGCCAGGCCGATCGCCCCGAAGTAGCCGAGCAACGCCGCCCCGGGACGGTCGCGGGCCGCGCGGCGGCCCGCCAGCGGCACCGCCAGCATCGCGGCGCCGAGCACCAGGCTCTGCACCAGCGTCGCGACCAGCGCCACGTAGCCCCACTCCGCGAAGGCGAGCCACTGGCCGCGCCCGGCCGCGAAGAACGCCGGCAGGCCCCGCAGGCGCAGGAACTGTTGGGGAAACGGACGAGCGTCCGTCACCGCCGTGACGTCGAACGGGTACGTCGCCGCGAATCGCCGCGCCGCGACAGGACCCGACACCGCCGCGTGCGCGGCGTGAAACAGCGTCGGCGCGTCGAGCCGGTGGAACCGTTGCTCCGGCGGTCGCTCCAGGCCGGGATACCAATCGAGGTCCAGCTGGTGGGTGTCCGCCCAGCCGCGCAGCCGCGCCACTTCGCCTGCGGCAAATCCGCCCGGCCTCACGAGCACCGTCGCTGTGCCCCAGCTGCGCGCGACGACGATGCCCGTGGAAACCGCTGCCGGCCGCTCGCGCCGCAGCGCTTCGGCGGCGGTGAAGATCGTGCGCAGCGGCGCGCGTGGCGGCAGGTTCATCCAGCCCGTGATGGCCAGCACCCCGCCCGGCGACAACACCCGCAGGTAGGCCTGGTACGCCTCGACCGTGTGCAGGAAGTCCTCGCTGGTCGCGTACACGCCGGCCGCCGTGCCGCCCGGACCGCCGGCGCCGGCCGCCAGCGTGATGAGGTCGAACCGCTCGTGCGAGCGGGCGACGACGCTGCGCGCGTCACCCACCACCCAGCGCACCCGGTCGGCGTGCGGGTCGGCTCGCATCGTGGCGCGGGTCCGGGCGAGTCGGACCAGCTCCGCCGACAGCTCGACCGCCACCACGCGGTCGGCGCCGTGCGCCAGCGCGCTCTCGATCTCGAGCCCACCTCCGGCTCCGAGGACGAGGACGGTGGCCGCCGTGGCGAGCGCGTGGGGGAGCGACACCGGGAGCGCCGTCGTAAACGCGCGGGCGCGCGCCGTGTCGGGCCAGCTGGTCACCGCCCCCACCAGGTCGCCGTCCAGGAGCAAGGCCGTTTGCCGCGGGAACGCGCCGCCGTAGTCGAGCGACAGGCCCGGCGCGTGTCGAAACGCGGGCGCGTCGAGGGCCACCGCCCAGCCCACCGGACTCCACCGCTCGGCGGTGCGGACGGCGCCCGGGTACGCCTCGAGCTGCGGCAGCGCCTTATGCGGGGTGACCACGGGACGCCACAACGGGGTGAGCCATGCCGCCAGTGTCAGCGCCGCCACGCCGCTGGCGGGCGCCACCGAGCCGCGACCGCCGCCTCGGAACGCGGCGACCAGCGTCGCTGCGGCGGCCAGTGTGGCGGGGAGGGCGACGGCCCGGTGCGGCGGAACCAGCCACAGCACGGCGAGGCCGAGCGCCGCGCCGGCGGCCGCGCCGAGAAAGCTCGCGCCGTACACGCCGCCGGGCCGCGGCGCGCTTCCCACGAGGGCGAGCAGCACGGCGAGCGCGGCGGCGAAGAACGGGAACGCGAGCAGCGCGTAGACCAGCGCCAGCCGCTGCCATTCGCCCGCCGCCCAGGCGAGACGGGTCGGATCGAGGGCGAGCCGCGATACGAGCGCGGGTGCCGCGACGAGCGACAGCGCCGCGGCGCCGGCGCTCCAAACGAGCCACCGGGGCACGCGCTGGGACGCCGGCGGCCGGACCGCCACCAGCGTGCCCGCGGCTCCCAGTCCGGCCATCGCGACGCCGATCACCATGTAGGCGAAGTGGTGGAAGTACGCGATCGCGAACACGCGGACCAGCAGCAGCTCCGCCGCGAGCGTCGCGGCCGACAGCAGCGCCACGACCACACTGGCCGCCCGCCGGTCGGGTTCGGTCAGCGGAGACCGGAGAGCAGCGGAACGAAGCGCACGGGGAGGAGCTGTCGAGTGCGGGTCGTTCCGTCCGCCTGCTTCTCGACGAGAATGAGGTGCTGCACGCCGTATACGCTGCCGACGGGGATGATGATGCGTCCACGGGGCTTGAGCTGTGCGATCAGCGCCGGCGGGATGTAGCTCGCGGCTGCCGTGACGAGGATCGCGTCGAACGGGGCCGCTTCGGGCCAGCCGACATGCCCGTCGCCGTGGCGCACTCGGACGGCGCCGTACCCCAGCCGGGTGAGCCGCTTCCTGGCGTTCACGGCGAGGGCCTCGAAGATCTCCATCGTGTAGACATCACAGCCGATCTCGGCCAGCACGGCCGCCTGGTAGCCGGAGCCGGTGCCGACCTCCAGCACCCGCTGGCCGGGCCGCGGCGCGATCAGCTCGGTCATGTAGGCGACCACGTAGGGTTGGGAGATCGTCTGCCCGAGGCCGATCGGGAGCGGGTGATCGCCGTATGCGCGCTCGCGCAGCTCCACCGGAACGAACTCGTGGCGGGGCACGGCGCGCAGCGCCTCGAGCGTGGCCGCATGGATCACGCCCTCGGCGGCGATCTGCCGGGCGACCATGTCGTGACGCCGCGCGCGGTAAGGATCGGTGGGTGTCCGGTCCTGGGCGACGCCGGGGAGCGCGATCGCCAGCAGCATCGCGAGCGGGACGGCCGCGCGCCGCACGTCCTTCACGATGGCGTGGCGCCGACTATTTTCCCGCATCCTTCACCCGGCCCACCGCCATGGATTGGCTGACGAGTCCCGAAACCTGGATCGCGTTGCTGACCCTCACGGCGCTCGAGATCGTCCTGGGGATCGACAACATCGTGTTCATCTCGATCCTCGCCGGCAAGCTCCCGAGCGCGGAGCAGGGGCGCGCGCGCACCCTCGGGCTCGCGTTCGCCATGATCACCCGCATCCTGCTGCTGCTGACGCTCACCTGGATCATGCGGCTCACCGCCCCGCTGTTCGCCCTCTTCGGCCATTCGTTCTCGGGACGCGACCTCATTCTCATCGGCGGGGGCCTGTTTCTCCTGTGGAAGAGCACGGTCGAGATCCATGACAAGCTGGAGAGCGAGGAGGGGCGCCGCAATGTCTCCGGAGGGGCGGCATTCTGGTCCGTGATCCTGCAGATCGCCCTGCTCGACATCGTCTTTTCGCTCGATTCGGTGATCACGGCGGTCGGCATGGCCCGGCAGGTGGGAGTGATGGTGGCGGCGATCGTCATCGCCGTGGGCGTGATGCTGGTCGCTGCCGGTGCCATTAGCGACTTCGTACAACGCCACCCGACGGTCAAGATGCTCGCGCTGTCATTCCTGCTGCTGATCGGTGTGACGCTCGTGGCCGACGGACTCGGCCAGCACATCCCCAAGGGGTACATCTACTTTGCGATGGGCTTTTCAGTCTTCGTCGAAATGCTCAACCTGCGGCTGCGGGCCCGTGCGGTGCCGGTGGAGCTGCGCCAGGCGATCACGGAGCGCTAGGCACCACGCGATGGTCCCGGAACACGACATCACCGATCTCCTCACTGCGCTGCGGAACGGCCGGCGCGACGTGATGGATCGACTGTTCTCCCTGGTCTACGACGAATTGCGCCGCATTGCCCACCGCACGATCGGTCCTGGAGCCGCGACCGACACGCTGGGCACCACTGCGCTGGTGCATGAGACGTACCTCAAGTTCGTGGACCAGGCCCGCGCCGACTGGCGTGACCGGGCCCACTTCTATGCCGTCGCCGCGATGGCGATGCGCCAGATCCTGGTCGATCACGCGCGGGCCCGGGCCAGCGTCAAGCGCGGCGGCGGGCGCCGGCGCGTCTCCCTGGACGACGCGACGCTGTCGGTCGAGGACCAAGCCGAAGCGCTGCTCGACCTGGACGACGCGCTCCGCAAGCTGTCGCGCCTCGACGAGCGCCTGGGCCAGGTCGTGGAATGCCGCTTCTTCGGGGGCTTGAGCGAGGAGGAAACGGCCGCCGTGCTCGGCGTCACCGCCCGCACCGTGCGGCGGGACTGGGTCAAGGCGAAGGCGCTGCTGTACGAGGAGCTGAACGAGTGACCCGGGCAGGGCGACGGCGCGTTGTCCGCTTTGGCTGCGCGGCTCCGTTATCCGGAGAGAGGAACCACATCGAGGCTCGCATGCCGCAGTTCGTCATCGAACGGCACATCCCTGGCCTGGGCAAGCTGTCCGCTGAGGAGTTGAAGGCCATTTCTCTCAAATCGGTCGGCGTGCTGCGGGAGATGGGCCCACAGATTCAGTGGCTGCACAGCTACGTCACCGAAGACAAGCTCTACTGCGTGTACCTCGCGCCGGACGAAGCGACCGTGCGAGAGCACGCCCGACGGGGCGGGTTCCCGGCCGACCGCGTGGCCGCCGTGCGCCGGCTGATGGACGCCGGGACGGCGGAGTAGCGCCTCAGATCGCGGTCGAGGCCAGCCCGTACTCGATCGCGTGGGCCAACGGCATGGCGGCGCCCTCCACCCAGGCCGCCTGCGCCTCCGCCGGGGCGACGGCCGCTCGGGCCTGCGCGAGGACCCGCTCGAGTTTCGGCCGCTCATCGGGCGGCAGCCGAGCGCCGAGGGCGGCGCGCAGGGCCGCCGCCGCGCCGGCCAATCGCAGCGCGCGCGCGGGCAGCCCATCCAGCACCGCCGCGCACGCGAAGTCCTCCAATAAGCGGGCGACACCGCGTCGATAGCCGAGCTCCCGGAAGATCGCGAGGCTCTCCCGGTAGCGCGCTTCGGCGCGCGCGCGGTCGCCGTGCAGGCGCGCGAGGTGCGCCAGTTCCGTCAGCGAGTTGGCGATTCCCCACGGGTCGTTCAGGGCGCGAAACGTCGCCAGGGCCTGTTCACAGAGGGCGAGCGCGGCGGACCGGTCGCCCTGCTCGCGGGCGACCTGACCTTGGTGATTCATGCTCCAGGCAGCGCCCACCTCGTCGCCCAGCTCGCGGAAGATTTGGAACGACTGCTCGTACAGCGACCGGGCTCGCTCGTGCTCGCCGCGGATGGTCGCCAGGCCCGCCAGGTTGCTGAGTGCGCGCGCGACGGCCTGCCGGTCGCCAATGGCCTTCCATGCCTTGAGGCACTGCTCGAAGAGCACCAGGGCTCGCGAATGGTCGCCTTCGTCCAATGCCGCCGCCGCCAGGGCATTCAGACACACGACGCTGCCCCAGGGATCGGCCAGCTCTTCGGAGATCGACAGGCTCTCGGCAAGGAGCTCTCGTGCCGCGGCGTAGTCGCCTTGCTCGACGGCCAGGACGCCGGCGGCGAACAGCGCCCGCGAGCGTTCCTTCGTGCGCGCCCGAGCGCCCGGCATGCTCAGCACGGCGGCCAGACGCTGCCGGCCTTCCGTCAACAGCTCGCGGGCTTCCCAGTAGCGGAACAGCGCGGCACCCAGGCGGAGCGCCCACTCGACTGGGCCGCTCACGAGGAGCCACTCGACCGCCTGCCGGCAGTTGTCGTGCTCGGCATCGAATCGGGCGAGCCAGGCCGAACGGTCGGATCCGGTGAGCGAGGCATCACCCTCTTCGGCCAGCACGAGAAAGTACGCGGCGTGCGCCCGCCGGACCTCGGCTCGTTCCTGGGCGGCGCCCAGCTGTTCCAACGCATACTCGTGGATCGTCTCGAGCATCGAGAAGCGCGCTTCGCTACTGGTGCCGGCCGCCTTGATCAGCAGGCTCTTGCTCACCAGTGAGCCCACGCCATCGAGGACATCGGTTCCGAGATCGCCCCGGGCATCGCACACCGCTTCCACCGCCTCGAGGGTGCATCCGCCGGTGAACACCGCGAGCCGCCGGAACAGGGTCTGCTCGTCGGCGGAGAGCAGGTCATAACTCCAGTCGATCGTGTGCCGCAGCGTCTGCTGGCGTGCGGGCAGATCGCGCGGCCCTCCGGTCAGGAGGCGCAGTCGGCTCCGCAGCCGCGCGAGGATTTCGCTGGGCAACATGATTCGCATGCGGGCGGCGGCCAGCTCCAGCGCGAGGGGCAGGCCGTCCAGTCGGACGCAAATCTCCGTGACGGCGCGGGCGTTCTCCGTCGTCAGCATGAAGTCGGATCGCGTGGCCATGGCCCGCTCGAGGAGGAGCGCGACCGCCGGGCAGGCCGACAACGCCCCGGGATCGGGCGGGGGTTGAAGATCCGGCAGCGCGAGCGGCGCGACCGCGAACTCATGCTCGCCGGACAAGCGGAGCGCCGCCTGACTGGTGATCATCACCGTCAGGGCTGGGCAGGTGGCCAGCAGACGCGCGACGTCCGCGGCGGCCTCGACGAGGTGCTCGAAGCTGTCGAGGACGAGGAGGACCCGACCATCGAGGGTCCGCAGGTGGTCGCCGAGGGCGTCGAGAACCGGACGCGCACCGATATCGTGGACGTCGAGCACACGCGCGACCGAGGACAGCACGAGCGCCGGGTCGCTGATCGCTCCGAGCGCCACGAAGTACACACCGGCCCTGAACTGGGGCGCCACCTCGGCCGCCGTTTGCACCGCGAGCCGTGACTTGCCCACGCCGCCGGGACCGACCAGCGTGACCAATCGCACCGCGTCGCGCCGCAACAGGGTGACCAGCGTGGTGACATCCGTCTCGCGCCCGATGAGGCGAGTCGGCGACGCGGGGAGATTCAGGGCTGGACCGCGGCCGTGAGCCGCCACCGGTGCCCCCAGCCTCGGGCCACCGGTGAGCGCCTGTTCCAGCGCCTCCCCGAACTGCGCCGCGCTGGGAAAGCGGTCGGCGGGAACCTTGGCCAGCGCCCTCGCCACCGCCGCCTCGGCGGCCAGGGGAACGGTCTCCCGCACCGCCCGGAGGCTGCGCAGCGGTTCCATGACTTTCTGCGCGAGAATCGCTTGCGGGGTCGTGCCCAGGTAGGGCGGGTCGCCGGCGAGCATCTCGTACAGCACGCAGCCCAGACTGTAGATATCCGAGCGCGCGTCGAGATCGGCCGCCCCGGTCGCTTGCTCGGGGCTCATGTAGGCCGGCGTCCCGAGCGCCAAACCGGTGTCCGTCAACCGGTCGTCCCTGGCCTCATCGATCGCCCTGGCGATTCCGAAGTCGCTGACGAGCGCGTGCCCTGCCTGGAGGAGGATGTTCTCCGGTTTGATGTCGCGGTGAATGAGACCCTGCGAGTGCGCGAAGGCGAGAGCCGCCGCGACTTCGCAAGTGATGTGGAGCGCATCCGGCAGCGGCAGCTGCCGTTCGTGATTCAGCCGGTCCCGCAACGATTCACCTTCGACGAACGGCATCACATAATAGACCAACCCGTCGCCTTCGCCGGAGTCGTACAGCGGCAGGATGTTGGGGTGGGTGAGTTGGGCGGCGATCGCGATCTCGCGAAGGAAGCGCTCGGCGCCGAGCGCTGCCGCAACCTCGGGCTTGAGCACCTTCACCGCCACGCTGCGGCGGTGCTTGCGGTCCTCGGCCAGGTACACTACAGCCATGCCGCCCTGGCCGAGCTCACGCTCGAGGCGGTAGTGGTCTTCGAGCACCTGCCTGAGACGATGCAGCAGGTCAGCCATAACCGGTCCCCACCTCCGGACGCGCCGACCGGTGCCGGTGGCGGTGCGCTGGAGTTGACCACACGCGCGACACCTCCAGTTTGCCGCGACGTGCTGCGGCGCGCATCTTGAGGAGTGGGAACTGCGCTTCCTCCAGTCACTTCCGTTAACGGAGTTGATACGAGGAAGCGGACAACGTTCTGATGGCGGTGCTGGAACAGCTAGCGGGAGAGCGGTGGAGACGCCTCGAGCCGGTGCTGGACGCGGCGCTCGAGTTGGACCGCGCATCATGGCGGGACTACCTCGACACGGCGTGCGCCGGCGACCGGGCGCTCCGCGCGGACCTGGGGCGCCTCCTCGAGGCGTGTGCGCTGGCCGAAGCGTCCCTGGACCAACCCGCGCTGCGCTCCTGTGCCGCCCTCCTCGCCGACGCTGCCGCCGGCGCATCGCCCATCGGCGCTCGAGTCGGTCCCTATCGTCTCCTCGAGGTGCTGGGCCAGGGAGGAATGGGCGCGGTCTATCTCGCCGAGCGGGCGGATGGCCAGTTCGAGCAGCGCGTCGCCCTCAAGCTGGTCCGCGGCGCGCTGGCATTCGACGACCAGGTCGTGCGCCGCTTCCTCGCCGAGCGGCAGATCCTGGCGTCGCTCGACCACCCCCACATCGCCCGCTTGCTCGACGGCGGCATCACCGCGGAAGGACTCCCCTGGTTCGCCATGGAACATGTCCGCGGCCTGACGCTGGTGCGCTATTGCGACGCCCATCGGCTCGGCATCGAGCCACGGCTCATCTTGTTCCGGACGGTGTGCGAAGCGGTGCATTACGCCCACCAGACCCTCGTCATCCACCGCGACCTGAAACCCTCGAACATCCTGGTGACGGAGTCGGGCGTCGTAAAGCTCCTGGATTTCGGGATCGCGAAGCTGCTCGGCGGCGTGGCCGGCGCAGAGCCCGTGACCCAGACCGGCTCGCGGGCCATGACTCCGGAGTACGCGAGCCCCGAACAACTGCGTGGCGGACCGATGACGCCGGCAAGCGACGTCTACTCGCTCGGCGTCATCCTGTGTGAGCTGCTCGTCGGGCGACGCCCGTTCCGGACCGATCCCCGTTCTCCGCTTGATGCCGAGCGAATGATCCTGGAAGCGGAGCCCGATCCACCGTCTTGGATCGTCGCGCGCGGAGACGAGGATATCCCGGGGGCCCGCGGGACGACCCGCGAGCGGCTGAGCCGGGAACTCAGAGGGGACCTGGACGCGATCGTCGCGACGGCCCTGCGCAAGGAGCCCGAGCGCCGCTATGCCACTCCCGAGCAGCTGGCGTCGGACATCGGCCGTCACGTCGAGCACCTGCCCATCGCCGCACGGGGCGACGACTGGGTGTATCGCACCAGGAAGTTCGTGCGCCGTCACCGAAACAGCACGGTCGCGTGGACGGCCCTGGTTCTCGCGACCGGTCTCGCGATCCTCGGCCTCCGGATGTCGATCCGCGGGCGAGCCGCCGCGCCGGTCGGGTCACCCGCGTCGCCTCCGGCATCGGTCGCGGTGCTTCCTTTCGCCGCTGCTGGCGCCGAGAGCGAGTTCGCGTTCGGGCGGCGTCTCGCCGCGGCGATCGTGCGGCAGTTGAGCGGCATTCCCGACGTCCGGGCTCGCTCGGGCGATGGGCCGGCACCGGGGAGCGATGCGCGATCGGCCCGGGCGTTGAACGTGCGACATCTCCTCTCGGGAAGGGTGGAAGCGGTGGGGCCGCGGCTGCGGGTCACGGCCGAATTGGTCGACGCGTGGGCGACCACGCGATTGTGGTCGAGCACTTATGAGGGCGAGCCAGGCGATGCCGAGCCGTTGGCGCAGCAGGTCGCGCGTGAGGCCGCTGTGGCGCTGCTCCGGCCGACGATTGCCTTTACGACCAATCGCGATGGTAACCAGGAGATCTATGTCATGACGCTCGAGGGCTCGCACCCGATCAATCTGACTCGTCACCCCGGCACCGATGTCGACCCGGCCTGGTCGCCCGATGGACGGCGGATCGCCTTCAGCAGCACGAGGGCCTCGAACGGCAACGGATTCGCCGTCTGGGTCATGAACGCCGATGGAACGGGGCAGACCCGATTGACGGACGACCCCATCGGCAGCGAGCAGGCCGCGTGGTCTCCCGATGGCCGGCGCATCGTCTTCATGACCGCCCGCGACTTCAACGCCGAGATCTACGTGATGAACGGCGACGGCGGTGCCATCAAGAACTTGAGCCGTCATCCGGCCTGGGACGAACAGCCGGCCTGGTCGCCCGACGGCCGGCGCATCGCGTTCGTGAGCAATCGGGACCGCGACCAGGAGATCTACATCATGAACGCGGACGGAACGGCCCCGCGCCGGCTCACCTCCAGTCCGGGAATGGACTATGAGCCCGCCTGGTCACCAGACGGACGCCGCCTCGCGTTCTGGAGCGGCCGCAATGGCAACACCGACATCTACGTCATGAATGCGGATGGGTCGCAGACGACCCGGCTCACCTACCGGACGGCCGCCGATTTCCAACCGACCTGGACACCGAGCGGCCGCGAGATCCTCTTTCACAGCAGGGAGGACGGGGCGACCGACATCTACATCATGAACGGCGACGGAACCGACGTGCGGCGTCTCACGACTCACCCGGCTGTGGATATGCAGCCGAAAGTGCGGTGAGGCGGCCTCATCCGGCCGTGGCGGCGCGCGACGGGGCGCCGCGCTCCAGGAACGCCGAGCGCAGCATGGTCGCGGCCGCGTAGATGACGACCACCACTACCAGCCACCGGACGTACTGCAAGGGCATTTGCCGGACGATGTAGGCGGCGATCAGCACGGCCGGGATCCCCGCCAGCGCGAGCACCACGGAGGCGCGCAGGCTGTAGCTCCCCTGGCGGATGAACCGCATCCCGGCCACCGGCATCAGAAACGCGCACGATCCCATCATGATGGGGAAGGCCGCCCGCGGATCCATGCCTAACAGGCTGACCAGAATCAGGCACGGCGCGTACAGGCCGATGCCGAGCGTCATCAGGGCCCCGAGCGAGAAATTGCCCACCAGGCCGGCGGCGAGGACGCTGCCCCGCAGGGCCAGGGCAGATCCCCCCAGGGGCACCAGCTGGAGCTGCGTCATCAGCATCAGCGCCGCCGCCGCGAGCAACGCACAGCCCATCCCGACCTGGATCCGGGCCCGCGGCCAGCGGGACACGACGCCCGCACCCAACCAGGCGCCCAGCACCGACGCCGCGATCATCGCGACCAGGGTGGTGAAATCCACCTGGATGATCGAGATGTAAATGAGCGCCTGCGCGACGGTCGGCAGAGTGTAGGCCACGTTGAGCGTGCCGGGGATCCACTCGTCGCGCACCGAGCGGCGGAACTTGAAGAGCGATGTGGTGGGCGCGAAGTTCCCGATCCCCAACGTGTCGAAGAAGCACATTACGAAGCCCACCACCCCGTGAAAGCGCGTGGCGGGCGGGTCGTCGGCATGGCGTCCCTCGGCCCGTGCCGTCCGGACTGCCGACCGCCAGGCCAGAAGGAACCAGACAGTCACCGCGATGAGGGCTGCGAACAGCAGCGTTTTCGGGTCGGTCATAGTCGCCGATTCTAACCGCTTTGAGCCACGCGCGCCCGGTGCGGGGCACGGCCGTTTCGCGTAGCTTTGCGCCGAACCTCGATCCATGCCCGAACGACGCGAGCGACGCCCATCGAGCCCCTCCCGTCGCCCGCGAAAGCCGGCGCGGCGCCGCTCCGTGCTGCAGACCAACGCCGGCGACCCGATCCCGATCGTCCACCTCGCCGCCGAGTGCTGGCCCTACGCCCGCACCGGCGGGCTCGGCGAAGCGGTCGCCAGCCTCGCCACCTATCAGGCGCTGGCGGGCCTCCCGACCGTCGTGCTGATGCCCCTGTACCGGCAGGTCAGGAGCGTCGTGCGCTCCCTCGAGCCGTTCGGGACCACGCTGGCTGTGCAGGTCGGATCCGCGATGGAGCCGGCGCGCCTCCTCCGCCCCAAGGGTCGGGTGCGCGGGGCCAACGTCTTCTTCATCGATCATCCCGGGTTCTTCGATCGCCCCGGGCTGTACGGGGAAGGGAAGGACTACGACGACAACTATCGCCGCTTCGCGTTCCTCGCCCTCGCGGCGGTCGAAGCGTTGCCCCAGATCGCGCCCCAGGCCGCGATCCTCCACGCGCACGACTGGCACGCGGCGCTGGCCCTCGTCTACCTCCGCACGGTGTTCGCCACGCATTCCTACTACCGGCACGTGCCCGCCGTCCTCTCCGTGCACAACGCCGGCTTTCAGGGGCACTTCCCGGCGGAGACGCTGCCCCAGGTGAGCCTGCCCTGGGAGCTGTACACGTGGCGCGTGCTCGAGTGGTACAACCGGGTCAACTGGCTGAAGGGTGGCCTGACGTTCGCGGACGCGGTCGTGACGGTCAGCGCGACCCACGCGCGCGAGCTGCAGACGAGCGAGGGCGGCTTTGGGTTGGGGGAGACGTTTCATGCGCTGCGGGACCGGCTGTTCGGGATCGTGAATGGGATCGACCACGACCTCTGGGACCCGGCCCGGGACCGCGACATCGTCGCCCCCTTCAGCGCCAAGGACCTCGATGGAAAGGGGCGCTGTAAACAGGCGTTGCAGGAGCGCTTCGGGCTGGCGCAGCGTCCGGACCTGCCCGTGTTCGGCATGGCGGCGCGGCTGGTGGCGCAGAAGGGGCTCGATCTGCTGATCGACGGCCGCGCGCTCGGAGTCGCGGACGCGCAGTACGTCTTCCTGGGCCAGGGCGAGCCTCGCTACGTACAGCCGCTGCGCGCGCTCGCCACCCGCGTTCCCGACCGGATCGCCGTGGAAACGGGGTTCACCGATGCCCTGGAGCACGTCGTGATCGCCGGGGCGGACATGCTCCTGATGCCGTGCCAGTACGAGCCCTGCGGCCTGACGCAGATGCGCGCGCAACGCTATGGGACGCTGCCGCTCGCCCGCCGCACCGGCGGCCTGAACGACACCATCGACGACGGAGTGACCGGCTTCCTCTTCGATCAGTTCTCAGTCGACGCCCTGGCGCATACCCTCACGCGGGCCGTGCGCCACTACCGGGACGCTGCCGGCTGGCGCGCTCGCATGCGGAAGGCGATGGCCAAGAACTTCAGCTGGGAACGCTCGGCGCTGAAATACCTCGCCGTCTACCTCAAGGCGCTCGAGGTTGCCGAAGGCACGGGGCGCGCGACCGACTGATCAGTCGTGGCCGCCGATGTAGAGCCGGATCATCCGCTCCCAATACGGCCAGTCGTGCGACCAGCCGTCCCAGACCCGCAGGGCATGGCCGATCCCTTTCCCCCAGAGCAGGGCGGAAAACTCCTCGTTGTTGGGGTAGGCGGGATCGTCGCGGCCCACGGCCAGGATGATGTCCTGGCGGCGAAACGCATCGAGCCGGGCGGCATCGTGCTCGTGCCGCATGAAGTCGAACGGGTTGCACGCGTAGACGTTGTGATCGGAGTAGCCGCCGGTAAGCCGTTTGATGTCGAAGGTGCCGGAGAGGCCGATGATCCGGTTGACCAGGTGCGGATGACGCAACCCGAAGCACGCGGCGTGATAGGCGCCGAAGCTCGCCCCCATCGTGATCAGGAACGGTGTCGGGTTCTGGGCCGTCGTGAAGGGAACGACCTCGTCCCGCAGGTATTGGTCATACTGCAGGTGGCGGTAGGCGCGGGCGCCGGGATGCAGATGCTCGCCATACCAGCTTTCCTCGTGCACGTGATGGAGGCAGAACAGCTGAATCCATCCCTGCTCGAGGTGCGGTCCCAGCACCTCGGGACGGTGCATATGCCGATCGGTCCACTCGGTGTAGCTGCCGAGCGACGTCGGGAACACCAGCACCCGGGCCCCGGCGTGGCCCAACACCTGGAGCGTCATCTCCCGGTGCAGAGCCGGGCTGTAC
>Ga0187892_10008380_pt1 | contig 14179 bp, 8 predicted proteins | sample MA1701073metaG_FD_139345 | JGI IMG/M metagenome (GOLD analysis project Ga0187892, IMG submission 139345) | Bio-ooze microbial communities from a basaltic lava cave in the Kipuka Kanohina Cave System on the Island of Hawaii, USA - MA170107-3 metaG ... | reverse complement strand
TGACCTGTATGGGGTTGCAGTTGCGTCTCCCATGTCTCGGTGGGTGCACGTGCTCGCAACTGTAACAAGTGGGTGAAAAAAGCCACTTGCTCAGTTGGGGGCAGAAAACTGGACAAAGGCATACCAACCAGGACGCCTTCTTCACTCCGCAGGAGAGACGCTGCCGTCCGATTGATCTCTCGGATGATGCCGGCGATGTCTGTGATCACATAACCTTCGGAGGCAAGATCGAAAAGCTGATGAAAGTGGCGTCGCTCTATTTCCGCCATTCTGCGCGCCTGAGCGAGGGTTTCATTTTGGCGACGCAACTCTTCCTCAGCCACAGACAGTTCGCGCAATGCGAACTGCAATTGTTCAACCAATTGCCTTTGCTTGTCCTCGGTCAGCGTGCGCTGTCGGACAGCAGCAGTTTGCTGGTGAAGTTCATCTAGACGCCGTTGGAGGGACGCAATCGGTAAAGCTTTGGTCTGCGAGCCCATATTTTTTCTCGAGTTATTCTACCTGATATACCGTACTCCCAACACGCCCTGCATTATCGACTACTACCAGGTGGTGGGTGCCAATCTGTAACGGCAATAGTATTTGAGCACCAGGGGCACCGGTCGCAACCAGTTTCCCGTCTTGATACCAATACAAACGGGTAGGAGGAGTCCCACTTTGTACACGTAGTGGAATTTTTTGATCAGTGGCTGGCGCACTACGGCGGAGGCGATAAGGGGTCGAGATTGCTGGAGAAACAATAGTCAACGTTTCTCCTCCAGGGACCTCGTTGCAGAGCGGACTGAGCTGTGGCGTGCGGGGAAGCGGTTGTCCTTGTGCAGACCACCACGCCACCAGTTCAGGAGGGTACACGGTTACAATTTCTGCTCGATGAGGCCGGGAAGAGAGGCAAGCCCCAACAAGCTGATCGCCCGTTGTCGTATCTATAAACATGCGACGATGATACGAGCAGGAGGAGAGTTTTGACCGCCCAGGAAGAACGGAGACAGACTCCTGTAAGGGGCAAAATGGACTTGCCAGTTCATGGCTGAGCATACAAACTTTGACGGTTCCAAGGTGAAGATCGTGAGGCTGCACGAGTTGTGCCGTTCCTCCTTCGATAGCACGAAAGAGTGCAAACAGGAGAGGCGCGGCGTACTCTGAACCAGCAAGACCCTTTTGCCCACGCCCATCGAAGTTGCCCGCCCAGACCCCGATAGTGTAACGGGAAGAAAACCCAATACTCCACGCATCCCGATGTCCATAAGAAGTCCCTGTTTTCCAGGCAACAGCCGGAGCATCGCGGGTCAATCGCCATGACCGTGGCAAATCCGGACGCTGGACACCAGTAAGAATCCCTGCCGTCAACGCGGCTGCCTCCGCTGACAATAGGCGGTCTCCTGTACTCACGACGTTGGGTTGTAATTGGACAGCGCGGTGCTCTCCTCCAACTGCAAGCGTGGCATACAAATTAGTCAGGTCGAGGAGCGAGACTTCGCCACTTCCCAGAATCAGTGGCAAGCCGTAGCTCGACGATGGGCGATCCAGTGTTGTGAGTCCGCCACGCTGGAGCAGCCGATGAAAGGTTTCTACACCGACTGAGCTGAGCAGCCGCACTGCCGGAGCATTCAGTGATTGCACCAACGCCTCACGCATAGTGATGCGTCCGTGATACTGTCCATCGTAGTTCTCTGGAACATAGCCGGAGAAATCAGTTGGGATATCGAGCAGATAAGAGGCTGGAATCACCAGCCCGGCATCCATCGCCATGGCGTAGAGGAACGGTTTGAGCGTCGAGCCTGGCGACCGTCGGGCAGTCGCCCCGTTGACTTGCCCATCGTAAGCTTCCTCAAAAAAGTTCGGCGAGCCGACCATCGCTCGTACAGCACGATTTTCGTTCTCAATCACTACGATCGCTGCGCTCCCAATGCCGCGGTCGCGCAACGTTGCAACCCACAAGGCGGCCTGTTCTTCAGCAATCTTTTGTACCCGTTGATCGAGTGTGGTGTGGAGGCGGGGACTGTGCGGAAGGCGATCCAGGGCCAACTGGCAGAAATGAGGAGCGGTAAATGGTGAACGCCAGGAAACCATCGGCAGCGGATGACGGAGAGCATCAGCAACCGCCGATTCGGCAAAGACGGCACGCTGAGCCAGTTGTCGTAGCACCCGGTTCCGTATCGCCAAAGCTGCGGCTGGATTGCGCGCGGGATTATAGCTGTTTGGCGAGCGTGGCAGGACCGCTAACAGTGCGGCCTCACCGAGTGAGAGTTGCGCTGGCGTCTTGCCAAAGTACACATACGTGGCTGCGCCAATGCCCGCTACATTTCCGCCATACGGGGTGAGGTTGAGGTAGAGTTCGAGTAACTCCTCTTTGCTGAAGTGCCGTTCAAGTTGCAAGGCGCGAAATATCTCCCAGCACTTTGCCCAGAGCGTCCGCGATTTGGGTTCAGCCATCCGGGCGATTTGCATCGTGATCGTTGAAGCCCCAGATACCACTCTGCCGTGACGGATATTCGCCCACAGCGCTCGGACAACCGCCAAGGGATTCACACCGGGGTGTTGATAAAACCAGCGATCTTCTGAAGCGACAAGTGCACGGACGAAAACTGGGGCAACCTCGCTGATAGACACGGGGATACGCAACTGTTCATCAGCCGGCAGAAAGATGCGCAGTGGCACGCCTTCGCGGTCAGTCACGATAACCGCAGGTTGTCGATGTAAAGCAGTCAGGGGTAATGGAAACCACCAATCGAAGAATAGTAATAGGCCCCACCCTACTCCGATCACAATGGCTATTAGGAAGGCAACAGCGCGGAGGCGAAAAGGCTGCAGCGCGAGATGGTGAGGTTTTGTCATGATACGGGCGAGTCAATAAGGGGTTTCGAGTGTGGCTTTGGGTTTTAGGCGGTAGGATAACTAACAGACCTTACTCACGCGGATGGGTTGCTAGCCACTGTTCCAGATTCGCAGCCTCACGAAACTCTAATAATGCCTCCCCCAGAGCTTCCAATTGCGGTAAGCTGAGCTGTGCAACGCGTTCGACAAGGGCAGGGGTCAATTCCCCACAACGACGTTGAAGTAAGCGGAGAATCAATGTCGTGCCCTCCTCTTGTCGCCCTTCTTGTCGCCCTTCGGTAAAGACCTCTTGATAAAATCGGGTCTGTTTCAGATCAGTATCTGTCAATTCAAGCATGGCTTGGATCTCCTCTCGACTCAGCGTTGGTAGCTTGTACACGAGAATAGTTTCTATCAAATTCACTATGGTCGTCGTTAACCCTTTGTCAACAACTGTTTCTCCTCTGACCGAGGCCAACACCGTACTACAAGTCCAATCTTAAATCGAACTATGGAAGATTTATACATGTGCTCACTGTCTGCGCACCGTCTCCTGATTCTTGTCTCACTGCCGCACCTTGACAGTCATCATCCCACGCGCACCAGTGGCCCGAATCGTCGGGTCGTACATCGCCTCGGCCTGAACTGGTGGTAAGCGGAAGGTCCCTGGCGTCACCGCACGCAACAGCGTGTACGTTGTTCGCCACTCGTTGTTCGGCAGGTTGGTGAATAACAATACCCGATCATCACGCAGGTCGAGATGCGCAGGGTCGAGATTGGCATCGGTCACCCACGGCAACGTCTCAGTCGATTTCAAGCGTGGATTTTCCACTTCGACCCCGGCAGGTAGCAGATTCTGAATCACTACATTCTCCAGATTACCAGCGAGGCTCCGCACTTGGGTCTTCAGTACGATGAGATCACCTTGGGCGACATTTTCTACGTCTAACGGCCCACCAGTCCGGGTCATGAATGTACGCTGGATTTCCAGCCCGGCCTGCTCTGGACGAAACTTCGCATCGGTCGGTATCCCACGACTATGAATGGCATAGAACGCTGCACCAGGTTCGTATCCCGCGTCCATTTGAATCGTCACAGCCCCGGTTCCCTGGATACCTGAGAAGGTCACTGTCTTGTTGGTAAACGTGCCGATCACTTTCTCTCCCACGAGCACTTTGCCGGAGTAGGGTTTTTTCTGTGCCTGCTGTTGGAAAAACTGTCCCAACGCGACAAAGGTAAAGGCACTTTCTTGTGTCGTCCACCACAGAGTGGTTTGTGCGTCGCGTGCCAGGCGTTGCACGAGCTTCGGTACTCGTGGATCGGTGGGGGCAGCATCAAGGAAGGCTAACAGCAGCAGGGCACGATTGCGGATAGTTGAATTAAAATTGCTGCCCGTTTGCCGGGCGATTTGTTCGGCGTCTTCTATTCCCTTAGTGATTTCGGCCAGCACTTGGGTGTTGCCAGTCGCCGCATACGCGGCACCAAGTAATGCGCGAGATTCAGCCTTGAGCTTCTGGGTATGATGCTCACGCACGAAGTCCATCGAGCCCAGATCAGCTTTCCCAGCCCGTGCTGCGACGTAGAGGGCATACACCACTCGCTGTAGTTGTTCTCCGTCGGCATCAGGACTCGGTTTTGCTTCCCGCACAACAAATTCCAGCGCCCGGTCATACAAGAAATTTTCAACATGGTGGCCAGCACGACGGGCTTCTACCAGAAAGTGGGCGGCATAGACGCTTGCCCACGGTTCGAGGGTATCAGCATCCGGCCACATGGCGAACCCGCCGTCATGCATTTGCATCGTCGCTAAGCGACGAATGCCTTCCTGAATGAAGACGGTCGGGTCGTTCTTGGCAAACACTTCAGGATCGAGATCCTTGGCTAAGTCGCTAAAGTATACCAGTGGAAATGCTGCAGAGGTGGTTTGCTCCACGCACCCATAAGGATAATGCAGGAGATAACGCAGCTTGTCAGAGAACTGCACGAGCGGCAGCGGACTGAGGTGTACTTCGCGTCGCAAGGTTTCTGGCCGAAAGGCGTCAGCATCATCCAAAGCGAGCGTGGTCGTCTCTTGTGTCACATTGCCGATTTGTTCGATTGTCCGTGCTGGCAGATCGGCACGCAGCGACAAACTTCCTGTCGCGATGGTTTTTTCTCCGTTACCCTCAGCCGTGAGGATAAAGCGCACGTCTGCCGGAATGTCTCCACTCTTGATCGTAAAGTACACGGTCTTTTCGGCATTGTGCGCAATGACAAGAGATTGTGTCGCCTCTTTTTCGATGCTCACTGCCCCTTCTGTAACCAACGCGATGGAGAAAGTGCCTTCTTTACCCGTGTCGTTTCGTACGGTGACCGGAATTTGCACAGTTTCCTGGAATGATAGGAAGCGAGGGAAGGTCGGGAGCACAACCAACGGCGTCCGCACGCGGGTCGTCTGTGCGGCTGAGCCGAATTGTTTCCCTTGATAGGCCACGGCCATCAGTCGCAAGGCTCCTTGGAACTCCGGGATGTTGAATGTAACCGTGGCCTTACCTTCAGCATCAGTCGTGACCACACCAGACCAGAAGGCCACGGGTTCGACGCGACGAATCCCCTCAGTCCGCACGAACTGCGCAAGATCCCCCTCCCCTTCACCACCACCAGCCGGAGACTTCCCAACAATTTTCACCTCTGGCAACAGAAGGGAGAAAATGTCAAACGTTCGGACTCCTAGGGCGAGCTTCTGATAGAAGTGCGCGAATGGGTCCGGGGTTTTCTGGGCGATGAGTTGGAGAATCCCTTCGTCCACCGCGGCCACCGTCACACTGGAATCTGGTATCGTCGTTATCTGCACGGAGAGAAGCGACAAAGGACGGATTTCCTCCGGTGCCGCAATCTCAACCTTGAGCCGATTACTAGTCTGATCAACATTCAGCGGCACCGCACCAAATGCGCGGCCTGCCGTGCCTGGTTCCAAATCTTTGGCTGCCCGGATAAGGGTCGCTGTGACATACGCATTGGGACGATAATCGGCAGTGATCGGAATGGAGAGCGTCGCCGTGTTCCCAGACAGTTCATAGACTTGGACATAGGAAATCCCTTCCCGTTCAATCGTCACCAGCAGTTTGCCAGAGAAGGGCGCACGCACTTGCACGGCGGCGGTCTCACCGGGTTGGTACTCGGTCTTGTCCAGGCTGACTTCGAGGCGACCAGGACTCTTGACGGCCCATGGTGAATACCCCGATCCACTGACAAAGAACTCCAGTTGTGTAGCCGCGCCGGTGTCGGTATCGGTCAATGCCACACGGTAATCACCAAATTCTGCGGGGGTAAAAGTAAACTGACCGCGAGCAGCGCTTGCCGTAATCGCCTGGCTATCTAATAACACCGCTTCGCGGGTAGACTCGTAACGATAATTCCCAGAGTCAGTTCGTCGCAGCACTGTATGCCAGCGGTCACGGAAGAAATCCGCACGCAGCCTGCTCGCAGTGGCTTCTGTGCCATCTGGCCTCACTGCCACATACTCAAACGTGACGATCTGACGAGGCTCAGGATACCCCTCACCCAGACGGCGTAAGCCGACGTAATACGGATAGGGATGCACCGGAAGCCGTTGGAGAGCGGCAACTCCACGCCCGCCTTGTTCCCGCACTCGTGTGGTAATCACCGCAGTCAACGAGGACGGAACTTGTAATCCTGCTGGGACAGTGGCCGTAAAGGTTCGCTTCCCAGTTTCATCAAGTGTGCTTTCGTTAGAGAGGATTTCTCGGTCGTCGAATTTTCGCTCAGGGGTATAAAAAGTAAAACCGTCGTAGCCTTTGGGAGCGAAGGTTGCCGCGACCAGCCGCACTCGGCTTTCGACGGCAAGTCCGGCAGCAGGTGGACCAAAGAGGTAGGCACTCACCACATCGTAGACGATCTCTTCTCCGACCCCGACAGTGTCTTTCTTGGGAGCGATCTCAACTTTGATGCGGTCAGGTACGAACTCTTCGACTTGGAAGCGATACTGACCAATAACCTCCTCGCCAACGAGCAGTTCGAGCGAGTGATGGCCAGTACGTGCATAGACTGGTACTGGCAGGGTGAATGAGGCAGTTCCCCGTTCATTCATATCGAGCTTTACCGTTCCACGTTCATTTCCTTCCGGGTCACGATGACGTAAACGCAGCGGCATCGCTGGCGGTGGTTGTAGACTCCGGTCACGCACGATCGCTACGCCTTTGACGGTTTCGCCAGGGCGGTAAATGTCACGTTCGCCGTACAGGTAAGCGGTATAGCCACCTTTCGACAGTTCCGCGCCACCGACCTCGAACCCGGCGGTGTCAATCGACGCCAGGTTAAAGAGGAGGAAGCTGAGGTCGTTACCCTTCTCTACGATAATCATGTATGGCTGTTGTTTTTCCAAGATCTGGGCGAGGCCGTTGACCCGCCACATCCCTTCGGCATCGGTACGACCCGCAGCGATAGTCTGGTTTTGGCTGCTGATGAGCCGCACTTCCGCATCATCAATCGGGGCAAGATTAGCAAACGAAGAGACCCAGACGAGAAACTCACCCTTTCCTTGTTTGGCCACAATGCCCAGGTCGGTGAGCAACAGCCAGCGCGAGGTTCCGCGTGAGTTCTCAGCGCGGGTGACATTGATGCGGTACAGACCGGGTTTGTCTTCGCGGAAATAGGTATCGAGGGCCACAGGGGTGATGACACTCTGATTTCGTTCACCGCCTAACGGAATCGTCTGTGTCACCAAACGGTCTCCCAAGGCATGCGAAAGAGTTGAATCGTAATAATTATCCTCAGCGTAGGGATAGCCACTTTGATCAAACAAATAGAAGAGATTGTTGCGATAGACTCGATCAATTGTCAGTTGGGCTTCGGCGAGATTGACACTCTTGAGCGCAACCGCACGGTACCCACTTGCTGAAAGGAACATCCCTTGGTTCTGGAACGCCACTGTCGGTTCCAGATCGGGCATAGAGACAGAGACCTTGTACTCCTGCGGGAGGGCAGCCTCGTCTACCGCGGGCAGACCTTGGGCGATCTGTAGCTCATACTGCGCGCCAGGACGCACGCCACCAGTCAGAACTAGCTCAGTTCCTTCAGCCGACAAACGATACTTCGCCTCAGGAGTGAGGGTGAGGTATTTGCTCGCAATATCCGGGTTCACTGGCGAAGAGAAACGAATACGCACGGTAGATTCGGGGTCTCCGGAGATGGGCGAGACTCCACGCACTTCGAGCTTCTCTGATGAACCTAAGGGAATCAATTGTACCCAATCAGCTGCGAGAGGGATGTTCCCGCCCTCCGGCTTCAAATCGGACAGGATGGTGAGCGTGAGCTGGCGTTCTTGTTTCTGCTTCTCAATCGGCTTGCTACGAAAACCGATTACCTGGCTGCGGTAGCCCGTCTCTAACTCGATAGCAATTGGGTTTTGCTCTCCTTGAAGGGGGTCAATGAGTCGTATTTTGCTGATCAGCACATCTGGATTGACTGGATAGTTAAACCGCGCATTCCCACGAATAATGACCTGTGGCTTCTTCTCTGCGTCAGGAACTACCTCTTCGCTGATATCTATCTTTTCGATCTTAAAGTCGTCGGTACGAACGGTGAACGTTAGTTTGTCGAGGGTTTGCGTGGGTTTGAGAATCCGCTCGGGGATGAGATCCACCCGATACTCGGTCGCCATAGCAAACCGATCGGTTGTCTCAAACCGTAAGACGTTCGCCCCCTGCCATTTCCAGGCACCGCCGAGAGGCGGCACTATGGTTGCCGGATCACGACCGAGAATCTCTCCAACATGACCTTCCCCGAGAGGGCGGTCGAAAACAACAGTCAGGGTTCGCCACTGTTCTCGATCAAGGGCGACATCAAGAACCGCAACCTGCTCGCCCCCGCGCTTGCCCACGCCAATCCAGTCTGGTTTGCGGTCATGGACAACAATGGCCAAGAGAACGACCACAATCAATGCGAGCGCCGTAAGCGCGAGATTCTTCCGATCGGCAAACCATGTCCCCATAAACCAATCCTTCTCCTTTACTCCGGTGGTAGTGGGATACGATCTTCAACACACACCATGTGATCCTGACTCGCTTCTTTCTATAGCACATTTCATCGTCAACGAGAGTCGTATTCGGCAGAAAATAAAGGAAATCGCGCTTTTCGCCGATCTCAAAATTAGGGATAGAGGCTTGTTTGGCCCCAGGAAACAGGGTAGAGACGAGAGGAGAGCGAAAAGTGGCAATCAGGTTTCTCTCACAGAGAGCGAAACAATGCGAGTGACGGTTCTGGGCGCAGGCGACGCCTTTAGTAGTGGAGGCCGGAGACAAAGCGGCTACCTTGTCGAGACGCAGGGGAAAGGTCTGCTTCTCGACTGCGGTACGACCACCTTGCTTGCTTTGAAAACATTGGGCATCCCTGCCGAGCGGATCGACCTGATCGCTATCAGTCACCTTCACGGTGACCACTTTGGTGGGCTTTCTTTTCTGTTCCTGGAGTATACCTATGAACAGCCTCGAACCAAACCGCTCGTAATTGCTGGCCCGCCAGGAATTGAGGAACGAGTCCGAACCCTACATAGCGCTATGTATCGTGAACTTGCCGCTCGTGGGACTCCGTTTCCGTTATCGTTCCATGAATTTACCCCTGGGCAGAGTCAGGCTCTTAACGGATTCAAATTCACCCCTTTCCGCGTTCCTCATCAAGAGAAAGATGTTTCACTTGGGTATCGAGTCCAGACGCAGGGAAAAGCCGTTCTGTATTCTGGGGATTGTGGGTGGAATGAAGGCTTAATTACCCACTCTAAGGGCACTGACTTATTCATTTGTGAGTGTTGTTACTTCGCCACCCGCACCACTTTTCATGTCAGTTATCCTCAAATTGTCGAGCAGCAGCGTCGCCTGGGTTGTAAGCGGCTTATTCTGAGTCACATTGGCCGCGAAGTTCTCGAACGCATGCCAGAAGTTGCCATCGAGTGTGCCTACGACGGTTTGGTCATAGACCTGTAAAGCCTCGTCTCCCTATCGGAGCAGAGATCAAGAAACCTCGTATGCGCATTCTTGCTTTTCTTTTGTCCCTATCCCTGTCCGTCGTTGCTTTATCGGCCCCTGGGCAGAGCTTCCAGGAGATGGGAGGTCCGCCCTTAATTATTCGGATTACAGGAATCTTCCTCAGTGCTGAAGCCGCCAAGAAACATTCTTCCCTTATCGAGTTGCGGGTAAACGAACAGCTTCTGACGCTCCATGTTCGCGAGGTCCGCTCGCCCACAGACCCAACCCAAGGCCGATCTGCTTTACGAAACCTTGGCGGGTTTCTCATCGTGAAAGGGCCAGCAGAAACAGTCAATCTTCTGCTCAGCCAGGCAACCACGAGCGAACCGTTCGTGCTCGAAGGGCGACTATACGAAAAAGAGCGCGTGCTGATGTTGACTGCTGTCGAGTTGGTCAAGTGATCGGGAGTGTTGGAGCATTGGCGCAGTGGGCCATTGACTTGATCTCGATCGCTCTCCGCACTACAAAAGAGCAATGAAGAAACTGAATATCCATGAAGTAAAAACTCACCTCTCTCGTTATCTGCCCTTGTTGGAAAAGGGAGAAACAATTCTCTTGTGCAAACGAAATGTTCCCATAGCGGAAATTCGTCCGCTCCCTCCAACACGCAAAGCGAAGCGTCCGATTGGGCTTGCCAAGGGAGAGTTTACTGTGCCTCCTGGGTTTTTTGAGCCCCTGCCGGACGACCTTCTCGCTGCTTTTGCAGGAGAGGAACAGTGAGAATTTTGTTGGATACGTGTACGTTCTTATGGCTCATCACTGACGCTCCAGACCTTTCTAATCCTGCCCGAGAGGTATTTGTTGAGGAAGAGAACGAAGGTTATCTGAGTGCAGTCTCTACTTGGGAGATCGCCATCAAGCACACTCTAGGGCGACTCCCCTTGCCAGCGTCGCCGGAGCGGTACATCCCTGATCAACGAGCCAAACATGACATTGCTTTCCTTCCTCTGCAGGAGGAAGCAACCCTTTCTCTCAAGCGACTTTCTCGGATTCACAAAGATCCGTTTGACCGCATGCTTATCTGTCAAGCGCTCGTGCACGACTTGGTGATCCTCACTCCCGATCCCCTTATTTCTCAGTATCCCATTAAGACAATATGGTAGATGAGGAAGAATGGCTTAGTTCAATTCCTCAATCAGCGCTTTCGCCTCTTGCAAATCTTTCGTGTCAAATCCTTCGGTGAACCAGTTATAAACGTCTGCCAACAGCTTGTGAGCTTCGGTCTTCTTCCCTTGCTGCTGCCACAGCCGTGCGAGGCTGGTTGACGCGCGTAGCTCCCAGGACTTGGCCTGCTGCTTCTGCGCAATCTCAATAGCCCTGAGAAAATACGCCTCCGCTTCCGATTGCGGATTGGGGAATGCAGATTGCGGATTATTAATTTGAAACTTGGAACCTTGAACTTGGAACTTTTGCAGTGTCAGTTCGCCTTTGAGCCGATACAGCTCGGCCTTAAAAACCCGCAGCTCGCTTTTGTCTATCAAATCTAATGCTTCTGCTACCACAACCAAGCCTTCTTCACTTTGCCCTGTTCTCCTGCATGCTTCAGCTAGTAAGACAAGCCAATAGGTTTCCTCTACTTCTATCCCTATAGCCCGTTTCGTCGTCAGGTTTTCACGTATCCGCACCATCCCCTCCTCTCCCTGTCCTTGTTCGACCTGAGTCCAACCGAGGATAGCGAGTCCCCACAGTAGGAAGAATGACAACCCCTGTTCGGTACAAACCGCTATTAAGGTTTCCGTCTGCTCGCGGGCACTCTGTACATCTCGGCAGAGTTGGTGGAGCCGAGCGGCCCAACTAAGCGCATAGGCTAAGCTCCCGGAATGCGACAATTCTCGGGCCAGTGTGAGGGCACCTTGTACTCTCTTCAGAGCTTGGTCGGGGTATCCCAACACCCACAGAGTTGCCGCCACGTATCCCTGGCAAAGTACTCTGGAGTCAGTCACAGAAACGAAAGCTAGTGACTGATGCTGTTGGTTATCGTAAAGCATCAGGACTTTGTGAAAGTGTTCCAATGCGGAAAGCAAATCTCCATTCCAGTACAAAGCTACCCCCCATACTCTATAGGCAAATATGAGAGCAGATGGATCTTGGGTGTTCTGGGCCAAGCGCAAAAGCTGTTCCGCCATTTCTCGTGCTGTTTGAATATCTCCCCGCATACTGTAAAAAGAACGTAACTACTCAGCCCTTTTCGTCCCGGAGGGACGGGTGATGGTAGCCGGGGGTTTTAACCCCTGGTACGAATGACCTCACCCCCTCTCCGCGTCGCGCAGCGACGCAATGGGTATAATGATGCCGCTCTCCCGGCCTTAAAAGGCCGGGCTACCTTCAATCGCCGCTCTGCGGCTGAGTAGTTACAAAAGAACAAAGACCAAACAGAACTGGGACGAGTTGCGGAGCCTCTCCTACCTGTTGACACAACTCTTGCGCTCGGCAATACGCATTTTCTACTTCCGGAGCAGCGTACCCTTTGGTGGCCATCAGCGAAGTACTCAGAGCGAGTTGTAGGGCGAGTTCTTGTTGAGCACGATCTAAAGTGTCAGGTAAAGCCTTGAGCAATACTAACCCTTTGGTCAGATGACTAATCGCTTCCACATGCGCTGAGCGCTTAACAGCTTGTTGCCCCGCTTGCTGCCAATACGGAACCGCCTGTTCGGTGAGTCCGGCTTCGGTGTAGTGATGCGCAAGCAGCTCAGGCTGATTTGCTTTGGTGTCTGAAAACCGTTCCTCTAGCACCTGAGCGATCTGCTGGTGATACTGCTGGCGTGTGCTCTTGAGCAGCGATTGATGTGCCGTGTCTTGGATGAGGGCATGCTTGAAGAAGTAGCGAGTTTGTTGTCCGACACCACGCTGATAAAGAATCTCGGCCTCCACGAGTTTGGCGAGAGTGGACTGTAAATCGGCTTCACTGCTCGGCGTGACCGCACGCAGCAGCTCATAGGAGAAATCTCGTCCTACCGTCGCCCCGAGTTGGGCAATCTGTCGTGCCGTGGATAGGCGATCGAGTCGGGCCATCAGCGCATCGTGCAGCGTTGTAGGAATGGGAATAGCCTGGAGAGCCCTGCTGTCCTGTGACCCTATAGACTCTATGGACTCAAGAGACTCCAAGACTGTTTTCGTTAATTCCTCCACTAACAACGGCACGCCGTCTGTCTTAATACGAATCTGTTCGATAACCTCTAGTGACAACGGACTGCTTGCTGTTGCCTGTGCAATCATCGCTTCGACCTGCTTCTTGCCCAACCGGTTGAGCACGAGTTGAGAAATATGCGAACGAGGCTTCCATGGTGGAAGAAATTCCGGACGAAAGGTAAGGATCAAGAGCAGCTTGGTCGTAGGAATCTGCTCGATGAGGAGCGTCAGAAACTCTAACGACGACGGATCAGCCCAGTGCAGGTCTTCCCACACCGATACCGTTGCTTGTTGCTCTGCTTGCGCTACGAACAATTGCACCAGTGCCTGCAACGTCCGCTCCTTCTGCTTCTGTGGCGTGAGATTGAGTGGCGGAGATTGTGCCGGTGTCGGTAGAGAGAGCAGAGCGGTAAACAGCGGCAATGACTCCTGCAGGTCATACAAGGCCAAGGCGTGTTCTAGCTTGGTCACCTTTTCGCCGTCTGTATCCTGGCGTGTGAGAAGCAACGTGCGCTGTAAAGCTTCGATGAGTGGATACAAGGCACTGTGCTGATGATACAATGAGCAGCGGGCTTCAAAGAGTAAGGAGCCTTCACTGATAACGTGTTCTCTCAGCGTGTAGGCGAGCCGCGATTTGCCAATGCCAGACTCTCCGCTGAGGAGCACGACTTGTCCTCGGCCTTCTTTTGTCTGTTCCCAACGGTCGAGTAAGAGACCGACTTCCTGCTCGCGTCCGACTAACGGAGTGAGGGTGGTTCTGTCAGCCAGTCCGTCCGTCTGTCGTTCACTCTGCACATGGTAGACGGAAATAGGGGTAGCGATGCCTTTGACCAGATGCGAGCCGAAGGGCTGACAGTCAAACTGGTTATCAACTAAGCGTTGTGTCACCGCGCTGATGAAAACCGTATTGGGTTCGGCTAACCCTTGAATGCGTGCGGCAAGGTTGGGGGTTTCGCCCAGCGCGAGTAGCTCGCGCTTTTCGCTGCTGCCGATTTCACCCACGACAACCAGGCCGGTATGGATGCCGATACGGACTTGGAGGGGTTTTCCCTTCGCCCCCTCACCCTGTCCCTCTCCCATGAGGGGAGAGGGAACGTGTTCCTCCGGTAACCCTGCTTGACGTCGGTCGTAGAAAGCCAATTCAAACGTAAGACAAAGACCGCACTGCGAGTGATAGCAGTTGAAGGGTTCCTGTTCGATGACCGCTTCCCGTC
>Ga0187892_10008379_pt1 | contig 14179 bp, 12 predicted proteins | sample MA1701073metaG_FD_139345 | JGI IMG/M metagenome (GOLD analysis project Ga0187892, IMG submission 139345) | Bio-ooze microbial communities from a basaltic lava cave in the Kipuka Kanohina Cave System on the Island of Hawaii, USA - MA170107-3 metaG ... | reverse complement strand
CAGAGGATTCGCGCTGTAGCCGAGGAACTTCTCGGCCCGGGTATAGTCGGCGGCGGTCAGGGCGGGACGTTCCTGGGCCCAGCCAGGCACGACGAACGCAAACGCAACAGTGGCAACGAGCGAGGGCGCGCGCATGCAGTCGTCCCGGGGCTGAAGACTCCGGCAATATGCTGGGCTAACCCGCCTTCTTCCAGTACCTCGCGAGTCCCTGCCAGCAAGCCTGGACTCCCGCGGCACTGAGGACGTCTTCCCCGGCCCTCCGAGGGGGGAGTTTTCCGTCGAGCCAGCTACGCAGCCGCTCCTCGAACCAGAGGAACCGGTCCTCGTCCGATCCGGACTGGGCGAGCGCGTCGCGGGCGTACCCGGCCCAGGCGAGCAGGCCTTCGCGCAAATCGGCGAAGTGGCGTACCGGGTCCGGCCAGATCCCGAAGTGGGTGAGGGCGAGGTGCTCCGGCCGCCAGCGCAGGATGAGCTCGATGGACGTGAGCCACGACGAGAGGTCGAAGTCGGGTGGCGGGGTGACGGGAAGCACCACGCGGTTCCCCGGATCCCGAATTCCTGCCGTATCACCGACAAATGCGATGCGACGGGCCGCGTCGAAGTAGCTCACGTGATGCCAGGCGTGCCCTGGCGTGTACGCCACCTCGAGCTCCACCCCTCCGATCGCCAGCGATTCTCCACCGTGCAGCACCCGGAGCTGGCCCGGCGGGACGGGGGCGATCTCCCCCCACAGCGTTTCCATCCGGTCTCCGTAGAGCCGGGTCGCGCTGGAGATCAGCTTCGAAGGGTCGGCCAGGTGTCCGGCGCCCTTCTCATGCACGTGGACCGTGAGACCGGGGTTCTCGCGCGCGAGGACTCCGGTGGCGCCCGCATGATCCAGATGGATGTGGGTGAGGCACAGCGCGGCGAGAGAGCCGGTGTGGTGACCGCGACGACGAAGGGCATCGCGAAGACGCGGCAGGGTCGCCGCGGGTCCGGGATCCACCAGGACAGGACCGACATCGGTCTCCCGCAGGTAAGTGGTGATGGACGCTGGGCGCCCCAGATGTTCGAGGTCAATGGCGATCCACCCGGGGTCGTTGGCAGGCATATCTTATATATATGGCGCTCGTCGTCGGCGTCGTCGGACTCGGCGCAATGGGCTCCATGACAGCCCTGGAGCTGGTGTTGCGGGGCCACCGCGTGATCGGCTTCGATCGCTTCCGCCCCCCGCATGCATTCGGGTCCTCCACCGGCAAGACCCGGATCATCCGCGAAGCTTACTTCGAGCATCCCCTCTACGTCCCTCTGGTTCAGCGCGCGTACGAGCGTTGGGATGCCCTGGAGCGCGACGGGCCAGGACCGGGGTCGTTGCTGCTGCGCACCGGCGGACTCATGATCGGGCCGCCTGGGCAGAGGCTGGTTAGCGGTGCGCGCACCAGCGCACTCGAACACGGCCTGGTATTCGAGGAGCTCTCTCCCGCCGACATGCACCGCAGGTTTCCGCGGTTTCACCTGGGACAGTCGGAATGTGCCATTTGGGAACCGCGGGCCGGAGTGTTGTATCCCGAAGTGGCCATCGCGTCCGCCCTGACGCGTGCGGTCGGAGCGGGAGCGGAGCTCCATTTCGGTGAGGCGGTGCGGGAGTGGAAAAGCGGCACCGACCTTCGGCTGCAGACCGACGCCGAGACCTATCGCGTCGATCGCGTCATCCTCACGGCCGGTGCCTGGATGGCGACCGAGCTGCCGCGGATCCGTTTGCCGCTCACCGTCGCTCGCCAGGCCCTGTTCTGGTTCGCGGGGGGGCAAGGGGCCGGGGGAGCCGGTCCCGCGGAGCTGCCCATTTTCATCTGGGAGTGGGAACCCGAAAGAATGTTCTACGGCTTTCCGGATCTCGGGGACGGTGTCAAGGTGGCGATTCACCACGAGGGAACGGCCGTGAGTCCCGGGGACGAGCGACAAGAAGCGGATCCCCGAGAGGCAGAGCCGCTGCTGGAGGCTCTGTCGAGCCGGATCCCCGGCCTCGGACCGGTGCGTGAAGCCACCACATGTCTCTACACCAATACCCCGAATGGTGATTTTCTCATTGACCGGCACCCCGACGACGAGCGGGTGGTCCTCGCCAGTCCCTGCTCCGGCCACGGATTCAAATTCGCTCCGGCCCTCGCCGAAGTGCTGGCCGACCTGGTGGAGGCAAAGTCGCCCGGTTTCGATCTGAGGCCTTTTCGATTGGACCGGTTTGTCTGACGCTATAATTCCCTTTGTGACTGCCGCGCCTCCGATCGGCGGGCCGGCCCTCCACGCCTTGCTCGCCGGAGCGATCGATTACGCAGGGCTGTTCCCTCCGGCAGCGCTCGACCTCCCAGCCGCCGTAGCGAACTATCTCCAGTACCGGGAGTCCGGCGACGCCTGGGCGCTCGGAAAGTTCGTGATTCCTGCCACGTCGCTCGAAGTGTTGGGCTCCATCCTCGCCTCCCGGGGACCGTTCGGGGAGCCGGTAGCCGCCTCGGTGCTCCTCGGAGCCCAAGTCGCCTCGGACCTGCAACGCGTCAGGGCATTCGGGGCGAGTCCGGCGGGCCGGCTCGTGAACATTCAATCGGTCGAGTGGAAGGCTACCGCCGGGGACCTGGAGCAGGTCCTCAGCGAGACGACCGGGAGGTGGGCGTGCTACGTCGAGCTCCCGGTGTCCGAAGATCTCGACGGAGCGTTCGCCGAGCTCTCCCGCAAGGGTGCACGTGCCAAAGTCAGAACCGGCGGGATCCACCAGGCAGCCTTTCCACCAGCCGACATGCTCAGCCGGTTTCTGTCTGTGGCGGCACGCAGCAAGGTGCCCTTCAAGGCGACCGCCGGATTGCACCACGCCCTCGGCGGGCACTACCCGCTGACCTATGAGCCGGCGGCGCCGACGGGAACCATGTACGGGTACCTCAATGTGATGCTTGCCGCCTTGATTCTATGGGACCACGGAGGCGCGCTGTCGCCATCGGTGGACGCTGCACTCCGGGAGTCCTCCCCGGCTGCCTTTTCGTGGAGGCCGGACGCCCTCTATTGGCGTGACCAACGATTCGACATCGCCAGGTTGTCGGCGTTCCGCCGCCGCATGTTCCACGGCTTCGGCTCCTGCTCATTTCGGGAGCCCCTCGATGACCCCACCCTGTTGAACGCGCGGTGACACTGTACCTCGACGAGTCCCACGATCTCCGGATCGGTTCCTGGGTGCCCTCGGCCCAGCGCGCCGACGGGGACTTCCCGCTCCAGAATCTGCCGCTCGGGGTCTTTCGGAAGAACGGCGCCGGCGACGCCCACATCGGCACGGCCATTGGCGATCAGATTCTCGATCTGCACCGTGCCGTGTCGGTGGGAGCGCTGTCCATCCCCGCGAATCTTCACCCTGCCATCCTTGCGCCGAGGCTCAACGACCTGCTGAGCCGGGGACGGCATGTCATGCGGGCCGTTCGAGCCGCGGTCCACGCGCTGTTGCGCGCCGATTCGCATCTCCCGCGCCCCCCGGAGGAGTGCCTCGTTCCCATCGCCGGTGCCGACCTGCTGCTGCCCATCGACGTCGGCGATTACACCGATTTCTACTCCTCGATTCACCACGCCAGGAATGTCGGGAGCATGCTGCGTCCCGATCAGCCGCTCTTGCCAAACTACCAATGGGTACCGATCGGCTATCATGGCCGCGCCTCGTCGCTGGTGGTGGCGGGATCTCCGGTCCGACGGCCATCGGGGCAATCGGCGACCGACGACGCGTCGGCCCCCGCCTTCGGTCCTACCCGGTCGCTCGATTATGAGTGCGAAGTCGGCATGTGGGTCGGTCGCGGTAACCCGCTGGGCCGGCCGGTGCCGATCGCCGAAGCCGAGGAGCATCTCGCGGGCCTGTGCCTGGTCAATGATTGGTCGGCTCGGGACATTCAACGGTGGGAATACCAGCCGCTGGGGCCATTCCTGTCGAAGAGCTTCGCTACCAGTGTGAGTCCGTGGCTGATCACCCTCGACGCGCTCGAGCCGTTCCGAACCGCTCCCCCGGTTCGGCCGAGCGGGGATCCTCAACCCCTCCCGTACCTGGACGACGGAGCGAACCGGGATCGAAGCGCGGTCGCAATGGTCCTGGAGGTCTGGCTCAGCTCCCGCCACATGCGGGAGCAAGGGCTTCCACCTGATCGCCTCAGTCGGGCCCAATTCGCCGAGCAGTACTGGACCCCGGCGCAACTGCTCACGCATCACGCCAGCAATGGATGCAACCTTCGTCCGGGGGATCTTCTGGCGAGCGGCACGGTGTCCGGTGCCGGCCCGGAGTCGCAAGGCTGTCTCCTCGAGCTGACCCGTCGGGGAAGCCTTCCCCTCACGCTGAGCAGCAAGGAGACTCGGCGGTTTCTCGAGGATGGTGATGAGGTGACACTCAGGGGGCGCTGCGAGCGGGAAGGATTCGCCTCGATCGGGTTCGGTGACTGCAAGGGCGCGGTGCTCCCGGCCGAATGAATCGTCTCGTCCGGATTACCTACCTCGAGATGCGGGCGCGCGCTGAGCTGCGGCTGGTTCGTGACGCTCCCCCCGATGTGCTCCTCCTGCGGGCCGGGGTTCCGTCTCCGGAGTTGGGGCGGTTTCTCTATGCATCGGTAGGAGGGGAATGGTACTGGCGGGAGCGCCTCGCCTGGACCTACGACCGCTGGATGACCTGGCTCTCCCGCCCCGAAGTGGAAACCTGGGTTGTCTATCATCGCGGAACTCCGGCCGGATATTTTGAGCTCGAAGCCCAGCCGGAAGGCAACGTGCAGATCACCTATTTCGGCTTGCTGCCCGGCTTCATCGGGAAGCGTCTGGGTGGCTATCTGCTGAGTCATGCGATCGATCGAGCATGGAGGTTCGGACCAGCGGTCCAGCGCGTCTGGGTACACACGTGTACCCTGGATCACCCCGGCGCTCTTCCCAACTATCTCGCGCGGGGATTCAAGGTCTTCCGGGAGGAGGAGCATACCGTGGATCTCCCGGATTCCCCGCCGGGGCCATGGCCCGGCTCCCTGCGAAGCCCGAGTGTCGGAAGCGGTGTGGAGGGGGGGCGTCCCCGATGAACCTCGCCGATCTACGGCGCGACTATGCTCGAGCGGCCCTCGACGAAACGTCGGTGAGTCGCGACCCGCTCCGCCAGTTCCTCACCTGGCTGGACGAGGCGGGTAAAGCCCTTGTCCACGAACCGAACGCGATGGCCCTCGCGACCTCCACCGCCGCAGGCGCTCCGTCGGTCCGGATGGTCCTTCTCAAGGGCGCGGATGAGCGGGGCCTCGTCTTTTTCTGCGACCGGAGGAGCCGAAAGGCCGCCGAGCTGGCCGCGAATCCCGAAGCTGCCCTGGTCTTCTGGTGGAGCGAGCTCGAGCGCCAGGTCCGGATCACTGGGCCGGTGGGAACCATCGGCGATCAGGAATCCGACGCGTACTTTCGGACCCGGCCCGAAGGCAGCCGGCTGAGTGCGTGGGCGTCGCATCAGAGCCAGGTGATTGCGGACCGGGCGACGCTCGATGGCCAGTGGCAGGCGGTGGAACAGCGCTTTCGAGGCGGGGACATCCCGAGGCCGCCCCACTGGGGAGGGTTCCGCCTGGTCCCGCGGGAATTCGAGTTCTGGCAAGGCCGCCCAAACCGCCTGCACGACCGGATGCGCTATCGCTCGGTCGGCAGCGAATGGATCCTCGAACGCCTGAGTCCTTGAGCGGCCCCCCCCTTCCCCCCCCGGTGTCGCATCGCGGAATTCAGCTCGCCCGCACCGGTCTCATCACCAACGGCCTGCTCGCCCTGGCCAAGCTGCTGGCGGGCATCTTGGGGAATTCCTACGCGTTGATCGCCGATGCGGTTGAATCGGTGGCCGACATTTTTTCTTCGCTCGTGGTCTGGAGCGGCTTGCGGATCTCCTCCCGCGACGCAGATCAGAAGTACCCCTTCGGGTACGGCAAGGCGGAGTCGGTCTCTTCGGCGATCGTCGGCATGATGCTGGTCATGGCCGCCATTGGGATCGCCATCGAAGCGGTGCGCGAGATCGTGATTCCCCATCATGCGCCCGCCCCGTTCACCCTGATCGTGTTGATTGCCGTGGTGGCGATCAAGGAAGCGATGTTTCGATGGGTCTTCCGCAACGCCACCGAGCTGGGGAGTCCAGCCGTCGCGGCCGATGCCTGGCACCACCGCTCCGACGCGATCACGTCCGCGGCGGCATTCATCGGCATCTCGGTCGCCCTGATCGGCGGTCCCGGCTGGGAAGAAGCCGATGACTGGGCCGCCCTCTTTGCCTCCGGGATCATCCTCATCAACGGGGTGCGCATCATCCGGCCCGCGCTCGCAGACCTCATGGACCAGTCGCCGGAGGAGGAGGTCTTCCGGGCCATCGAGGCATCCGCGCGAGGTGTTGAAGGCGTGCTGGCGACCGAAAAGCTCAGGATCCGCAAAAGCGGGCCTCGCTATCTCCTCGAGCTTCACGTTCAGGCCGATCCGTCCTTGTCCCTCCACGACGCCCACATTCTGAGTGGCCGGGTCAAGTCGGCGATTCGAGGTGCGGTCCCGAGGGTGGAAACCGTGCTGGTTCACATGGAACCCTACGAAGGGACATGAATCTGGTCGGGCGGTTTGGCCAGGTCTTGAGCGGGATGGACCTCCCTCCCGGTCCCGTGTTGCTGGCGGTCTCGGGCGGAGTGGACTCCCTGGTTCTGCTGGACCTCATGGCGCACGCTCCCGCGGCGGCCGGCCTGGAGCTTCACGTCGGCCACGTGGATCATGGGATCCACCCGGACAGCGCCGCAGTCGCGCGGGCCGTTGAGGTCGTGGCGGGCCGTTACCGGATTCCCTGCCGCCAGGACGTTCTCCACCTCGGTCCGGACGCCAGCGAGAGTATCGCGCGCGTCGCGCGCTACGCCTCCCTTCGCCGCATGGCGGATGAGATCGGGGCCGCATCCATTGTCACCGCCCACCATCGCGACGATCAGATCGAAACCGTGCTCATGCGGTTTCTCGGGGGCTCCGGTCCTGCGGGTCTGGCAGGAATGGCACCTCGCGCGGGACGGATCGTACGCCCGCTGCTCTCCTTCTGGCGCGTGGAGCTCGTTCGTCACGCGGAATCCCTGGGCGTGACCCCGTGGGAAGACCCCGCGAACCGGGACCTGCGCCACACCCGCGCCTGGGTTCGTCACGAGCTGTTGCCCATGCTGCGGCACCGGATCGCCGATTTCGAGGGCCGGCTTCTCGAGGTCGCCGAGCAGGCCGCCCGCGACCGAGCGGCGTGGGATACGGTTCTCCACATGCTCCCGGGGCTCGATCTCCGCTCCGAGTGCGACGGCGTTTCCGTTGCTGCGTCCCCCCTGGGTGGGTATGATTCGGCAGTTGTACGGGCCTTGCTCGGCGCCCTTGGGCGCCGTTTCGGATTCGTCGTGGGCCCCATGCGGGCGGCTCGAGTCGAGCAACTGCTGGCGGGCGGCCGGAGCGGAGCGGTTGCGCAGCTGGGGCAAGGCTGCGCTGCAGAGCTCTCGTTCGGCCGCCTCCGTCTCTTTCGGGAAGCCACCAGCGGCGAGGGCGGCCGGGGTCCGGATTGGGTCCCCACCGAGATCGGTGGAGGAGGGGAGAGGGCGGGGAACGGGAAGGGCGAAGGAAACCTCCAGGCAGGGATCTGGCATCTCTCCTGGAGGGAGGATCGAGCCCCGGAACGGCTGGAAAGGGCTTCCGCGACGAGCTGGTTTGCCCCGGGTGCGTACCTGGTCAGGCGGTGGGCTGCGGGAGATCGGCTGCGGCCGTTGGGTGGAACCGGAAGGAGACTTGTGGTGCGTTGCATGCAAGACGCTCGGATCGCGCGACACGAACGGGCTGCGTGGCCCGTCCTCGAAAGGGGCGGCACGATCGTCTGGGTGCCGGAGGTGTGCCGGTCGGCCGATCATCTCCCCGCGCCGGGTGCTGCGGCGCTCCGCATCGATGCCTACCGCGCCTGAAGTCCTCCGCCGGACCGGCGGCCAGACGATCAAGTCCATCGTCTATGACGAGGCGGCGATCGCGGCCAAGGTCGCGGAACTCGGGTCTCAGATCACGGGCGCCTACCCCGAAGGCGACTTGCTGGTCCTCGGGTTGCTCAAGGGGAGCTTCATCTTTCTGGGTGACCTGGTTCGCAAGATCGAGCGGCCCTTGCAGGTCGATTTCCTGGTGGCGAGCTCGTATGGATCGGGCATGACGACGTCGGGGACCGTGCGGCTGTTGTACGATCCGGAAACCAGGCTGGAGGGCAAACACATCGTGCTGGTGGAGGACATCGTGGACAGCGGCAACACGATTCGGAAGCTGGTCGGGCTGCTGCGCGAACGGCGGCCGGCCTCCCTTGCCGTGTGTGCGCTGCTGGACAAAGTGGCGATGCACGAGCCCATGCCGGAGGTACGGTTTGTCGGTTTCCAGGCCCCCACCGCCTTCCTGGTGGGATACGGCCTGGATCATGCGGAGAACTTCCGGCATCTTCCTTTCATCGCGGACCTGACGTAAATGCAGCAGCGACCCTCTCCCCAGAAGCCACCTGCCCCGAACTGGGCCGGCATCAGCAAGAACCTCGCGCTCTGGCTGCTGGTAGCGCTGCTCGTGGTGTTCCTCGTCAGTATGATGAGCAAGCAAAGCGGCAGCTCCGCCGAGCTCAGCTATACCGAATTCAATCGCCAGGTCGAAGCCGGCAACATCAAGTCGGTCGAGATTTACGACGGCAAGATCGGGAAGGGTGAGTTCCGGAGCCCGCTGCTCCGCGGGAACGACCGCAGCAACAACTTCAACGTGATGTTCCCGGCCGGGGCCATCGACAACGCCTACCTCCGGCAGCTCGATTCCGCGGGCGTGATCATCGAAGCCAAGCCGGCGAAGAGCGGGTTGCTGACGCTGCTGATCGGGATTCTCCCCTGGGTGGTGATACTCGCCCTCTGGTTTGTCTTCCTCCGGCAGATGCAGTCGGGCGGCAACCGCGCCTTTGCCTTCGGGAAGTCCAAGGCTCGGCTGCTCGCCGGCGACACGCCCAAGGTGACGTTCGCCGACGTGGCCGGGGCCGACGAAGCCAAAGTCGAGCTGCAGGAGATCATCGAGTTCCTCAAGGATCCCCAGAAATTCACCCGGCTGGGCGGACGCCTGCCCAAAGGCGCGTTGCTGGTTGGTCCTCCGGGAACCGGCAAGACCCTGCTGGCGAAGGCAGTGGCCGGAGAGGCCGGCCGGCCGTTCTTCTCGATGTCCGGGTCCGATTTCGTCGAGATGTTCGTCGGCGTCGGCGCCAGCCGCGTGCGCGACCTGTTCGAGCAGGGCAAAGCCCACGCCCCCTGCATCATTTTCATCGATGAGATCGATGCAGTCGGCCGGCATCGCGGCGCGGGGCTCGGAGGCGGGCACGATGAGCGGGAGCAGACCCTGAACCAGCTTCTCGTCGAAATGGACGGATTCGAGTCGAACGAGGGAGTGATTCTGCTCGCCGCGACCAACCGGCCGGACGTGCTGGACCCGGCGCTCCTCCGGCCCGGGCGGTTCGACCGGCAAATCGTGGTGGATTCGCCGGATGTGCGGGGCCGGGAGGGAATCCTCCGGGTGCACACCCGGAAAATCCCTCTCGCGGCGGACGTGCGACTCGACACGGTGGCGAAGGGCACCCCGGGTCTGGCCGGCGCCGACCTCGCGAACCTGGTCAACGAAGCCGCCGTGCTTGCCGCGCGCCGGAACAAGAACCTGGTGGACATGCAGGACTTCGAGGAAGCCAAGGACAAGGTGATGCTGGGAGTGGAACGCCGCAGCCTGGTCCTCACCGAGGACGAGCGCCGGCTGACTGCCTACCACGAAGCCGGCCACGCCATCGTGGGCCTCAAGATCCCGGGCAGCGACCCGCTCCACAAGGTCACCATCATTCCCCGAGGCCGTGCCCTCGGCCTGACCCATTGGCTGCCCGAAGAAGACCGCCATAACTACACCAAGCAGTTCCTCGAGGGAAGGCTGGCCTGTGCGTTTGGCGGGCGCGTCGCCGAGGAGATGGTGTTCGGGCCCGACAAGGTGACCACCGGTGCCGCGAACGACATCGAGCAGGCCACCTCGATCGCCCGGCGGATGGTGACGCAGTTCGGTATGAGCGAGAAGATCGGTGTGATCGCCGTGGGAGATCGGGAGCAGGAGATCTTCCTCGGGCGGGAGATCCAGCAGCGGCGGGAAATCTCCGAGCGGATGTCGGAGCAGGTGGACACCGAGGTCAAGCGGTTGATTGACGCGGCCTACTCGACCGCGCAGCGCATCCTCGCGGAGCACCGGGCGCTGCTCGACCAGATTGCCCAGGCGCTGCTGGAGCGCGAGACGCTCGACCGGGAAGATCTCGACGCGCTGGCTCGTGGCGATGCGCTGCCGCCCAGGGTGACCCCCGCGGCGCTCCCGTCCTACAACACCCCGAAACCGGGGTCCAGCAGCGCCTCCCGTCCTCCCCTGATGGGCATGCCGCCCGCCGAACAGCCCTCGGGCGCGTGAGGCTGGTCCCGCTCGCCGGCCGGACCGAAGACGCCATTCAGCACGCCCTCCTGTCCCACGGATGGGAGGGCGATTTATCTCGTACCACCTCAGCGGGCCTGGAGTCTCTTGCCTTTCACCTCACCCACGTCGAGCCCCAGGCCCTTCAATCGCTGGTGAGCGCCGGGGCCCGCCTCGGCATCGATGTGATCACCGGCGACGATTGGGCCCTGCTCGCGGGGCCCCGCGCGCGAGTCTCCGCGCTGGCCCGCCCGATGACCTGCCCCGAACCGTTGCGCGAGCTGGCAATGGCGTTGGGCCACGCCCTGCCCGGAGAGGATCCGCTGCTCTGGCAAACCGGGGCGGGACCCGTCGCGCTCGACCGTCCGGTGATCATGGGGATCCTCAACCTGACACCCGACTCGTTCAGTGACGGCGGGCGTCATACCGGGGTCGAACCCGCCCTAACCCGCGCCGACCTGCTGATCGCCGGCGGTGCTGCGATCCTCGACGTCGGCGGGGAATCCACCCGCCCGGGAGCCGTCCCGGTGGAGGAGGAGGAGGAGCTGGCCCGGGTCATTCCGGTTCTCCAGGCGGTTGCGGCGCGATTCCCGGAAACGATCCTGTCCATCGACACCACCAAGTCCTCCGTAGCGCGAGCGGCCATTGACGCGGGAGCAACTGTCGTCAACGATGTGTCCGGGCTGCGGCTCGACCCCGCCATGGGAGAGGTGGTTGCCCGGCGCCAGGCAGGACTGGTGTTGATGCACTCCCGTGGTGGCGCGGGACATCTAGCGACCGAAGAGGGGGAAGGGTATCCCGGGGGCGTGCTCGCGGCCGTGCTCCGGGAGCTGGGGGAGGCGATCGAGCGGGCTCGCAGGGCCGGGGTACCGGCGGAACGCATCGTGGTTGATCCCGGCCTCGGGTTCGGCAAGAGCACCGAGCATGCCCTGGAGCTGTTGCGCGGGGTGCGCGCGCTCCGCGAGCTCGGCCGGCCAATCCTCATCGGACCGTCCCGGAAGCGATTCCTTGGTGAGCTCACCGGAAGACCTGTCGCCGAGCGCGATATAGCGACCGCGGCAGCCTGCGCGCTCGGATGGATGGGCGGCGCGCGAATCTTCCGGGTCCATGAGCCCGGCCTGGTTCGCGATGCCCTGGCCGTCGCCGCTTCGGTATGCCCGCGATGATGGCGGGCTCCGCCTCCGCCTCCGCCCCGGCCTCCGCGCCGCCCTACCGATGGGCCGTCGCGGTCGCCGCGCTCGTCCTCGCCGGGCTCGTCGTGTCCCTCGCGCCGAGTGTCACGTTCTGGGATGCCGGCGAGTTGACGGCCGCGATGCGAATCCTGGGCATCCCGCACCCGCCGGGAACCCCGTTGTTCGTCATGATGGGCCATGTATTCGGGATGATGGTGCCGTTCGGAGAGTTCGCCTTCCGCACCAACCTCCAGACTGCCCTGTTCGCCGCCCTGGCCTCCGGTTTCTGGTTCCTCGTACTCGACGAGGTCGCGGGACGCTACCTCGGCGAGGACCGCCGTTCCGCAGGCTGGACCCGGCTCGCCGCCGCCGCCGCGGGGACCGTGATCGCCGCGTTCGGGTTTACCAACTGGCTCAACAGCAACGAAACCGAGGTGTATTCGGTCTCGACGTTCACCATCGCGGTGGTGGTGTGGCTCATGCTCCGGTGGCGGGCAGCGCGAGTCCAGGGACAGGGGCGTGGCGAGCGCCATCTGCTCCTGGTCGGCTACCTCCTCGGCGTCGCGATCGGCAACCATCTCCTCGGTCTTCTGGTGGGGCCGGCGATCGTGGCGTTCATGTACTTCGAGCTGCGCGGCAGCCCCGCCTCCGACCCCGAAGTGCGGCGCAAGGAGTGGGGTGACACCGCCATCATGGCGGGACTGTGGGCCCTGCTCACGGGCGTTGGGTTGGGCAGCCAGACTCTGACCGTGTTCGGGGGGATCGCCTTCCTTGCCGCACTGATCTTCGCCGGCCGGCATCGGGGGAGGGAGCTGGGGTTTGGTCTCCTTTTGCTCGCCATCGCCCTCGTCGGAGTGACCCCGTACCTCTTTCTCTACCTGCGCGCAGGTCAGGCGCCGATGATCAACGAGGCGGACCCGTCTACCTGGAACGCGTTGATCGATGTGATCCGACGGGCGCAATACGAGGTCCGCACTCCCTTCGACGATCCGACCTTCCTGCACGACGATCCGGCGAACCCCGGTCGTGGTCTGCGCATCATCGGCCTGCAATTGGTCAACTATTTCCAATACTTCGATTGGCAGTGGGCCAAATCCGTCCGGCAGACGCTGGCGGGATTCCCGGTTCGCACGCTGTTCACCGTGCTGTTCGTCACGCTGGGCATCCGGGGCCTCGTGGCCCAGTGGCGCAGCGACCGAAGCGGCGCCTGGTTGCTGCTGACGCTGTTCGTCATGACCGGTCTCGGCCTCATGGCCTATATGAATTTCAAGCCCGGGTATACCGTCGGCTTCGAATGGTATCCCGACCCGAATCAGCACGAAGTTCGAGAGCGGGACTACTTCTTCGTGGTCAGTTTCGTGGTCTGGGGGCTGTGGTGCGGGCTGGGTCTCCTGACCCTGGTTCGTGCTCCCGGCCCCTCCGGCGGTACCGGCACGGCTCCCGTACCTCGCTCCCTCCGAACCCTGGCGGCGCCCGCGATCTTCCTGCTGGCACTGATTCCCTTCGCCCTCAACTTTGCGGACGCCAACCGTCGTTTTGGCCGCGATGCCCGGCTCCCGGGCGACTTCGCCTACAACCTCCTCAACTCGGTCCCACCCTACGGGATCCTGTTCACGTACGGCGACAACGACACGTTCCCGCTCTGGTGGGCGCAGGAAGTGGAGGGCATCCGGCGGGACGTCACCGTCGTGTGTCTGGCGCTGGCGGAAACCGAGTGGTACATGCGGCAGCTTCGGGACAACCCGGTGCGGCCCTTCGAGCGTGATGGCGCTCCGGCGATCTGGCGCGATATCCCCGCCACGGCGCCAACCTGGCCGTTGCACACCATGACCGATGCGGAGATCACCGCTGCGCTGCCGCAACTGCTGCGGGAGGACGTCTCCCTCCCGGTGGCCCAGCACCGGATCACGCTCCGGGCCAACACGCCGTTGTATCCGAAGGACTTCCTGTCGCTCCGCGTCATCCAGCAGAATTTCGGGAGGCGGCCGATTGCCTGGGCGCTCACGGCTGCCGGCCAGTCCTATGGCATGGACCAGTTCCTGGTGCAGCGGGGACTCGCGATCGTGCTCGAATCCGATCCGGTCGACACGACGCGGTTGGACTACGACTTCCGGCGGATGCTGGGAGCACCGCTCGACGTGCCGGTGACCGAGCGCCTCATGGAAGAGACCTATCGGTATGCCGGCCTGCTGGAGCGGACCGGTCCACCGCTCGAGTCGACGGCGAGCGGCATCTCGAGCACCCTGGGCCTGCCGTTTACCCAACTCGCGTTCGTGATGGAGGCCCGCGGCAACGCCGAGAAGCTCGCCCGCTACCTGGATCGCTCCCTGCACCTGACCAGGAATCCAACGCTCGCTGCGCGGCTGGAGTCGTTGCGGGCTCGATGATCTCCCTGGCTCCCTAGTCCCCAGTCCCAGTCCCAGTCCCTTTATCTTTCAGGCTATGGAATTCCCGGACCTTCGCGCGCGCATCGCCCGGGTCCGGGAGCAGATCGGGCTGCACCAGGCCACGGGGGGCTGGACTCACCCCGTTCGCCTCGT